>Ga0208546_1000040_pt1 | contig 60614 bp, 79 predicted proteins | sample DEB19_08_DNA_4_FD_184528 | JGI IMG/M metagenome (GOLD analysis project Ga0208546, IMG submission 184528) | Aqueous microbial communities from the Delaware River and Bay under freshwater to marine salinity gradient to study organic matter... | ecosystem: Environmental > Aquatic > Marine > Coastal...
CGCCAATCAAACAGGCCAGCTGGTGGGTAGCACCAGAAATGCAATCGGCGGAACTTTCCGTGAAAACGGCTTCCGACGCCCTGACTGCCGCGCAGGCTGAAGGATAACTGGACCTATAACAAACCCTGCCCGCAAGGGATGCGTCCGACACTTCGGACCGGGGGGCGTCTGGCGGCACGATAGCCCGCAGTCCAGCTAAACGGTTGCTGTAAGCGCCCCTCCAAACGCATTGGTCCCGGCAGGGATCAGGGGGTTATGCGGAAGCGGAACCATGTCTGAAGCAATGTGGGGTTACTATGATTAGAAAACGCAAACACAAAAAGATGTCGGTGCAAGAGCGCAACGCCTGCGAAGAGGGACGTATCTACCAATCGATGGATACGGCGAAAATTTATTTGACGAAGCGCGCCCAGACGGTCAAGGTCAGCTTACCGCGATTGAAATTTATGGAGAAAGAAGATGTCTGATCAGGTTGGCGGTGATCATTATCGCAACAAAGCGATAGAGCCAATCCGCTACATCATGGAAAACGGAATGGGATATTGCGAAGGCAATGTCATTAAATATGTCACGCGCCACCGCGAAAAAGGCGGCGCGCAAGACATCAAAAAAGCAATCCAATATCTGCATTTCATTCTGCAGCACCAATATGGTGAAAAATGAATCTTCGTGATTATCAGCAAAAGGCAATCGATCTTCTTCGCGCTTCGTTGATCAGCGGTCGCAAGCGGCCAGTGCTTATGGCACCGACAGGCGCGGGGAAAACGATCATTGCTGCAGCCATCATCAACATGGCGCGACAGAAGGACCGTAAGGTGATCTTCTGCGTGCCTGCCCTATCCCTGATCGACCAGACCGTCGAACGCTTCCAAGCAAACGGCATATGGGATATCGGCGTGATGCAGGGCATGCATGAAATGACGGATTGGCGACAGCCCGTGCAAATTTGCTCTATCCAAACGCTAATGCGCCGTAAAATTCCAGAGGCTGATCTGGTTATCATCGACGAAGCGCATGTGATGTTCAAATTCCTGCACGATTGGGCTGGATACGAAGAATGGAAAGACACGCCCTTCGTCGGGCTGACTGCTACACCATGGCAGAAAGGAATGGGCAAGATCTGGGACGATTTGATCATTGCCGTGACCACGCAGGATCTGATCGAACGCGGCCACTTGTCAGACTTCAAAGTGTTCGCGCCAGCGCATCCTGATCTTAAGAACGTCAAAACGGTTGCAGGCGATTACGAATTGAAAGGCCTTGCTGATGCAATGGATCAAGGCCAGCTGGTGGCTGATATTGTTTCGACATGGATGGAGCGCGGTGAAAATAGGCAGACGATCTGCTTCGCTGTAAACAGAACGCATGCGAAACACATTCAACAGCAATTTATCGACGCTGGTGTTGTCGCGGAATATATGGATGCGCATACGGATCGTCCTGCGCGCAATGAAATCGTGAAGCGTTTCGACAATGGCGATGTAAAGGTCATATGCAATGTTGGCGTTCTTACCACAGGTTTTGATGCAGACGTTCGATGCATCATTTTGGCGCGCCCTACAAAAAGTGAAATTCTGTATACGCAGATGATTGGTCGCGGTCTGCGCACTGCAAAGGGCAAAGATCATTGCCTGATATTAGATCATAGCGACACGACACTACGCTTAGGATTTGTAACTGAAATTCACCACACTGAATTAGATGATGGAGAACGCAAACGTGCTGAACCAAAACCAAAAGAAAGATTGCCGAAAGAATGCCCGCAATGCTCTTTTCTGCGCCCGCCGAAAGTGCGCGAATGTCCGGCGTGTGGCTTCGTTCCTACTCCACGAAGCGATGTCGAAAATGCAGAAGGCGAATTATACGAACTAACGCGCGACAAAGCAGTGAAAGCGAAAGATTGGCCTGTCGAAAGAAAGGTGCAATTTTATTCAGAGCTTTTGAATTACGCTGACGGTCGCGGATGGAAAAGAGGTTGGGCTTATCACGCATACAAGGATAGGATGGGCAAAGGCCCACCGCATGGAAGTGTAGCACCCAGTGCGACGATATCGCCTGAAACAATGTCATGGATTAAGCACCACAATATCGTGAAAGCAAAGAGGCGGGAAAATGAATCAAAGCGTGCGGGAAATAGCGAAAGGCCGTTGGCGCGGTTTGCTCCCAGAGCTGGGCGTCGCATCTACTTACCTGAATAAGAGGCACGGCCCCTGCCCGATATGCGGCGGGAAAGACCGATTCCGATTTGACGATAAAAACGGGGTGGGTGACTGGATATGCAATTCTTGCGGATCTGGCGATGGAGTTATGCTTGTAACGAAGGTCACGGGTAAGCCTGTGGCAACAGTGCTGGAAGAGGTAAAGCAGCGCGCCATGTATGTGCCTGCCGTGCGGGTTCAGGAGCGGGACACTGCCAAGGAGATGCATGCCATTAAAAGCCTCTGGGAGCGCGCACAGCGGCCTGCAGACGATGGGCCTGTTAGTAGATACCTAACACGTCGCCTTGGCCGTCACTGGCGCTCTAATGCGATCCGCGAAGTGCTGGATTGCTGGGAGGCAGGATCTAAGACCCGCATGCCTGCCATGGTGTCAGTTGTACGTACAAACGATGGTTCAGTTGTGAACTGCCACCTGACCTATTTGACGGCAGAGGGCCAGAAGGTCACGCGCCGGGTTATGCCGGGTAGCCTGCCGGAGGGGTGCGCGATCAGGCTCTGGGAGCCGCGCGATGGCCTGTTAGGCGTTGCGGAGGGAATTGAGACGGCTATGGCTGCAGCGCAGAAGTTTAAGATGCCGGTATGGTCTACGATCAATGCCAACAGGCTTGCAGCATGGCAGGCCCCGGCTGGGGTCGAAGAGGTCTATGTGTTCGGGGATAACGACGAATCATTTACCGGGCAAAGTGCGGCCTACGCTCTGGCGCGAAGGTTGAAGCTAAAGGATAACCTCCGGGTCAATGTGATGATCCCGGAAGCTGTAGGATCAGACTGGGCAGACTAATCCGCAAGATCATAAGGAAAACGCCCCCCAGAGGCTTCTGAGGGGCGCTAATCCGCATGGATGCAAGGATTATTAGTTATGCATGGTGTGGAGCGGGCTGTGTGGCGACGATGGCGCTGGGCGGGCTGGTGGAGGGCTGCAGACCCCCCGGTCGATCAGGTCCTTGGCTGTGCGGCCAAAGAACCCTTGAAGGTTCCAACAGACCCCCGTGTCGATCAGGTGCTGCCATGCAGCCTGCTGTTCGTCGTAAGAGGCGGGTTCCACGCCCTCTGCGATCATAATGGCATCAAACGTGTTCATTGCTTTGTCCCCTTTTCGGTTTCGCGTTCTTCGTCGATCAGGTCGATGACCCGTGCGATGATCTGGACGATCTCCCGATCATTCAGGCCTTCGGCCCGATAGTCTTCGATCACTTCCCGCAGGGCGGGGGCGATGCGGATCGCCTGCCCCAGCTGGTACGATGCAAGGCCTTCGTAAAGATTAAATTGCAGGATTGCCATGGCGCGTATTTCCTTAGCGCTTAGAGGGACGGGGAAGGGAGCGAAGGCCCCGGCGAACCTTGGAAAGGATCACCTTGCGGGTGCCAGTGGAGGAGGGGAGAAAAGCTTCGCGGTTCATATCGATATTCCTTCTATCAGGGTCATCATCAGCACCCGCCTTACGGGTGGACGGGATTGCCCCCGTTTCGACCTTTTACGAAACGATCCAGCCAAGGTTTGCAGCGATATCGCGGGCGGCTTGTTCGGACTGGACATTGACGAATTTAAGGACCACTGAACGGGCGCGGTTGTCGTCTTCGACGGCGTTCAGGGTCACCGTTTCCGTGCCTTTGTTTTTGGTGGCAAACGGGACAACCGTGAAATGCGGGACGCCCTTGATGATCTTGGCGGTGATGGCAGGCATATCAGTATCTCCTGTTTCGGTGTTATTTGATAAGGGGACTTTAACATGCCCAGTGGGCATGTGAACCCCATATCTTGCCCGGATAAACGGCATGTGGCCCGTTTTGGGTCTAGGGGGGTCTGTTCCCCTTTTGTTCTACAATGTCCCATGTTGTGGTACATTCAGTATCCGGGGTTCGGTTAACCCGGCAAGGCCCGGTCCCGGCCTCCATCCCCGGTAAGCCGGGCTTATTCTTGGGGGAATGAATGTCAGACGATAAGAAACCAACACGCAGAAACGCCGCTAAATTCCGCAAAGCGCTGGAAGAAGTGGAAGGCGGAAAAGATGTTGTCGCTGTTGCAGCTGGCGCGTCAAACGTCATTAGCTTTGAAGAAGCTATAAAGAACCACGCAGTAGCCAGAATATTCGCTGCTCCCAAACCTAAGATGGGAAGACCAACAAAATACGATCCAACATGGATGCTAGAAGCAATCATAGAGGTGGGAAGACTAGGTGGATCAAAAGACAAAATGGCTTCTGCAATCGGTGTGCATTTAGATACCCTTTACGATTGGTCCGAAAAGCATGCCGACTTTTCCGAAGCCATAAAAGAAGCCACACAATTGTCCAAAGTGTGGTGGGAAAACTTCGGACAAGTGTCAGCATTGGGGATGATTGATGGCTTTAATTCGACCACATGGATTTTCAATATGAAAAACAGGTTCCCCGAAACGTATCGCGATGTGAAAGTTACAGAGTTGAATAATACAGGCGCGCCATTGATTGATGCGCGTTCGATCACAATCAACGCAAGAGAACTTGATCCTGAATATCGGCAAAGCCTGAAGCTTGCGCTTTTGGCTGCGAAGCGCGCTGTTGAAGGAGGCGATGATGACTGATGATGAAGCCTATCTTAACGCTGTTAAGGAAACGTTGGAGCGCCTGCAGATCGAACCCAAAGATCTGTTTGGTTATGTGTTCTGGCTTCGTAAGAGATATGAAACATGTGTTGATACACTGTTTGATATCAGGGAGTTTTCGACTGACACGACAGCTGCGGAACTGGCGACTGAAACTTTGTTTTCTGTTGGCGCGATTGAAGAGGTTGTTTCACATGAAACAAATTAAGCATGACTTAATCAACGTCGAAGAGATAGAGGCGTTTATTAAAGCATCGCGTGAACTAAACGCTAAAAGAGACGAATATATCGAACGCGGTATGACGGAAGCTTTGGACATTGCGCTTACATACGCGCGTGCAGAGCGATACGAACAGGCGCTGCGTGATCTTACTGGTGAAGAGTACGGCTACAAAGCACAGACACGCGCCAAGACAGCATTGGGGATCAAGTGATGGCCTTCGTAAAATGGGGCGTAGAGTTAAGCCCGACTGAACCTGTTAAGGCTACCTTGTCGTTCAATGGCCTACCTATTCGCGAATACAAAGACATGGTCGATGATCAGAAAAGGCTTGTCGGATTGGTGGGGCGCATGTTGTCCTGCTTAGACGAAGAGCGTGATGCTGCGGTAATGCAGGAGGCGCATGCGCTCTTGGCGCGTATTAAGGGGGAATAGCAATGGAAATATCGCAAGACATCCCGTTAACGGAAGAGGACCGCGACTTTGTGCGTCGTATGGTTCGCCCTGCGTTTGTGTTTTGGAATTACGAAGAGACAGCACCAATCAATGTGAATGTGCTTATCAGCGATGGCCACCGAATTACTGTAGGCAAGAAAGAGGATGACGTTTGGTTTAGCCATGGCTTACCATTCGCAGAGACTGTTAAGTATTGGATGCCGTTGCCGCGCGCACCTGAAGCGGGGGAATAGATATGACTGACATTGTTGAACGGCTGCGGTTCTTAGCATCTGGGCAAGATGATCCACAAAGCGTAGCCCTAGCCAATGCCGCCGACGAAATAGAGCGACTGCGTGAAGCGCTGCAAAAGATTTCTGAATGGGATTTGACTGGAACAGCCCTTGCCGCGCTTGGGGAGAAAGAGTGATGCTTACAGAAGGCATGACGCTGTTGGAGCAGTTGCAAGATCGTGCAGATATCTTGCAAGAGAACGGCTATCAATACGAACCGCTTGAAGACGCAATTCAGCTTATCCAAGAGATGCGCGAAGATTTAATCTACCTTAACAAGATGTGCATGACGTTGATGTCTCTCCTGCCGCCAGAGACAACACCGGAAGACGTGCGTGCGGCGATGGCAAAGCAGGGATCACATGTGCGTGAAGAGAAGCGGATCATCACAGATGTCTGACATCATTTGCAAAGACCCGTTTAAGCAGTGCGATGAATGGGAGTGCAAGAAAGCTGGCGCGTGTCAGAGCGATGTACCATCGATAGAGATTGGCCACCTGACTGCAGACGATTACATCGCAGTCGGTGAAGTGACAGAGCATGAAGACGGCAGCGCTACGTTTGAATTGACGTTGGGAGGTAATGCATTGCGCACCATCGTAGAGGTCGGCTTTACGTCTTTGTTGCGCGATGGGATTAAGAGCGAAGCTAAAGAGGAGAGCAAGAATGTTTGATTTAGATGGAAGAGACAAAGCAATAAATATCCGCGCCATTGTCAGCGAATGGGATGGCGAAAAAGCAATCATAGTAGAGAACGTTCCGGGCCGTGCGCTTGAACACACGCGCGTAAAGATCATCACAGACGTTGGCGAAGAGTTCATAGTCAGCGCTTGGGATATGCTGCGCGCCATCCGTGCGTGTTCTGGCATTGGCAGTGAAGAGTAAGGCCATGACGTTTGTAGAGATAGCGACAATCCTAGGCATCAGCCTTTTCGCATACTGGGTGATTGCGCATTGATCGCGTGGGACAAGACGTTCCTTAACCTGTGCGATGAAATTGCGCAGAGGTCGAAAGATCCAAGCACAAAGGTCGGTGCGTGCATTGTCGCGCCAGATAGGACCATTGTGTCGATGGGCTACAATGGCTTCCCGCGCGGATGCAATGATGCGCAGGCATTGTATGAAGACCGCCACGTTAAGCTTATGCGAACGATCCACGCAGAGGTAAATGCAATCATCACTGCACGGCGTGATCTAACGGGATGCACGCTCTACGTGTCGCCACTGCATCCGTGCGCTAATTGCGCTGCAATCATTGTGCAGGCAGGCATCAAACGTGTCGTTTACAAGGCAAGCGATGAAGTGCCGCGTTGGGCTGACAGCTTTCAGAATGCCGCGATGATGTTTCTAGAGGCTGGTGTGAAGGTCGATTGTGTTGAATAATATCCGCGCGAATGCCACATGGCGCGGGAGACGCATCGATGATGGGAACGAAGGGAAAGCTTAATGGGGGAGAGATGGATGCGTTCAGTGCGTGGAAGCGGGTATACGGCTTCATGCAACGACCCGGCGTTCGTAAATGGATCAAACGTCATTTCTGGAAGAAGCAGCGTGCCAAACAACGATCAGAGAACAGACAAACAGATTAGTGTTGGCTGGCACTGGACGTATGGCTGGTTAAGGCGTCCTGAATGCGATGAACCGTTTGGCTATGCATATGAAGAGCCAGATGGTGATCTTGTCTTCATTGGTGATGTGAAGGCCAAGAAGCGTGTGATGCTGCAATGCTGCGAAGACCAATTCGGTGAACGCTACATCTGCCTGCATAAGGATTGATGTCAGATGACGTTCTACGTTGATACTGAAGACGGCAGACTAAACGGGCCTGAAACGTTAAAGAACCTTGAACGCGCAGACTGCGAAGACAGCCTGTACTATTTCCTGCAACAGCACTGGCAATATCTATCAGCCGCGCCATTCACACCGGGATGGCCCATCGAAGCCATTGCAGAGCATCTGCAGGCGGTTGTAGACGGCGACATTAAGCGCTTGATCATCAACATCCCACCGCGTTGCGCTAAGTCGTCGCTTTGTTCTGTGGCCTTCCCTGCGTGGACATGGGCGCAGCCGTATGACAGCCCAACATCAGGCCCCGGCGTTCAGTTCCTGTTTGCATCGTATGGCCGTGATCTAGCGCTGCGTGATTCGACAGCGTGCCGCCGCGTGATCGAAAGCCCGCTTTATCAAAGCATGTGGGGTGATCGATACAAGCTGACGGATGACCAGAACACTAAAACCCGCTTCGACACGACACGCAACGGATCGCGCCTTGCAACGTCAGTGGGTTCGGCGCTTACGGGTGAAGGTGGCAACATCATTGTGGTTGACGATCCGAACAATGCGCAGGAAGCGAATTCGGAAGCGAAGATCCAAGAAACGATTGAATGGTGGGACAATGCTTTAAGCACCCGTCTGAACGATCCAAAGCATGGCGCGTTCGTGATCATTCAACAGCGCCTGTCAGAGCAAGACATGACGGGATACATCCTAGAAAAAGATGTCGGTGATTGGACGCATTTGTGTTTGCCTATGCGCTATGAATGGGCGCGCCATAGCTACACCAGCATTGGCTGGAATGACCCAAGAGGGCTAGATGCAGAAGGTGATCCGCTTGTTGTCGTTGCAGAGGACGGTGCGCGCCACGCGCGTGATTTTGAAGCGGCACTGGAGTTGGAGAAGCGTGAAGGTGCGCTTCTTTGGCCCGAACGCTTTGGAGAACGTGAAGTCGCGCTACTTGAACGGCAGATGGGGCCATGGACGGCTGCAGGGCAGCTACAGCAAAGGCCGGAACCCAAAGGCGGGGGTATCCTAAAGCGCGAATGGTGGCAGCTGTGGGAACACGACATGCTACCGGGTGCCGATTACGTTGTGGCTGCATTGGATACGGCATACACGACAAAGCAGGAGAACGACATGTCGGCCATGACGGTATGGGGCGTGTTCTCTGGCGGCGATGGCACGGCGCAGGTCACGCGCCAGATGGGACGTGATGGCAGCACATCGCTTGTAGAGTTAAGCCGCACTTACACTGAAGAGCATCCAAAGATTATTTTGTTGCATGCATGGCAGGACAGGCTTGAATTGCATGACCTTGTGAAGCGCGTGCAGCAAACAATGAAAGACTGCAAGGTCGATAAGCTTCTGATTGAAAACAAAGCAGCTGGTCACAGCGTTGCGCAGGAGTTGCGGCGCTTGTTTAATATCGAAGACTTCGCTGTGCAGCTTGTCGATCCAAAGGGGCAGGACAAGGTAGCCCGTCTTTATTCGGTGCAGCATCTGTTTGCTGAAGGTTTGATCTACGCGCCAGACCGTGGGTGGGCTGAAGAGGTCATCACGCAATGCGCAGCCTTTCCAAAAGCAAAGCACGACGATCTGGTCGATACGGTAAGCATGGGTTTACGCTTCTTGCGTGAAACAGGCATGCTGGTGCGTGGCGCGGAATTCACAGCTGACTTGGATCAGCAACGCGAACACATTGGATCAGCACCACAGCCCCTATACGCGGTGTAATGCATGGAAATGCGTACTTGTAAGAAGTGCGGCGAAGAAAAGTGCTTTGATGAATTTGCCAATGCAGGCACCGTTAAGGGTGTCTTATACAGGCGTTACATCTGCATTAAATGCTGGGCAGAGAAAAACAATATAAACAGAAATGAAAACAGGCGTCGCGTTGATGAACTGCGCGCCAAGCTATCGTGTCGTGATTGCGGCCTGAAAGACCACAGGGTCATAGAGTTTCATCATAGGGACCCTGCAGAAAAGGACATGGAAATAAGCCTTATGATGTCCCAATCATGGGAACGTATTGAAAAAGAAATCGCAAAGTGCGATGCGTTATGTGCCAATTGCCACCGCATACTTCATTATGAAGAGCGGCAAGCAAAGAAGCGGCAATTAAGTAACACTTAACGGTGAAGCCATGCAGCGCGTGCTTTGTAATGCCTTTGTTGATCCTGTGATCCTGCCTGAAAAGAACCACCCCGGCACGTTCCGCGTGGAGGTTTGGGGGCGGTCACCATACGATTACACGCGGTTCTACAAAATAGACGCGAAAGATGATAATATCGCCGCACAAGAGGGCATCCGTCTATTTGTTGAAGAGATGGAGAAGCTTTTCGGATCAAAGGATTGACTATGCCAACACCGGGCCTTGTTCCACAAAACCTTCGCCTTCTTGGCGCGGAAGAGCCGTCAATTGCTGATACGGGCGATGTGCAAGTAGAGATCGAAGAAGGCAAGCCCGGTTATGAAACTGACGATAGCGGCAATATCTTACGCATTGAACATCCTGATGGCTCTGTCAGTATTTCTCTTGATGGTAAGCCTATAACAGAGAAGTCAGAAGCAGAGCGCGCCAGAACATGGTTTGCGAACCTTGTCGAAGATATCGATGAAGGCGAACTGCAGCGTGTCGCTGACGAACTGATGAAAGGCATTCAGGACGATATCGACAGCCGCAAGGAATGGATCGAAGACCGTGCGCAGGGCATTAAGCTGCTTGGTCTTAAGATTGAAATCCCCGGCCTTGCAGGCGCGTCTGACGGCGCTCCTGTCGAAGGCATGTCCAAGGTTCGCCATCCGCTTTTGCTGGAGGCCTGCCTGCGCTTTCAGGCCAATGCACGTTCAGAGCTGTTGCCCACTGATGGCCCGGTCAAGATCCGCAACGATGCTGTTGGCACCACGGTAGAGCATGACTTCACAGCCACAGCGTTGGAGAAGGATCTAAACCATTACCTGACCAGCGTAGCCACAGAGTATTACCCAGACACTGACCGCATGCTGTTGATGCTGGGTTTTGGCGGCACAGCGTTTAAGAAGGTTTACTTCTGCCCGCTACGTAATCGCCCTGTTAGCGAAAGCGTTGATGCTGATGACTTGATCGTCAATAACGCAGCTACTGATCTTTCGACTGCAAAGCGAATCACGCATCGCGTTTACATGCGTCCATCGACGGTAAAACGTCTGCAGATCTTGGGCGTGTATCGTGATGTTGATTTGGGTGTGCCTAAGACGCCTGATTTGGATTCAGTGCAACGCGCACAGAATGATCAGCAAGGCATCGCGCCAGAGACATACAACCCTGAAGACCGCGACCGTGAAATCTATGAATGCTATTGCGAATTGGATATCGCAGGGTTTGAACACAAATACAAAGGCAAAGAATCGGGACTAGAGATCCCGTACCGCGTCACCATCGACGTATCGACAAAAGAAATTCTGTCGATTGTGCGCAATTACGACGAAGATACGGCAGAGTTGCCCGAAGCGCGGCAAAACTTTGTCAAATATTCGTTTGTTCCCGGCATGGGCTTTTACGACATTGGCTTGTTGCATATACTTGGCAACACAACCAACGCGGTGACAGCTGCATGGCGCGAAATGCTAGACGCAGGGATGTACGCAAACTTCCCCGGCTTCCTAATGGCAGAAACAGGCGCGCGCCAAAACACAAACATCTTCCGAATTCCACCGGGTGGTGGGCAAGTGGTGAAGACAGGCGGCATGCCGATCAATCAGGCGGTTATGGCTCTGCCATACAAGGACCCGTCTTCAGCCCTGATGACACTTGTTGAAAACATGGCACAGACGGGTATGCGGGTAGGCGGCACCAGCGAAATGCAGGTTGGTGAAGGCCGCGCAGACGCGCCAGTGGGGACCACACTGGCCATGATTGATCAGGCCACCAAGGTCCTGAATAGCGTCCACAAGCGCATGCATTCGGCACAGGCTGATGAATTCAAGCTTCTAGTACGTACCTTCCGGGAAAACCCGGAGAGCTTCTGGAACCGCCTGAAGCGGCCTACAACCGAATGGAACGAACAGACATTCCTTGGCGCGCTAAACGACTGTGAATTGGTCCCACAGGCCGACCCCAATACTGCTAGCCAGACCCAGCGCATGATGAAGATCATGGGCTTGAAGCAGCTTCAGCAAGCTAACCCATCGATGTACGATCCAATCGCCATCGATACGGCTGCTTTGAAGGCTATGGGCTGGAGCAATCCAGAACAGTTCTTGGCACCGAAGGATGCACAGGCTGCACCGCCGCCAGAACTGCAACAGATCCAAGCCAAGATCCAGACGGATCAACAGAAGGCACAGGCCGCTCTTATGTCTGCCCAGATCAAGGGTCAGGAAGTGCAGCAACGCGGCCAGATAGACATGATGAAGGCGCAGGCAGACGCTATGCGCGCACAGGCCGACATTCACTTTGCGCAGCAAGAGATCCACGAAAAGAAAAAAGATCGCTTGTCGCGTGAACGTGTGCAGATGATTGATCTTGCGCAGAACCTTGCTGTGCATCCAGAAAGTGTGGGGGTAGTAGAGCCTCTCTTAGTTCCGGCCATGGAGGACATGGAACGTGAACAGAGAGAACAACAAATGCAGCAGGGTGGTATTATGCCTCCCGGTATGGGAGGTCAGTAATGGCTAGCGCAAAAGGATTTGGAGTTAAAGGGGCTGCAGCTGGTGCAGAGCGTGGTGCATCAAAAAGCATTCTAAATGAAGAGCTTCAAAGCACATTAGATTTGCTTAAGTCTACTCTGGCAAAAGATGCAGAGCGAATTGCAGCTGGTCAAAAGCCGTTTTTCAAAAGCCCAGAAGAAGCCGCCGCATATTGGGATAAAGCTTATAAAGAAATTTCAACTGGGGTTACTAAAGGTATTTACCCAATTGGCCCCAACGCGCCACGCATTACATACAAAAAAGATGGCCAACTTTTTACGCTTAATCGTGACGTAAAGCCGCCTGAAGGTGCAGAGCGCGTTAGCCTTACGAATGCTGATATTCTTAAGATGATGCCGCCCCGTCCGCAAGTTACACCAAAGCCTGCCGGGGAACCGAACGCTTATAACAACCCACCGCCGCCTGAATACACATCCCGTGTAGCATCATCGCCATCTACACAGGAAGCTGTGCAAATTGCAAAAGAAACGACAGCTGCTCCTAGCGCTGAAAGATTATCGCCACGATTAACACCAACATCACCTTGGGAGAAACCCGGCTTTACACCGCGTGTCAGCCCAACCACGCCAGAAGCAATTACACCACGGGTTCGTGATCTGGTAGATCCAGCATTAGTTCTTGGCGCGGGGGGTGCTGGTGCTTATGCTCTTGACCCAAATGCAGCCAAAACAATGGCGCAAAATATTCTTCAAACGCAATATCAAACACGCGCTGGAGATAGCAGCCCCAATCACGACATGATGCCTTATATGGGATCTGGCGTATCTGAACAGCCGGATGATTTTCGTGATAGCGGCATTCCGTTTAAGCAGCCAGTTGGCGTATCGTATGACTACAGCGATTTTGCGCCAAATGGCGGCATGAATGACGGGTCAATGACACCGCCAACGCCGGATCAATCTGGCCGTGAACTTGGGCCTTTTCCAGAGCGTCAGATGGGTCAGGAGCAACGTTTCCGCCCAGCATCATATGAAGGGCAGGCCCAGCGCTTTCCGCCAATGGGTGCCGTTTCTACAGCGCGCCAAGTTATTCAGCGCGCACAGAATAGCCCTACAGCACAAGCGCAACAGGCTGCAGCTGTTATGCAGCAAAGCCCAAATGAACTGACAGTGCAAAGAAGCGCTGATCAGGGTCCTAATGCTTTGACCCGGTTTATTCGTGGTGATTTCCGCGAAGGTGCCGATCAGCGCGTTATGGAGGCTATGCGCCGCCAGCGTGAAGAAAGCGGTGTAGATAGTTCTACTATGGCGCGTGGTGGTGCTGCACCGAAAAAGTCAAACAAGGACGATGTGCTGCATAAAGCGCTTGAAATCATTCATCACATGCTTACACGGCGCTAAACAATGGCTGATGATAAAGACAAATCCGTCTGGCAACATGCCCAAGATGCCTTAAATTGGATTGGCAACACAAAAGACCGGATGCGTCAGCAATCATTAGACTATCTAGTTGATCAAGGCATGGATGTTAATGATGCCTTGCGTGCGGCCAATAGTGTAGGCCGCAAAGTAGACCGGACTAATCTGATTTCACAGGTTGTGGCTGGCGGATTATCACGGCCAGTAGCAGCGGCACAAATGGTTGGCATGGGCCAAGACATTGGCGAAAGCCTTATGGGCGCTGGTGAAGAGCTTGGTTCAGCTGTTCAAGGGCGCGCCAAGGGCGGACGTTTGCTGCAAGACCAATACCCAACGCATTACATGCCGCATGTAGGAAGACAAGTTATGCAAGATGGTGGCGATCCAAAGGATGTAGTAAACAAAGCTCTTGCTTTAACGTCTGGCGCGCAGCCATCAGCGCAAACTGTTGCTAATCTTGTTAAGCGCGGCCAGCCAATTGCACCACCAACTGCAGATCCTACAGATGAAGAGCTTGCAGCCGCCCGTGCTGATACGCGCGTAGGCAATCAAATTGTTGCGCAGCGATTGAATAAGATCGTTCCTGAAAGCAAACGTGTTTACAAAGGGCAGTATACGCCCGGCGCACCGGGTGGCGGTCGCTGGTCAGACCTTGGAGACGAAGTTCTTAGCCGTCCGGGTGCTGGATTTAACGTTAAAGACAAAGAATTACAGCAACTTTGGGATGAAGCTGTTAATGAAAGTTCTGCCGCAGCGAAGAAAGCGGCTAAAGATTTTAACGTTCGCCCTACATTTCATGCAAAAGATTGGGATCAGGCTATGCGCCTGCCCTTAAAAGATCATCTCTGGTACGAATTGTCGGGCGAAAAAATGGCTGAAAACCTTCCAGACCTGTCTGGACAGGAATTCATGCGCATGATGGATTTGGTTGGTGCCACTTCTGCCCGTGCAGCACCCGATGAAAACCTTGAACGTGCGCTTGCAGCTATGTCGCAGCACCTTCGTGGCGCGCCAATTGACGTTGATTTGACCCAACCTGACACTGTTAACCGCGCTATTTCGCGAATGGGGCAGGAATCATCTGCTCTTCCGGGTAATAAAACAGGACAATTTTCTGATACGCTTACATTAGCAGGCGGCGTGCCTACACGTTTTCCAATTTCGGTGAATGATGTGTGGGTTGGTAAGATGTTTGGCGTTCCTGACAAGGTAATGTCATCTAATCAGTCGCTTCATGAACCAATGGCGATCTATTTCAACAAATTGCGTGACATGTACAACGAAAGACATGGTCACGAAGTGCCATTTGACTATCAATCATGGAATTTTCAGGCTCCTGCGTGGGTTCATTTGCGAAATAAAGAAGCAAATGCAGAATCTGGTGATGCATATCATCAGGTTTGGGGCAAAATTATTGGAAAATTGCAAAATGCTGGTGTTGAAGGCATCGATGGCGATAAAATTACGCGCCAAGCAATGATGGACCCACGTTTTGCTGATGCTTTGCGTCGTACAACGCAAGAATTCCGCGAAGCACCAAAGGCTACGGTCGAACTTGGCACCAAATTGACGCCAACAGGCCTTCGTGCGCATGAATTGTACAAGCAGGCCATTGCTGCAGGCGATGATAAGACACAAAAAGACTATGAAAAGGCTCTTGTCACGGCCATGTACGCCTCTGCACGCGGTAAGGGGCATGGCTGGGAGCTTTTGAAGAAAGCTATCACTGGCGATCTGTCGAATAAATCAGATATCACCCGCATTGTGCAGCCTACAGCCGATGATCCATTTACCCATGGCGGAACATATGAAAATGAAATGTCGCCAAATATTAGAATTCCGCTTAAAGGAATGACGCCGCAGCAAATTCAATATTTCAATGCTATTGCAGGTAAACATCTGAACCAAGGCGCAATGGCTGCGTCACAGGTTTTGCCTGTAGACCCAAATCAGGTTCCAAGGGATGGATATGTGCGCGGGCACAGTGTTTTTGTGCCGACAACTGACGGTATGAAAAAGGAAGATATCCGCAAATTTGCAAGCGAAATCAATCGCTTGGGGCATAGCATGAGTTACACAAGCTATCCTAACGGGTATGTTTTCGATATTAACCCGCAATTTACCGATGATGGCGTTAAGGGGATCGACCACAATACGCTTGCAGATGCCTATGACGTTACGCTAGCACCTAAGTATGGCAAGCCTGCATTATTCGCCCATGACTACAAATCGGAATATCAAACACAGCCAGAGTACGGGAAGCTTCGTACAAAGCTTATGAAGGAGATGAACGATGACTTCATCAAAGAAGCCGTCCAAGCAGGCACACCAAAAGATTACGCACGGCGTATCGGTCAAGGGTCATCGTTACCCTCTGACGTCTCTAAAGGAACTGCAAAAGCTTGGGATCGGTACAGAGGGCGACTTTATCATCTCCTCTTTGCCGAAAAAGAATTCCAAGACCTAGCAAAGCGCGTTGAAGATGCGCATGGCGCGTTCATTCCTAAAGCAGAAGCACGTCTTGCAAAGCTTGCTAAATCACAAGCGCCCCAGACGCCTCCTGCCGCGCCAGAAGAGCCTACGCCAACAATGGCAGAAGGTGGCACTGTTCATGAACCGCACCAGCGCGCGGAAGAGCAGGGATATTCTATTAAGGGCTATCATGTGACGCGCGGCCCACGCGCCAAAGGTATTAGCAGCTCTGGGCGGTTTTCTTTAGAACATGCAGAAAACCCCGGTGAAGAAGCGATATTTTTTTGGGATAACCCAGAAGCAGCAAATGACTGGGCGCATGCTTTAACGCAAACAACAACATTTAACCCCGACAAAATGACAGAACGGGATAAGGACAGGTTTGAACGTCACCAAACTTCAATTCTTCCAGTTAGAATTAATCCCGGTAATCATGCAGAAGTTGATTGGCCATCCTTTGCTGGAACACATAGTTACAACACCGATGCAATGTCTAAATTAATTAGCCACGCCCAAGATCAAAACATAGACACGCTGCGAATTAAAAATATGCAGGAAGATGAATATAAAGAAAACCCACCTGACCAAATTGCGGTTTTAAATCCACGGTTGATCCGTTCGGAATACGCGAAGTTTGATCCTGCCCGCCAGCATGAAAATGACATTGGCGCGGCCACTGGTGGAGAGGTCAACTAAACCTTAACAAGGTTCTTTTTGACGAACAGTTGCACCTATATTGCATAGCTGTGAAACGTGGTATTTTCCACTGATGCAATTGCACCGGGGGACGCCCCGCACTAGCTAGGAGCTATTATGTACGGTGAAGCTAAAAAGGCCCGCACGGCCATGAAGAACAAGGCCAAGCGCCTTGCTTCAGAGAAATCAGAGCGCGTTGATTCGTCCACTTGGACGCAGGCAGAACCGCTTGATGCTGATGTAAAGACTGGCATGCGCCCTGTGTCGCGTCGTGCTTATCGCAGTGGCGGCAAGGTTCAGGGTGAAGTCACAAAGAAGCATGCTGGCAAGAAGGCCCGCGCTTCTGGTGGCGCGGCTAATGCCAAGCAGATCGCTCTGGCCAAGGTCAACCGTAACGTTAAAGATGCCAACGAAGAGCGCGAAGGCAAGAAGCACATTGGTGGCCTGAAGACAGGTGGCCGCGCCAAAAAGAAGATTGGCGGCGCTGCAGCCGATATCCTTGGTGTTCTTAGCCCTGTCGTTATGGCCGCAAACATGATGCGCGGCGACAAGGACGAAAAGAAACACGGTGGGCGCACCAAGCGTGAATATGGCGGTCGTGGTGTTGGGGAACGCACCCAACACGAATTGAAGCGCCGTGACGCTGTTCAGGCTGCGACGGACTACGGTGAAGATCCGCGCGTGACCGAAAGCGTTTTGCGCGACAAGACCCGTGCCTTTGAAAAGTCAGCCGAACAGACAGCTTATAAGAAGGGTGGCCGTACCAAAAAGATGGACGGTGGCCCTATGGGTGATCCGCGTCTTAATATTGCTAAGTCGCAGGCTTTTGATCTTACAAACACACGCGGCGCACCGGGTACGGTTGTTGCCAAGCGCGGTGGCAAGATCTCCCACATGGAATGGGAGCATTCCAAGAAAGATCTTTCTGAAGATAAGAAGCTTGCCAAAAAGCACGGCATGTCTTTGGAAAAGTGGGAAAAGTCGAAGCTTGATGAAAAGCACGACAAACAACAGTCAACCAAGGGCCTTAAGCGCGGCGGTCGTGCTAAAGGCGGCGCTACTAAATACCTTGGTGCTGGTTATGGTTCAAAAGACGAAAAAGAAGCTGAAAAAGAATACGGCAAAAGAGAACCTGCTCTTGATCGCGCTTTGAACCAGATGGAAGGCACTTTTAGCCCGTGGGCTATGCGCAAGTCGCGTGCAGAAATTGCAGAGCGCCGCGCCGGGGCGAAGGATGGCCCTGAAAAGCGTGCAGCTGCAAAAAAATACAGCGATGATGCAAGCCTGAAGGATGCTGGTTATAAGCATGGTGGACGCCCTAAGCGCGCCACTGGCGGCATGATCAATGAAACCAAGAAGCTTGCCGCTCTTAAGGCTGATCCGCACAACCAAACTAAGATCAAGCCTGCTATGCCAGCACCAAAAGAGCCTGCCGCTGAAAAATGCGGCGGTGGCCGTATGGCACGCAAGGCTGGTGGTCGCGCCAAGGGCAAGACCAACATCAACATTGTGATTGCAACTGGCAAAGGCCAGCCGGGTCAGGATGGTATGCCTCCGGGCATGCCTCCAATGCCTCCGGGCGGCCCTATGGGTGGCCCGCCGCGTCCTCCGGGTGGTGTGCCTGTTCCAATGCCAGCTGGCGGTCCTCCTGCGGCCCCGCAGGCGATGCCTATCCCAATGCCGATGCCTGCTCCCCAACAGCCCCCTATGGCGCGTAAGTCTGGCGGACGCATTACAAAGGTAGCCAAGTCCTATAAGGACATGGAAGCTGGTGCAGGATCTGGTGAAGGCCGTTTGCAGAAAACGGACATCGCCAAGCGTGATCGCAAAGACGAATACCAGAAGGGTGAAAAAGCTTTCACTGGCCTTGGTTATCCTAACAAGGTTCCGGGTGCCACAGGTGGGCGCACGGCACGCAAGGCTGGCGGCAAGGCATACCATTCTTACAAGGACATGGATGCGGGCGCTGGTTCGGGCGAAGGTCGTTTGGAAAAGACAGAAATCGCCAAGCGCAAAAAATAATCCGGCTTTTAATGCCGGACGGGACCGTGGCACAGCCCCCCTCTTGCCACGGTCCCACCTTACATAAGGGGGACACCATAGGGGGTCTAAGGTGTTATCTTCACAAGCGTTCTTCCGCAATGAACTGATTAAGCTTCTTGCCGAAGACATAGAGCGAATTAAAGAAAATTTAACAAATTGGGGTGCGACCCCTGACTTTCCTACTTACACACACCAAGTAGGGAAGATTGATGGCTTGCGCATGGCTTTAGAGCTGATTGAACAAGCTGAAAGTGCAATGAATGGAGTGGAGAGGGGATAATGCCATTTATGAAGATGGATCACGAAAATGATCCGCGCGCCAAGATCGTCAACGAAGTTGGTGATTTGTCGCAATTAGAATTGTTTAACAATCAGATTTTGGTTGGTGTCTACATCAGGCCGCAAAAAACCAAATCTGGTATTTATTTGGCTGATCGTACTGTCGATGAAGATCGTCATCAGTCGAAGGTTGGTCTTCTCCTTAAAACAGGTCCAAAGGCGTTTGAACCAAACAATGATGGATGGTTTGAAGGCGAAACCTTCAATGAAGGTGATTGGCTTGTTTATCGCCCTGCAGACGGGTGGAGCATCACCGTTAATAATGTCCTTTGCCGCATCCTAATGGATACGCAGGTTAAGGGACGCATCCAAGATCCAGATCAGGTTTGGTAAGGAGAGGCTTATGGCCGATGAAGACGAAAAGATCGAAGTCACTGTGGACGAAACGCAGGAAAACACTGGAGAAGCTGTTTCTAATTCAGAGGAAACGACTTCAAACAGCCCAGAGAATCATGCGATTGCTCCAGAAGATGCAATTAATACGCTTAAGGCGCAGCTAGAAGCTGAACGTCAGGCCCGCGCCGAAGCCGAAACACTGGCGCGTCGTGCTGCACAGCAAGCAAATGCTGCTTACGGCGAAGTAGAAGACACCAACATCCAGTTGGTCAACACGGCTATCGACACAGTTAAGCGTGACAATGATGTGCTTACATCAAACTACGCCGAAGCCATGTCTATGGGCGACTACGAACGCGCTGCAAAGATCCAAGCAACGATGGCATCTAATTCTGCAAAGCTTTTGCAGTTGGAAAACGGCCTTCGTGAAATGCAAAGCGCGCCAAAGCGCCCGCCAATTGAAAATGTTCCGCCTCCTGCCTCTGTGCAGCTGGATCAAATTATTGGCGCGGTTACCCCCCGTTCAGCAAGCTGGCTGCGCAGCAATAAAGCGCAATTGTCTGATGAACGTATGATCAAAAAGATGTTCCGTGCGCATGAAGACGCTATTGATGACGGCATTGAAGCCGATTCTGATGCGTACTTTAGGTACATTGAACAGCGCTTGGGCCTTGGTTCTAAGGAACAGGATGACAATCCAATGTCTTCAGCCTCTAAGCCTGTACAGCGGCAAGCTGCGCCGCCGTCAGCACCCGTTAATCGCGAATCAAGTTCACGTTCAAACACTGTTCGTTTGACCCGCGCAGAGGCCGATACGGCCAAAATGCTTGGGATGACCGAAACAGAATATGCGAAACACAAAATTGCCCTTCAGAAAGAGGGCAAGTTGCCACATTAAGGAGGCAAATCATGGAAAATAAGCCAATCCGCAAGCGTGGCCGTCCGCCGAAGCTGTTTGAAGCGCCTAAAATGGTAGAAGTGGAAGAAATCGTGGTCGAAACACCAATTGAACGTCCAGCTATGCGTGCTGAAATGCGTGAAGAAAGCCCTGCAGAGCGCGCCAAGCGACGTGCTGCCGAAATTCGTGGCCATTTGAACGGCATTGATGAAGGAACAGATGAATTTTACATCGATCCTTCGATGATCCCGGATGGTTGGTCATATGAATGGAAGCGCCGCCTGCTTCTTGGCGCGGAAGATCCGTCCCACAACGTTGCTCTGTATCGTATGGGTTGGGAACCAGTGCCGCTTACACGCCATCCTGAAATGATGCCCCGTGATTGGCGCGGTGAAACAATCGAACGCAAAGGCATGATCCTTATGGAGCGTCCTTTGGAGTTGGTTGAAGAAGCACGCGCAATTGAACGTCGCAAGGCAGTCAATCAGGTTCGTGATAAAGAAGCGCAGATTGCTGGCACGCCAGACGGAACGCTTACGCGCGATCACGCACAGGCGCGTCCTTCGATCAAAAAGGGATACGAACCAATCCCGATCCCGAAAGACTGAATTTAAGTCACGCTTAATTAAAGGGGGTGTTAAACGCACCCCCTTTTTTATTGCATAGCTATGTGATAAATATTGCATTAGCCAAATAGGCAACCGCCTCCCCCGGTGTGGAGGTATAAACTTTTCCCGGTTCTTAATCGCCCCGGCGTGCGATGATGGACCTCCTGAAAAAGGAGAACCCGTCATGGCGAATGCTAATACGCCTTTCGGTTTCCAGCAGTATCAGGGTAACGGCTCTGCTCCGACTTACGAACAGATCCCCGTTGCCATTGCTTACAATGCTTCGGCAATCTACTACGGTGACCCCGTAGAACCAGACGCAAATGGTCAAGTTGTTCAGGGTGACGGCACAACCGGAAACCCCGGCGTTGCTGGCATCTTTGTCGGCTGCAAGTACCTTTCGGTTTCGCAGAAGCGCACCGTTTGGTCGAACTACTGGCCGGGTTCGGACGTTGCTTCTGGCAACACCGTCGAAGGTTACATCATCAACGATCCGAATGCCAAGTTTGTTGTCCAGTCGGACAGCACTGGCATCGTTGCTGCCGATGTGAACCTGAACATCGGCTACGCAATCGGCACAGGCAATACCAACACTGGTATTTCTGGCGCTTATGCAACTGGCGCTGCCGCCACTGCAACCCTTCCTTTCCGCATTGTCGGACTTCTGACGGCTCCTCCGGGGTCGCCGGGCACCGAAGCTGGCGCGTACAATCGTATCATTGTCGCGTTCAACAACGTTGCCACGAAGTCTCTGACTGGTATCTAAGGAGTAGTGACCAATGGCCGTTAATCTTTCCGCCATTAAAGACCTTCTCCTTCCCGGTCTACGTGGAATTGAAGGCAAATACGAACAGATCCCGTCACAGTACGACAAGATCTTCACGAAGCACGAATCGAAAATGGCCCTTGAACGCACGGCTGACATGCGTTTCCTTGGCCTTGCGCAGCTGAAGACCGAAGGTGGTCAGACTGCATTCGATAACGCAGCTGGTGAACGTTTTGTGTACAATCAGGAGCATACTGAAATTGCTCTTGGTTACGCGATCACCCGTAAGGCTATCGACGATAACCTCTACAAGACCCAGTTCATGCCGTCGAACCTTGGTCTGATTGAATCATTTCAACAGACAAAGGAAATCTATGGCGCGAACGTGCTGAACTCTGCCACGACCTACAATGCGTCGATTGGTGGTGACGGCAAGGCTCTCTGCGCTGTGGACCACCCGATTGATGGTGGCACGATTGCGAACCGTCCTCTGGTTGATGTTGAACTTAACGAAGCTACGTTGCTGAACGCGATGATCGCGATCCGTACTAACTTCAAAGACAACGCTGGCCTGAAGATCTTCGCCCGTGGCCGTAAGTTGGTTATCCCGCCGCAGCTTGAACCAGTTGCTATCCGTCTTACTAAGACGGAACTTCGTCCGGGTACTGCAGACAACGATGTCAACGCGATCATGATGACCGCTGGTGGTCTTCCTGAAGGCTACATCGTCAACGACTACCTGACAGCAGCTGCTACATGGTTCCTGCTTACAAACATTGACGGCCTCTCCTACATGGAGCGCGTCAAGTTTGAATCGGATATGCAGGTCGACTTCGTAACAGACAACCTGTTGGTGAAGGGCTACGAACGTTATTCGTTCGGCTACTACAACTGGCGTTCGATCTACGGATCGTTCCCGACCTAATTAAAGTAAGGGCGGTTTCCTTTAATTAGGAGCCGCCCTTATTTAACGTTCCGGGTGTTCCGATCATACTGACAGCCCCGGCTGACTCTGCACAGACAGTATGATCAAATCGTGCAGGAGGACCCAATGGGTACTACTACTTTTACTGGTCCCGTTAAGGCGGGTAACGTTCTTAACACGACTGGCACAACAGCTGGTTCCGTGAAGAACGTTGGTTCTGTCGTTATGGCGCAATCAGCTGCAGTCACGCAGGCTGGCACATCTACGGCTGCTACTACAGGCATTTGTATTCCGGCTAACAGCCATATCGTCGGCATTGACGTTCTGGCCACTGTTGCTTGGGATGGTGCTGCAGACACAATCAGCATCGGAACAACTGCGGCTGCAAACCAGCTTGTTTCGGCTGGCGCGTTGACAAACATTGGTCTTACAAAACTTACGCCGGGAACGGATGCTACCCGTACCGCTAAGTGGATTGATGTTGGCACAAGCGATGTGCTGATCTATGCTCTTTCCGCTAATACGGGCGCTGGTGACGGTGTTGTAACCGTATACTACGTTCAGGCTGAAAATCTAACTGCGTAAGCCATTAGGAGGCTCCTATGAAGGGTAAGACTGTAAAAGACACCAAGGTGACCAAGGCTTACGCTGGCGGCGATAGTAACGTTGCACACGAAGCCCATTCGGACACGGATGGTTTTAAAAAGGGCGGTCGCGCCAAGAAGAGCATGGGCAAGGCTGCTGGCCTTATGTCCAAGGCCCACGCTGGCCGTAAGCCCCGCAAGTCGGGCGGCGGCGTGTTCTCTTCGGCAGCTGCCGGAACTCCCCGTCCCGGCTTCAAGGGCTAATTGCTCTTAACGGGTCGAACGGCGGGGGGCTTAGGCCCCCCGTTTTTTCTAGAGGGTTAAACATGGCTAAATCTCCTGCGTGGCAACGTTCTGAAGGCAAAAACCCAGAGGGTGGGCTTAATGCAAAGGGTCGCGCTTCTGCTAAAGCGGAAGGGCATAATCTTAAGCCACCTGTAAGCCGTGAACAGGCTAAGAAAAGTGATGCTTCGGCACAGCGTCGGGAGAATTTCCGTAGCCGTATGTGCGGTATGAAAGAAAAGTTAACATCCGCAAAGACAAAGCATGATCCAAATAGTCGCATTAATCTGGCCTTAAAAAAGTGGGATGTAAAATGTTAAAATGCACCCGCTGCAGGCAGGAAAAGCCAGAAACTTCAGAGTTTTTCCCGTTACACAATAAAAAAACTAATGGCCTTGATAGTTGGTGCAGGGCATGCCGTAGTGCTTATAAATCTGAAACTAGGCGCGGGAAATACCGCGAAATGATCCCAGATTATGTGCTTAAAGATATGCTTAACAGCACTTTTGAATGCACTATTTGCGGCGAAGAAGCTGACCTTGTTGTAGACCATGACCACAAAACAAACGTGGTTCGGGGACTTCTCTGCAATAAATGCAATAAGGGTCTTGGACTTTTCAGGGATAATCCTGAATATTTGGAATTTGCCCGTATCTATCTTTTGGCATCACAGGGCGCGCCGGAGGCGGCTGAATACGTTCAAAAGCATAGTGGGCTTAGCCTATATGGAGAACAGAGCAATGGCTGATAAACCGTTCTGGGAAAAAGACGCTCCCAAAGACGCCAAAGAAAAGCATTTGAACAAAAAACAGGTTACAATGGCGAAAGCACGGGCAAGAGCCGCAGGACGGCCTTATCCTAACTTGGTCGATAATGTTGCTGCCGCACGCGCGGGGAAGGGCAAATAAATGCAGTCAATTACGCTTACAAAATCCGGTGTTGGTTCAAGCACCGTTCGCGCTTTGGATTATTTCCAAAATCCGTTCAATGTTGGTCTTGGCGCGGTTGTCACTGGAGCTGTGACATACACTGTTGAATATTGCTTTGAAGATCCGTCAAACGCTGATTTCAATGCATCAACCGCAACATGGTATGCCGTAACGGGTCTTTCTGCAGAATCGACCACTAAGTCGGCTGCTCTTACGGTTCCGTGCCGTGGCATTCGCGTAACGAACGCTGTTGGTAGCACTGGCTCTATCGTGGTGTACGTCCAGCAGGCTGGCACGCGGTAACGGGAGCTACCGATGGCCACAAGCGGCACATATGATTATTCACCATCTCTTGGTGAACTTACGTTGTATGCGTACAATCTGTGCGGTATCCGCAACACAGCGCTGTTGCAGGAACACATGGAGGCTGCACGCACGGCAACCAATTTGCTATGCGCGCGCTGGTCAAACCAAGGTGTAAATCTTTGGACTGTTGATCTTGTGACTGTGCCTCTTGTTCAAGGGCAAGCTACATATACTGTTGATGATACGACCGTTATGGTGCTGGACGCATACATTACAATTGCGCAAGGGATGTCTAATACTGACCGTATTATCCTTCCTGTATCGCGTACTGAATATGCGTCATATCCAAACAAAGAACAGCAAGGTTTCCCTACGACATATTGGTTTGATCGCCTTATGTCTCCTGCTTCTGGCAACCAGACCCTTACGCTCTGGCCTGTCCCAGATGGTGGCGAAGCAACTACTCTTAAGTATTATCGTGTTAAGCGAATTCAGGACGCTAATTTTACATCAGGCCAACAAATAGATATTCCATATCTTTGGCTTGAAGCATTTGCTTATGGTTTGGCTACACGTTTGGCGCAAATATTTGCTCCAGCTATGGTGCCAACTTTAAAAGCGCAAGCTGATGAAGCTTATCAAATTGCTGCCGACCAAAATACGGAATATGTGTCACAGTACATTAGTCCGCAAATACAGGGGTATTTTAGATAATGCGCCCCCATGGTCGCGCCTCTGTCAGTACAACAAACCCACGCGCCTTTGGCATATGCGACAGGTGCGGGTTTTTGTATAACCACCACGAACTTCAGTGGCAGTATGACTATCGTGGCGCGGCTCTTGTTAACGTTCGCATTCTTGTTTGCGAATCGTGTTTGGACGTTCCGCAAAACCAACTTCGCAATATTGTTATTCCGGCTGATCCTACGCCGATTATGAATGCGCGTATTCAAGATTACATTCTTGCTGAAAATGATCAACGCCTTACGTCGCAAACAGTATATAGGCCAATCTCTGCAACAGGCGATGGCACCACAGCAACATTGACGCTGCAGGTCCCACTTGTGTTTGAAGCGGTCCCTGTAGGCAGCACTATTGTTGTCGCAGGGATGCAGCCGCAGGGATACAATGGGACATTTGTGGTCACGGCGTCATCCAATACTGGCGCGTACACAGTGTCCTATGCATGCCATGAAAGATCACCAATGGCCGTTAGCGGTTATGTAGCTACAAACGTTGATCCGGTTACAGGTTTGACGATACTTGGTGGCGATGTCCGCATTACACAAAACGACGATACGCGCGTAACCCAGATGACGGGCGAACCGCCATTTGGTACAAACCAACAACCGGGTACAGATCCGAATGCGCCGGGCAACGACGATCCGGGTCTGCCTTATGGATTTAATGAAGTGCCAAAAACGGGTCCTTTAGATGGCTAATAAACAAATACCGAATTTGCCGCCAGCTATTGCTCTTAATGGCACAGAGCAGGTTGAACTTGTTCAGGCTGGCGTATCGGTACGCGCCACAACGCAAGAGATCGCTGACCTTCAGGGCGTTGGGCCTACGGGACCTACGGGAACCGTGGGGCCTACGGGTCCTACCGGAAGTATGGGGCCTACAGGGAACGGACCTACCGGACCAACAGGGCCTACGGGCGATACCGGGCCTACAGGACCATCAGGAAACGGCCCTACGGGTCCAACAGGCGCTACGGGCGCTGCATCAACTGTAGCAGGCCCTACAGGCCCTACAGGAGCCGCTGGAAGCGCGGGACCCACCGGGCCTACGGGGGACGCGGGCGGCGCGGGGGCAACAGGCCCTACGGGGCCTACGGGTGACGCAGGAAGCGCAGGGCCAACGGGTGCAACAGGCCCAACCGGAAGCGTTGGACCTACGGGGCCGGGCGGCGCATTAGCAAGCTACGGTTCGTTCTACGATTCTACAACGCAAACAGCTGCGGTTGTTAATACAGCTTACCCAATGCTGCTTGGCACGACCGCCGAAGCTTTGGGTGTTTCTATTGTATCGGGATCACGCATCACTGTTGCATCTGCAGGCACATATAACCTGCAGTTTTCTGCACAACTTGATAAAGCTTCTGGTTCAAGTGCGCATATTAATATTTGGTTGCGCAAAAACGGCGTAGATGTTGCTGATACATCTTCGATTGTTGCCATTCAAGGAACGAATGCAGAATCAGTTCCTGCGTGGAATTTTGTTCTAACGCTTGCTGCGGGTGACTATCTGCAGCTAATGTGGTCAACAGACGATATTTCGGTGCAATTAACGGCTGTACCAGCAATTGCGCCTTCGCCTGCAATTCCGTCTGTTATCGCGACGATCACGCAGGTCATGTATCTGCAAGCTGGTCCCACAGGCCCTACCGGAACAGGCGGACCTACCGGACCTACAGGTGACGCCGGAACACCGGGAAGTGCTGGGCCTACGGGGCCTACGGGAGATGCCGGAGCAGCCGGGCCAACCGGACCTACGGGAAGTGCGGGTTTAGCCGGACCAACAGGGCCAACCGGAGACGCGGGCGCTGCAGGGCCTACGGGGCCTACAGGAAGCGCTGGTAGTGCTGGTGCAACCGGGCCTACAGGGCCTACGGGGGATATCGGACCTACAGGACCTACCGGAGATATTGGGCCAACGGGGCCGACAGGACCTACCGGAGATATTGGGCCAACGGGGCCGACAGGACCTACCGGAGATATTGGGCCTACTGGGCCGACTGGCGCGGCATTAAATGCAACTTACACACGAACAACGTTCACTGCCACTGGCGGGCAAACCACCTTCAGTGTTGCCTATACAGTCGGTTTTGTTGAAGTCTTCGTAAACGGTGTCCTTCTTACAGGCTCCGAATACACCGCAACAAATGGAACGGATGTTGTTTTAGCTTCAGCTTGTTCTGCAGGCGACATTGTAGAAACAATCGCCTATTATACAGTTAATATTGCTCCCACTGGGCCTACGGGACCTACCGGGACCATCGGTGCAACTGGTGCAACTGGAGCAACTGGCGCTGCAGGCCCAGCTTCGATTACAATCAACAGCACTGCAATTGCTAGTGGAACGACAACACGTTTATTATATGACAATGCGGCAACTATTGGCGAAATATCTGGCGCGACTTCTGATGGTGTAAAAATCACCTTATCTGGGTCAACATCAAGCCTTGCTCTTGCTCTAAAAAATGCAGCAGAATTAACTACTACAACTGCTACAGCAGCTACGGGTACAATTAACTTTGATGTGACTACACAGGCCGTATTGTATTACACATCAAACGCCACCGGGAATTTTACTATAAATTTCCGCGCCAGTAGCGGAACGACGCTGAATACAGCAATGGCTACTGGTGATAGTGTTACTGTTGCGTTTTTAAACACAAATGGAGGCACAGCTTATTACAACAGTGCTGTTCAGGTAGACGGTTCTTCCGTTACACCAAAATGGCAGGGAGGCACGGCACCATCTGCTGGCAACGCTTCCAGCATTGATGTTTACCTTTACACCATAGTAAAAACAGGCAGCGCCACGTTTACTGTGACGGCGGCGCAAACAAAATATGCGTAAGGTGTAAGGATGCCACTTCTTTCAACCCTTGGCGCGGCATCAGCACAGGCTTTCGGAGCAGGTGCGCTGCAAACTGCTGCCAATTACATTGAAGATGTGTTTAGCACTTATCTTTATACTGGTAACGGAAGTACGTTAACAGTTACTAATAATATTGATACTTCTACAAAAGGCGGACTTGTTTGGTTAAAAAGACGCGACACAACTGGGAGTAATGGATTATTTGATACAGCGCGTGGCGCTAATTATGTATTGGTTTCAAATAGCACAGGAGCATCCTCTTTTAATGCAAACACTCTTACTGCATTTAATACAAATGGATTTTCTCTTGGAAGTGCTTCGGTTGATTTAAATGCAAATGGCGGGACCTATGCATCATGGACATTTAGAAAACAGCCTAAGTTTTTTGATGTAGTTACATATACCGGAGACGGAACAACGGGGCGCGTTATAAATCACAATCTTGGCTCATCGCCGGGAATGATTGTTTTTAAAAATTATAGTGGTGTATCGCAATGGCCTACTTGGCACAGAAGCCTTGCAGCAAATAATATTTTGTTTTTAAACACAACAGACGCTTCAACTTTTTCTAGCGGTTATGTTTCTGCCGTATCAAGCACGACATTTACTATCAATGCTAACGTAAACACTAACGGGGCAACTTTTGTTGCCTACCTTTTTGCCCACGACGCTGGTGGATTTGGTTTAGATGGGACTCAAAGTGTTATAAAATGTGGTCAATTTACAACAAGTAGTGGTGCTGTAAATTTGGGCTGGGAACCACAATGGTTAATGTATAAAAATATTAATGATTCAGCAACAGATTGGATTATTGTCGATAATATGCGTGGCGATTTTATTTATAATGGGTCAAGCACAAACGGGCAGGGATTAAACGCAAATACTACTGGTGGCGAATATGCTTGGTATGTTCCATATCCAAACGCAACAGGATTCACACCTATTGTAGCTGGTACCTACATCTACATGGCCATCCGCCGTGGCCCTATGAAGGTGCCTACGGATGCAACGACTGTGTTTAGCCCCGTTGTTCAAACTCCCAGTGGGCTGACAACCGTAACCTCCGGGTTTGTAACGGACACCGTTATTCAAGCTCAAAGAAATAGATCTGCGACAAATTCTACTTGGGTAACAGATAGGTTACGTGGCAATACGCCTCTTTTAAGAACTAACGCAACTGCATCTGAGAACACCACTCTTGGAACAGATCCTGTTTATTACAATGCAAGTAATGCAAACACGGGGTTTCAAGATAATTTTTTTACGTCTCAGCTTGGTGTAAGTACCTCATCTATTTATTGGATGTTTAGAAGAGCGCCGCAAGTATATGATAGTGTCTGTTATTCAGGTACAGGAAGCAATACTACAATTAGCCATAACCTTGGTATTGCTCCAGAAATGATGATTGTAAAGTCCAGAAACTCAAGCTTAGATTGGTGGGTTTATCATTCTGCGCTTGGAAATACAAAATACATGGTTTTTAACGCGGCAGATGCTCCGCAAACAAGCTCTACAGCTTGGAACAATACTACGCCAACAGCGTCCGTTTTTTCGGTTGGAACAGGAAGCCAAGTAAATGCTTCTGGAAACACTTATGTTGCATATTTATTTGCAACATGCGCTGGCGTATCGAAGGTCGGTTCCTATACAGGAGATGGCGGGACGCAAACAATTAGTTGCGGCTTTTCTGGGGGAGCAAGATTTGTAATGATTAAAAATGCCACCGCATCAAACACAAATAATTGGTGGATTTGGGACACGGCGCGCGGAATGGTATCAGGAAATGATCTTCGCATACCGCCTAATGATATAACTGCCGAACAAAACTATAATGATGTTTTTACTACAACTGGCGGGTTTCAAGTTACTGCTGGAACCAGTTCAATAAATAACAACGGCGGCACTTACATCTACCTAGCAATCGCATAGGAACGGGAACATGACAAACTACGTTGAAGTTAACGCAGACAACCAGATCATCACTTATCCATACACGTTTTCGTCTTTGCAGGCGGAAAACCCATACACCAATTTTGGTGACAACCAAGATGTTATGTACTGGTTTCCGCAGACAAATGCTGCGACGGAACTGGGGTATCAGCTATTTCCGGTGCTAGAAGCGCCGCAGCCTCCATATGATCCTGTAACGCAGTATGTAGTTCCGGGCGCTCCAGAGGAAACGCGCGGACAGTGGTACGCAACATGGGTTGTCAGTAATAACGACCCAGAGCAGCAGGCATATGTTGACGCACAACTGAAACAACAGAATAAGCAACAGGCCAGCAGCCTACTATCGGCAACGGATTGGACAGCTATTCCGTCCGTTGCTGATCCAGCGCAGTCAAACCCTTATCTAGCTAATCAGGCAGCGTTTCTTTCATACCGCAGTCAAATTCGCGCCATTGCGGTAAACCCACCTGTTGTTGTCAATCCATGGCCTGTTTGTCCTGACGAAGTTTGGGAAACGGTGTAATATAAGCGTTGGCGCGAAAGGTAACGGTCCATGGCAATCCCACGCAATCTATCTAATCTGGCTCCGGGGGCCGATAGCTCTGGTGTATTAAGTGTCACCAAAGGCGGCACTGGGGTAGCAACTATTACGGGTGTTGTTAAAGGTAACGGTACATCTGCTTTCACTGCTGCCACGGCTGGCACTGATTATGTTGCGCCATCGGTGGCAACAACATTTACGGCCACCCAAACATTTTCCGGTTCTTCTAGCACTATAGCAGCGGTATTTACGGATGCTGGTGAAGTGGTGACGGTATCTGCTACCGCTGCCACTGGTACAATTAACTATGACGTAACAACCCAAACCGTGCTTTATTATACAACAAATGCTTCTGGGAACTTTACGATAAACTTTCGCGGATCGTCCGGCACTAGCTTGGACACGCTTCTGTCTACAGGACAGAGTATTACAGTTGCGTTCCTTAACACTAATGGCGGCACGGCTTATTACAATTCAGCCGTCCAAGTTGATGGCGCGTCTGTCACACCTAAATGGCAAGGCGGCACAACACCAACTTCTGGTAATGCTTCCAGCATAGACATTTATGTCTACACAATCATTAAGACAGGATCGGCCACATTTACCGTGGCTGCTTCACAAACTAAATTCGCGTAATAGGGGGTTACAATGCCAAAGATTTCCGCAACTGGTAGCCTTTCGTCACGCGGCTTTGGTGAATTTGCTAAATCGCAAACAACTGGAAAATACATTGAAAATTATTTTTCAACATATTTGTACACAGGTAACGGTGCAGAGAACACGTTCAACACCGGTGTTGCTTTATCAGACACGTTATCTTGGACGACTATAAAATTTAGGCAAACAGCCACTTCTTTAGCAAGAAGTGTTGCTGTGGATTCCTCTGGGAATTTTTATGTTGGCGGAACTGCTTATGACGGGCAGAACTATATTCTAGTTGCAAAATTTAATTCAACTGGAACTTTGCAATGGCAGCGTAAAATTAGACAGAATGCTTCTAGTGCGGGTTTTGTTTCTTTTGATTCCTCTGGAAATGTTTATGTTGTTGGAACAGCAAATAATGGAACAGCTAATTATGCATCAATAGTAAAGTACGATTCATCAGGAACTATTCAATGGCAGCGTAAATTATCCCATGCTAGCACGCTTGCTTTTACGCCGGGCGGGATGTTTGTTGATTCGTCGTCTAACGTTTATGTGGGTGGAACGTATGGTAGTTCAACATACCAAGTTGTTGCAAAATATAATTCCTCTGGAGTTATTCAGTGGCAACGGCGTTTTTCTGTTGGGGCTGCTACAACAAACGGGTATGGGGTTGCTACAGACTCTTCAGGAAATGTTTATTTTGTTGGCGATAGTGCAGGGTTCACTATAAACAAGTACAATTCCTCTGGAGTTATTCAATGGCAAAGAGTTTTAGGCGCAACCGCATCCGGAAGAGCCGTTACAGTAGATTCTTCAAATAATATTTATGTTACTGGGCAAAACGCAGATAAGATACTTTTAGCAAAGTATAATGATTCTGGTGTCATTCAATGGCAAAGAACTTTGGTAGACGCAGTATCAGCATCTAATATTGGCACAGGCATAACAACAGATGCATCTGGAAATGTGTATTTGGTTGGGAGACTTGGTGACACATTAAGCGGTTACGCTTGTGTTGCAAAATATAATTCTTCTGGAGCTTTGCAGTGGCAAAGAAAAATTCGCCAAAGTGGTTCTTTTGGATACGGAATATCGGTTAATTCGTCCGGAACGCTTTTAATAGCATTGTTAGCAAACGATGGCGCTAACTACGGCGGCGTAATCAAAATGACAACTGACGGAGATCTTACGTCCGGAACAGCCTTTGTTACGATGGTGCCGGGAGCCGCTACTAGCGCGATAGGTACAGAGACAGAGGCAGCAAACACTGGAACCGATGCCGCAGGACCTGCTGTAGATGCTGCAGGAACAGCAACTGATTCTGCAGGAACGGCAACTTTTTCTTCTGCAACACAAAGTGCTGTTACTGGAACAGGTGGCCTTGTTTGGATTAAAGGCCGTAGCGGGGCAACGGACAACGCATTGTATGATACTGTACGGGGCGCAACAAACGATCTTGTTTCTAATTCAACAGCAGCGCAAACAACACAAGCAACAGGTTTAACTAGTTTTTTTGCTGATGGCTTTAGTATTGGCGCTTTAGCTAAGATAAATTCAAGTGCAGCTACATATGCATCATGGACATTTAGAAAGCAAAATAAGTTTTTTGATATAGTTACGTATACTGGCAACGGCGCTGGGTCGCGAACTATTAATCATAATTTGGGGTCTACACCCGGAATGATTATTATTAAAAGAACAGATGGAGTTACAGACTGGAATGTGTATCATCGTTCAATAGGAAATACAGGAGCAATTTTTTTAAATTCTACGGCAGTGACAAGCACATCATCTGTATATTGGTCTAATACATCTCCAACATCAACAAATTTTACCGTAGGGTCATTTAGTGGTGTTAATGCAAGCGGTGGGTCTTATGTAGCCTATTTATTTGCCCATGACGCAGGCGGTTTTGGCACTGATGAAACCGAAAATGTTATTAGTTGCGGAAGCTATACAGGGAACGGTAGTGCGACAGGACCCGTTATTACATTAGGATATGAACCGCAATTTGTGATGGTAAAAGCTACCAATGGTGTTTATAATTGGCTTATTGAAGATGTAATACGAAATATGAATTTATCATTGGGATCATATTTGAGTCCTAGTGCCACATCTGCAGAGGCAGCAATAAACCCAAGTGTTGTACCAAACGCTACTGGTTTCAGTATTAATACGACTAATTCCCAAGTTAATGCTAGCGGGACTACATATATTTATATGGCTATTAGACGCGGAAAAATGCAAACTCCTACAACAGGCACAAGCGTATTTTCTCCAATTGCATTCACTGGTGGCACAGCCAATAGATCATTGTCATATGGATTTCCAGTTGATGTGTGGATTGATCTTGAAAGAACAAATACCGCCCTAACTTCTTATGCGTGGCCGGTTTTTGATCGGCTATTAAGTATATCAAATTCATATTTTACAAGTAAATCAACCGCTTGGTCAGGTGGTTGGGGAACGTCTTATCTTACTATAGACAACAATACTGGCGTTGTTTTGGTAGACGGAACTGCATTCTTAAATGCTCCATCTAGTACTTATGTTGGATATGGATTTGCCCGCGCTAAAGGCTTTTTTGATGTTGTAAATTATGCTGGTTCTTCTGCGGCGGCAAATATATCGCACAATTTGGGTGTTGTTCCAGAACTGATAATCATAAAAAAATATAGCCCTGCTGCTGATTGGTGGGTTTATGCACAACCAGTTGGCAACACTAAGTATCTTGTAAGCAATACAACGGCTATACCTGTTACTACATCCACTGCTTGGAATAATACAAGCCCAACAAGTAGTGTTTTTTCTGTTGGCACAGCAACTCAAGTCAATGTATCCGGCGCTAGATATAGTGCATATTTATTTGCTACCTGCCCCGGCGTAAGCAAGGTTGGAAGTTATACTGGTACAGGAACAAACCAAACTATAAACTGTGGTTTTAGCGGCGGTGCTAGATTTGTAATGATTAAACGCACCGACACCACTGGTGATTGGTATTTGTTTGATACAGCACGCGGTATGGTGTTTTTGACAGACCCGTATTCATTTTGGAATGCGGCAAGTGTAGAAACGAACGCAAATAATGTTTACACTACGTCAACGGGCTTTGAATTAGTTAGTAATTTAGCAGGAACTAACGCAACCGGCGGTACTTACATTTTCTTAGCAATCGCCTAGCACTTGTTGGAGGGGGAAATGCCTTTTAGTTCTGAAAGCGGTAAGGCCGCTATCAAATGGGTAGTATCTAAACTACCAAAGACAGACCGTATGTTGGACATCGGCGCAGGGTGTGGAACCTATGCCAAAATGTTCAAAGCACAGCATTGGACTGGTGTAGAGGTTTGGGAGCCATATGTTGAAAAGTATGGCCTGAAAGACCTATACAATACACTTCTTGTCCAAGATGCCACAGAGATAAATTTTACTGAACATTATGATGTAGCATTTGCTGGTGATGTACTAGAACACATGTCATCAGAAGAGGCGGTCAAGCTTGTTAAAAAGCTAAAGAAATGCGCTGATACTGTCATCATTAGCATCCCTATTGGTCATTACCCGCAAGGACCGTATGAAGACAATCCATACGAAATCCACATAGTTGATAATTGGACACACGATGCTTTTGTTGAAGCCTTTGGCGCGCCAACATTCTGGCGGATTGACAATGAAATTGGCATCTACGTTTATAGCAAGTTTGCTATAAAGCTAAACATCGCTGTGTATGCTATAAGCAAGAATGAAGAGCAGTTCGTAGAACGGTTCGCAAAGGCTTGCAAAGATGCCGACCTTATCATGGTGGCCGACACGGGAAGTACAGACGGAACTGTGGAAGCCTGTCAGCGCCATGGCATTACCGTTCACAATATATGCATCACACCTTGGAGATTTGACCACGCCCGTAACGCGGCTGTGGCTCTCCTCCCTAGAAATATTGATGTATGCATCAGCCTTGACTTGGATGAACTATTGGAACCCGGATGGCGCAAAGAGATAGAGCGTGTCTGGAAGCCCGGTGAAACAACCCGCCTGCAATATCTATTCGATTGGGGCCACGGGATTAGGTTCGCCTATCAAAAAATCCATGCGCGCCATGGGTATTTCTGGCACCACCCGTGTCATGAGTACCCTGTATATGACAAGCGAATCACAGAAGTCTGGGCATATACCGATATGCTCTTGGTTAGCCATCATCCTGACCCGACCAAAAGCCGCGGGCAATACCTAGATCTTCTGGAACTATCGATTAAGGAAGACCCGCGCTGCCCGCGTAATGCTTTCTATTATGCCCGCGAATTGACGTTCTACAGTAAGTGGAATGAAGCCATTAAGGCCCTGCATCGTTATTTAGAGATGCCAGAGGCTGTATGGCCCAATGAACGCTGCTATGCCATGCGCTTATTGGGTAAGGCCTATGACCATGTTGGGAACGGATATGAAGCCGTTGCATGGTATCGCAGGGCCTGCGCAGAGGCTCCCAATACGCGCGAACCATGGTGTGATTTAGCTATGTGGCTTTATCGCAGACAGGAATGGGCGGAATGCTTTGGCGCGTCTATGAAGGCTTTATCAATCAAAGATAAGCAGCTGGTCTATACGTGCGATCCTACTGTCTGGGGGTACTGGGCGCATGATTTGGCCAGCATTTCTGCATGGCAGCTAGGCCTTCATGATGTTGCCCTAGAACAGGCGCAATTAGCGCTTCAGCATGAACCAGAAGACCTTCGATTGAAGGCTAATTTAGAGTATATTCAGCGCCACATTTCAGGAGAGGGGGAAGGTGGTATGGGCGATGGATTACCAGACGCTGTTTAATATAGCCATGGGCGGCATTGTTGCCGCTATGGGTTGGTTTGCGCGGGCGCTTTGGGACGCCGTTGCATCACTTAGGGATGACCTGCATACTTTGGAGCGGGACCTTCCGAAAACGTATTTGGCTAAAGATGAATTCAAAGAAGGAATTCGCGAAATAAAAGAAATTTTGGGGGAACTGTTTCGTAAGATTGATGCATTAAATGATAAAAAGGCAGACAAATGAAAATATCTAAAGATGGTTTAAACCTTATTAAGGAATTTGAAGGCGTCCGTTTGACGGCATATAAATGCCCTGCGGATGTCTGGACGATTGGAATTGGACATACTTCGGCTGCAGGCGCGCCAGAAGTAAAGCCGGGGATGAAAATCACCCTGCAAGAGGCCTACGACATATTAAACAGCGATCTTGGCCAGTATGAAGACGCGATCAATAAGCTTGTTAAGGTGCCACTAACGCAGAACCAGTTCGATGCTCTAGTCAGCTTTGTTTACAATGTCGGTGTTGGTGCGTTTCAAAAGTCTACGCTTCTTAAGAAGCTAAACGATGGCCAGTACAATGCTGTGCCGGGTGAATTGATGAAGTGGACTAAGGCTGGCGGCAAAGAGCTTCCGGGCTTGGTTCGCAGACGGCGTGCAGAAGCCGCCCTTTGGCGCGGTGTAGATGAAACAAGTTCTATTGGGGATGACGCCCGTGTTGAACCGGACCTCCCAAAGCCTGCTAAAACAATGGCGCAGTCTAAAGAGGGCAATGCAGCCCTTATCACGGCTGGCTTGGGTGGTGTTACGGCTGCTAAGGACGCTGTCGATACGATTAAGCAAGCTGGTGATAGCGTCGGCAGTCTTGTTAATATGCTTATGTCGCCGGGCTTTTTGCTGCCGCTCTTTATCGTTATCGCAGGTTTGGCGATCTGGTATTGGCGTCGCAAGCGCCTGCAAGAGGACGGTGTATGATACCTCCATTCCTGTTCACGCCACTTGGAAAGTACATCGCTATAGCCCTTGCTGTACTTGTCATTGGCGGCGGGATGTACTGGAAAATTCGATCAGATGGCGCGTCTGATGTCATTATCAAAGGCACAGCTGACGTTCTAAAGAGGACACAAGATGCGATTCGCGCTGGTAATTCCGTTGATACTACTGATGGCGGGCTGCGCAAGCCCGATGGCTACAACCGCGACTAATACAGCTGTCTGCGAAGTATGGATGCCTATTTCATGGTCCTTAAAGGATACGGACCAAACAATCAGGGAAGTGAAGGTTAATAACGCCCGTAGGGACGGGTGGTGCGGCAAACGCAAATAGATGCTAAAATAAGCCTATCGAAAGGGATAAATCGTGACAACAGGGTTATCATATAATGGGTCGGTCGCAGGGACAAACAGCTACGTAGAGCAGCTGGCCAATTTGGCTGTTGTTAAGCTTAACTTATCAGACCCTACTGATCCGTTCACGATCCTAATCCCGCAAGCTATTACGTATGCTGAAAACCGCATATATCGGGACTTGGATTTTCTATCTACAGTATCTGTAAATTCAACATATTCTGTTTCTGTAGCTAATAGAAACATTAACGTACCGGCAAGTGCTTTTGTAACTATTCAAGATGTTAATTTAATTTTGCCAGCAAATACGCCGACTCCAGATTCGGGTACACGCCAACCGCTGCTGCCAACAACAAAAGAATACCTTAACAACGTATACCCAAGCGCTGCTGGTTTAGCCCCTCCTGCTTACTTTGCCATGATTGATCAAAACAAAATGATTGTTGGTCCTTGGCCTGACAACACATATACAGTGGAAATAGTTGGCACAATTCGCCCAGATAGCCTTTCAGCAACAAATACAACAACTTTTATTAGCTTGTATTTGCCGGATCTGTTTTTGATGGCATCTATGATATTTGTGTCTGGTTACCAGCGCAACTTTGGCCGTCAGTCTGATGACCCAGCAATGGCGCAATCATACGAAAGCCAATATAAAACGCTTATGACTGGCGCGACGATGGAAGAAATGCGGAAGAAATTTCAATCTTCTGCTTGGTCTTCTATGTCTCTTCCTGTTGTTGCAACGCCAACACGGTGAAGTAAATGCCACACGCATCACTTAAGCTAGTTCCGGGTGTAGACCAAAACAAAACGCCCGCTTTGAATGAAGCTGCAATTTCTTCCACAAACCTTGTCCGTTTTGTTCCTGATCGAAATGGTTTAGGCCTTGTTCAAAAGCTTGGCGGATGGACACGGTTCTACAGTAGCCCCATGACATCTAAAGTAAGGTGCTTGTGGGCGTGGCAAACGCTTAATGACATCAGCTACCTTGGTGTTGGGGCGGAAGAGAGCCTTAACACAATTAGTGAAGGTTCTCTTAGGACAATTACGCCACAATATTATGTTGTAAATCCACCAGTTGATTTTTCGACAACTGCTGGAAGTGCCGTTGTAACTATTACAGATACCAATAGTAATATTGATAACTACGATGCTGTATGGATTAGCACACAAGTTACTATTGGCGGCTTACGCTTACAGGGCCTTTATCAATGCTCTTCGCTAAGTTCCGGCACGTATTCAATTGTTGCCAGAGATGTTCTTGGATACGAACAACAGGCTACATCAACCGTTTCTAACAGCGGCAACATACCGTCTTTTACAACGGCATCAGGATCGGCACAGGTCACTGTAGATTTTACGGATCATTTATATTCAGAAGGTGATACGTTTACACTTTTAGTCCCAATTGACATTGGTGGCATTTCCCTTTTTGGAAATTACGTTATTGCGGATGTAACGACAGCTAATCAGTTTATTATTAATGCAAGTAATACGGCCTCTTCAACCCAAACACTTGCGCTAAATAACGGTCTTGCCCGTTTTACATATTATAATGGTGTTGGCCCTTTACCTGCCGGTTCTGGATATGGGATTGGTGGATATGGAGAAAACGGATACGGAACGGGTATCCCGCCAACGGCATTTAGACAAATGGTTACAATTGGTGCTAAAGGCGATGGCACAACGGCAACAATTAGCCATAGCACAAATACAAAACTATCCGCAGGCACAACATTAACAGTTTCCGGTGTTACGCCAGCGGGGTATAACACGGGCGCGCCAGTCGCAATTACAGGATCTACTTCAAACTTATTTTACGTAACTAACGTTGTTGGAAGTGGGTCAACTGTAACAGTTACACATAGCGGAAGTTCTGCAATTGAAGTTGGAACTGTCTTTACATTGTCGGGGGTAAACCCTGCTGCATATAACGGCACTTGGACAGTTACTAATTCAACAACAACAACAGTTGAGTTTTCATCCGCTACAACAACAGCTTATGTGTCTGGTGGTCTGGTTGCGTCAAATACTATTTCATACCTTAATGCGACAACGGGCGCACAAACTGTTGCTGGCCTTATTACCCTTAATCAAATTCCGACCCTAACATGCACTGATTGGACGTTGGATAATTGGGGCGAATTCCTGATTTCTTGCCCCAATAACGTTAGCACTGATCCCGGCCAGCCAGATGATTATCTTACAGGCGGTGGGATATATTATTATCAGCCAGATGCTGGGACGCCTGTTGCTACAATCATCCCAACAGCGCCACCAGTTAATCGTGGTATGTTTGTCTCTATGCCGCAACGCCAAATTGTTGCTTGGGGATCAACGTTTAATGGAATTATTGACCCACTTTTAATTCGCTGGACAGATGTTGGCGATTTTAATGTTTGGGCTGGAACTGTAACTAATCAAGCAGGTTCATATAGAATTCCAAAAGGTTCAAAGGTTGTCGGATGCATTCAAGGCCCGCAACAAGGCCTTGTTTGGACGGATCTTGCTATATGGGCCATGCAGTACATTGGGCCTCCCTACGTTTATTCGTTTAACGAAATTGGAACTGGTTGCGGACTAATAGCGCCAAAAGCTTCAACTTCCATGAACGGCGTGGTTTATTGGATGTCGCAATCGCAATTCTTCCGCCTTGCTGGTGGCGGCGTAGAGCCAATACCTTGCCCAATTTGGGATGTTATCTTCCAAGATCTTGACACAAATAATCTTGATAAGATCCGTATCGCTCCAAATTCCCGCTTTGGAGAAGTAACTTGGTACTATCCAACTGTTGGTAATGGCGGTGAAGTTAGTCATTACGCAAAATACAACGTTTACATGAACCAGTGGGACTTCGGCGCGATTGGTAGAACAGCGTGGATTAACCAATCCGTGTTTGGCCCTCCAATTGGCGCGACACCTGATAACATTATTGTGCAGCATGAAACATCAACCGATGCTGACGGTCAGGCTATGAACTCTTTCTTCCAGACCGGCTATTTCCAGTTAAATGATGGTGATGTGCTAACCTTTGTTGACCAATTCTGGCCAGATGCAAAGTGGGGTTATTATGGCGGGGTACAGAACGCAAACCTACTTTTGACATTTTATGTGACACAATATGCCGGTGACACACCTATTGCGTATGGGCCGTTCACTTTGACTGAAGCAACAGAATATGTGACACCACGGCTTCGTGGTCGTTTAGTAAGTATAAAGATTGAAAGCAATGATGTTGGAACTTTTTGGCGTCTTGGAAACATGCGTTATCGCTGGCAGCCGGATGGGAAATTCTAATGGCTAGTTTAGATGACATCTTAACAACACAGAAAAACGGCGTTGTTGCTATTAATGCGCTGAACAACATTACGCTTGGTTCGGCAGGTACTGTCACTTCCGCTACAGTTACATCAACAACTCTTGTATTTGTTGGGGCTGGTCGCCTTGTAAATGTTTCCGTTGTGGTCAATGGATCAGCAGACGGATTTATTCATAATGCGTCTACGACAGGCGGCATTACGGCATCAAATGCTTTGTGCGCTACGCCATCTGCAGCTGTTGGTGTCTATCCTTGCGGACAAGTGTTTACCAATGGTCTTGTGATCGATCCGGGTGCCGGACAGTCAATCAATGTAACGTATTCAAGCGGGTGATCTATGCCTCTTAAAAAGGGTTCTTCACAGAAGACCGTATCGACAAACATCCGCGAACTTGTTCATTCGGGTAAGCCGCAAAAACAAGCGGTTGCTATTGCTCTTGATGTGGCGCGTCGGTCCAATAAAGCCGTAGGTGGGGAACTAACGCCTGTTGTCAATCCAACCGTTTACAATGCACAGTTGCTTTCAACCCTTTCTGGCAAGCCTGTAGCGGCAGGCGATGGGAAGTCAGAAAAAGCACCTGATGGTGAAGCACAGGCAGGCACAACCGCATCACCAATCATGCAAAAAATGGCTGAAAATTTGGGCGGCGGTGGTGGTGGTGGGGACGGGGGCGGCGGCGGTTCCAATTTTGGAGGGTCCGATGCCAGTGGCACAGCCGGTGGCGTCAATGGCTCTGATTATGGCGGCGGTTCTGGTAATAACCCCGGCAGCGAAGGCGGCTCTCCTGCAACCCTTGCAGAAGGCGGCGCAGCGCCCTTCTTTGGCGGTGGAACGGGCACTACTACCAAGGTCCACGTAGGGCCCATCCACAGCCCCGTAGCAGGCCGTACAGACCATCTGCCTATGCATGTTCCTTCAGGGTCCTATGTGATCCCTGCCGATATCATTTCGGCCATGGGGGAAGGCAATACGATGGCTGGGTTTAAGGTGGCCAATACAATCTTTAGCCGTATCCCCGGAATGACTGGCGCGCCCGGTATGCAGGCTATCCCGACGAAGGGTAGCACACCCGGTATGGATGCCGAATTAGGCATCCCCGGCAAAGCAAGGGGTGGCACTATTGAAGATGCTGTACCCATCGTTGCGGCTGGTGGGGAGTATGTAATTTCGCCGGGCGATGTTCGTCGTATTGGCGAAGGAGACTTAGACAGGGGGCATCAGGAGCTTGATCTATTTGTTAAGGCGATGCGCGCCAAGACAATCAAGACCCTGCAAAAGCTCCCCGGTCCAAAGCGTGATTAACGAAGGGGGACTACATGACAGAAGATCTGCAAATCCGGATTGGAACGCCGGATGATCTGGATGAAGTGATGGACGCAGCGCAGTCAGCGATTGCCGAAATTGGCCTTGTACATCCAGACCCACGAAAAGTTCTTGAAGACGTTTGGCCAGCCTTAAATCAACAGGCTGGTATTGTTGGTATTATTCAAAAGCCCGGCGGTCCTGTAGAGGGCGGTGTCCTTTTAAGAATGGGTAAAATGTGGTATTCAAATCAAGATGTACTTGAAGAACGCTGCGTTTTTATCAAGCCAGAGTTCAGGAACGCTAAAGGCGGTCGTGCGCGCAAGCTTGTTGAATTCTCCAAAAGCGTTGCTGAATCGCTGGGTGTGCCTTTGCTGATTGGTGTCATGTCAAGCATTAGAACCGAAGCTAAGGTTCGCCTTTACGAAAGGCAGTTTGGCAAGCCGCAGGGGGCGGTATTTCTCTACAATCTGCATCCACAAGTGCAGGAAGGATAAAAATTAATGTGCGGCGGATCATCTACAACCACCCAATCGACCACGATCCCACCAGAGGTTCTGGCGCGATATAATGCGGTCAACGCGCGGGCAGAAGATGTCGCCAAACAGCCATTCCAGCGATACACGGGCCAATTTGTAGCCCCCATCAACCAACAACAGATGGCAGGCATTAGCGGCATTAATCAAGCTGCCAATATGGCTCAACCATATTTCAATCAGGCATCTGGCGCTCTAACAAATGCTTATGGGCAGGCAAATCCATACTATGGGCAGTCTATTAACACAGTTGCGGGTGGTGCAAGCCAAGCAAACCAACTTTATGGAACTGCTCTTGGCGGCATTTCTAATGCTGTTAACATTGGTTCGCAGTATGGGACGGACGCAACACGATTTATCAATCAAGCCGGGACCTCTGCCCAGCCATATATGAACCAAGCAGGGGCATATGTTGGTAGCGGCCTTGCGGCTGCAGATCCTTTACTTGCGCAATCGCAAAAGTTTCTTGAAGGTTCTACGCAAGCAATTAACCCGCAAGAGTTTAGTCAGGCCCAGATTAACAAGTACATGTCTCCCTACATGAAGAATGTAGTGGAGGCGCAGCAGGCCCTTCAGCAGCAAGAATCGGCAGCGCAGCGTTCGGCTCTTAATTCGCAGGCTATTGGCGCTGGCGCGTTTGGTGGTGATCGTGCCGGAATTTCACAGGCAAACCTTGCGCGCCAACAGACGCTGGCCAACCAAGCAACTTTAGGCAATTTGTTGCAGCAGGGATATGGTCAGGCCGCTGGCATGTTCCAGCAGCAGCAGGGCGTTAACCTTGCTGCAGAGCAGGCTAATCGTCAGGCCCAGCAATTTGGCCAACAGGCCGCAGCCAATCTTGCGCAACAACGTTTTGGGCAAAACCTTGCCGCATCACAGCAATACGGAAATTTAGGTCAAGCTTTATTCGGCCAAAATTTGTCGCAAGGTCAGGCTCTATCTGCTCTTGGCCAACAACTTTATAGTCAGGGTCTGGGGGCTGCACAAGCACAAGCTGGAATTGCCCAAAATCAATTTGGCATGTCTGCGCAACAGGCCAATTTAATGCAGCAGGCCGCGCAGGGTCTTTTTGGCATGGGGTCGCAATATGCTTCCGGCCTTGCTGGCCTTGGAACAGGAGCGCAGGCCGCAGCATTGCAGGGCGCGCAGGCACAGATTGGTGCTGGAACACTGCAGCAACAAACGCAGCAAGCGCAAGACACCGCTAAATACAACGAATTTTTGCAAGAGCGTGGTTATCCGTTCCAGATCGCGCAGTTCTTGGCAAACATTGCTATGGGTACTGGCGCGTTGTCTGGTTCAACTACAACGACAACGTCACCGAATAACTGGATGTCTGACCGCCGCCTTAAGAAAGATATTAAAGAAATTGGTGAAACCCACGATGGTCTTCCGATCTATAGCTTTAAGTACAAGGGCGGTGATGACCAGCAGCGTATTGGTGTTATGGCCGATGAAGCGCGGGAAAAGCATCCTGATGCTGTCCATCGTGTTGGCGGAATTGATTCGGTTGATTACGACAAGATTGTAAACCGCGCCAGTGAAGGTGGGGGTGTTCTCCCGCACCGTGCCCGTGAAGGTTTTGCTTTAGGAAGTTCAGTACCTTCTGGTAGCGCAAGCGTCAGCGATGATATTTTTAAACAATACCTTAATTTTATTGGTTTAGCTGACACACCGCATGGGAACGTAGCTTCATATGCAAAATCTGCAAAAAATTTGCCGGGGCAAGCAGGTATTGTTCCGCAGCAAACTCCACCAATTATGCAGTTAAGAGCGCCAAGCTCTCCCCCACGCCAACAAGAAAGTGGACTATCGCAAGCAGCTTCTGCATACAAAACTGTAGAAGGTGGGCTTGATAAGCTGTTTGGTGAAAAGGGTCTTGCAACATCTAAGGGTATGCCAGCGCGCATATACAAAGGTCTTACAGGAAGTAACGACGACAAGCAGGGTTCTAAATCGGGCCAAAATACTTCAACTTCGTCAGAGCCACCACAACAACAAAAACTAGAACAAACAAAAGCATCTTCTGTTTCTCCAGATGAAAAGTCTTTTTACGATAAATTTATTGATTGGTATCAAAACCGCGCTTATGGCGGCGGCGTTGCACCACAATTTATGGCAAGAGGCGGCGTATCTGCCTTGAATGAAGGTATTCTTCCTTATCAAACAGAAGATAAATATGGTCCAGAAGCTGTTAATGAAGCAGAAAGCGGACACAAGTTTGATACTCTTGATGAAGCTGGTGGAGGGAAAAGCGGTTCTGGATCTGGGTCAGGTTTGGCAAACGCCATAGGAATGGCAGGTACCGCAATAAAAGGTCTTACTGCTCTTGCATCTCTTCTTCCATCCGATGAACGTTTTAAAACGGGCATGAAACGGGTTGGTGAATTAGACAACGGCCAACCAGTCTATAAATATCGTATTGGTAATGGGCCAACCCAAATTGGACTATCTGCACAGAACGTATCTAAATATGGTGATCCATCGTCTGTTTATCGTGATGATGATGGTTTCCTTCATTTAGATTATGAACGCGCCACACGGGAATATGGCGGTGGTATCCGCCCAGCATATCAAACGCGCGGTCGCGTTGATCCCGATATGCAAGACATCGATTACGCAATCAGAACAGCTGCAGCTGAAACAACTGGTGATCCAGATGAAACGCGCGGGATTGCGCATGTGATCCATAACCGTTTGCAATCTGGAAAGTATGGTGACAGTTATAAAAATGTTGTTTTAGCGCCAAATCAATTTGAACCTTGGCAAACAGAAAACAACAACCCGATGCGGATTAAACCTGATGATCCGCGTTATCAGCAAGCAAAAGCTGCGTTTGAAGATATTCAATCCGGCAATATGGACCCACGTTTTGAAAATGTTCAGAATTTTTGGGGTCCAATATCACAGTACGCTCTTAAGCGTCAGGCACCTGAATGGGGTCGTGTAGGCGGTCTAGATCTAGGTGGAACACGGTTCCATTCTCTTGACGAAGTTAAGGCATCGCATAGAGGAATTGAAGCACGCCCATTTGAAGGAGCGCCAGCAAATGTTCGCCGCTCTGTAGCTCCAGCTGAATCATATATTGATGAAAGCGGAAAGCGCGTAAATACAGTCAATGGAGAAGAAGAAAAAGGAACGCTTGCTGGCCTTCTTCCGACTAATTACCGCACTGGCGCGCCATTTAAGGGATGGTCAGACTATCTTACTGATCGCCAATTTGTTCGCCCATTGTTTGCTGGCCTTGCTGGCATGGCACAGTCCAAGAGCCGTTTTGCTGTTCCAGCAATTCTTGAAGGATTGGGGGCAGCTGCCGCAGCCGACATGATGGCTGAAAAAGGACAACAAGAAATTGCTGAATCGCAATCGCGTGAACAATTGGGTCTAGCCCAATCGCGCAATATGTCTATTCAAGAAATTACACCCGGATATTTTATTGTTTATCTTGCTAAGGGTGGCACTAAAGATTTGGCCGATTGGATGGAGACGCAAGAGCCTCTTGTTGGGGGTGAATCTGGGGCTGAATTGGCGCGTAAAATTTATGCCCGTAAAACGGGGCAGGCATCTGCAAAACCAGCTGCATATACTGGAACAGCTGATACAGGCGCAGGTGCAGCTACCGCTGGGCAGGCGGGTACTGAAGCTGGTTCTGCAGGGGCTGGAACAACAACAGTTGTTGGTGGTCAATCAGCACAAGGCCAGCCGGGACAAATAAAGCCTGCAAAAAGTGCAAATATACCGATATCACCGTTTGTCACATACGATGATAGTTCTGTGCAACGCGCCAGAGAAGACTTTAAACAAACGCAGTCTCCCGGCGGCCAATCGTTTGCAGAGCAAGGAAGAGAAAACCGGAAAAAAATTAATAATGGTGCGCAACAATCCTACGGAATTGCACCAGTAATTAATGAAATGGCGCAAAACATCATGGATTCGCTTTCCCAGACTGGGATATCTTCAACCGGTCCGGGTTTTGGAAAAATTGCATCCGCATCTGCCGTACTTGGAACATGGCCAGCGCGCTTTGGCCTTCCAATTGATTTTACAAAGCCAGCTGACATTAAGCAAAAAGCGCAAAAATATGCGGAATTTTTGGCAGCTGCAGCGGCGCAGGGTTATGGTCAAGATACCCTTGGTGCAATGCAAAGAATGGCTTCTGTTATGCCAGAACCAGAACTTACAAAAGATACCCAAGCACAACTGACATCTGAACTTCTTGTGTTTAACAAAAAGGATCAGCATAGGCAGCAGTTTGCACAAAAATATGATCGCGATTCAAACAGCAATCCTGCTAACGTCTATGCAGAGTTTGAACGCTTAAATAAACAGAAATATTTAGATTCTGTTTCGTTGGTTAAAAAATTAATGCTTGAAGATCCAGTTTTGGCAAAAGGATTTTTGTCAAATCAGGTACCTCCAGAAGAGATGGAAAAGTTCTTCAAACAGTATGCGCAAAGCCGTAAACTAAAATACCATACGGGTATGTCTGACTTTTTTGTGGGGCAGTGATGGATTATTCACAACGAATGCAAACATTGGTTGGTGGTAATTCTTCGGAAACCACAAATCAAGAACAAAAGTTTTCTGAAAATCCATTTGCATCCCGAATGGATGCTTTGTTACGTGGTGAACAGCCAAAACTTGGCGCACCACCGCCACAACCTTCTGGCGCGCCACAGCAAGCTGAAACAGAAACAGATCAACAACAGGCCCTTCCTACACTGACTGTTGGCCGTCAAGAACCAAAGGAAATGCCGCTTAGCGAATGGGGTTCAGAGATTGTAAAAGATCTGCCCAAGAAAGCTTATGAAGCCGGAAAAACTTTTGTTGAACCGTTTATGAACCCTGCGGAAACGTGGGAGGGCATTAAAGGTCTTGGTAAAGGGGTTGTTTCAAAAGTAGCTGGTGCTGTTGGAATGCAACAATCACCAGAACAAAAAGCAGAGGATGAAGCAGTTGCAGATGCATTTTGGGAACTTCAAAAAGAACGTTATGGTTCATGGCCACGCATTCAAAGAACTGTTGCGGAAAATCCTTTTCTTGCTGCGGCTGATGTGTCTAGCGTTGCTTCACTGGGCGGCGCAGGTTTGGCAAGATTGCCGGGAATTCTTGGGAAGACTGGTGAAGCGGTACAAGCAGTAGGCCGCGCCACTGACCCAATTGGTCTTGCTTTAAAAGCGCCAACCTTAACCGCCCAAATAGTATCAAAGCCTGTTAATTTTGGTTTATGGCTTCAAAGTGGGAGGCCTATGAGTTCATTTGATACGGCAACGCAAGCTGGGTTGACAGGAAATAAAGCATTTGTCCGGCATATGTCTAATGGGCCATCTGTTGGGGGGGAACTTGTTGAAGCCGTCGATACTGCGACAAATTCAGCTGCTAAAACAGCAAGTCAAAAATACATTGAAAATTATGAAAAATTAAACAAGGGTCAACCTCTTAAATATGATAAAATTGATACAGCGCTTAAGGAATCCCAAAACATTGCCTTTCCCAAAGGGGAAGCATTTGATCCATCTTCAAGCAAAATTCAAACATTTGCGCGCATCAATGCTCTTTTAGATAATTGGAAAAATAAGCCAAATGTATCCCATGATTTAGAGCGTTTTGACACGTTAAAAAAATCTTTACAGGATTTTACGCAAGAAAATAATCTTTTGCCGGGAAGTAAAGAATTTAGAATTGTTGATAATTTGCGAAAAGCGGCTCTTGATACGCTAAAAGAGGCAGATCCTAATTACGCTAAAATGACCGAAGAATGGCGGCAAGCACAAGATTTGGTTAAAAGTTTTAGGGCTGATTTAGCTAGCGGGAGAACATCAACTGCAAAATTAAGAAAGTTGCTATCTTCGCCTGAAAGCCCGTACAAAAAAACATTAATTGCTGAATTGGCTAAATATGATCCTGACATTCCGTACATGCTTGCTGGGCAAGAGTTAAATGCTATTTATCCCCAAGGTTGGCGTGGGTGGTTAGGCAGTGTTTTGACTAGCGGTGGTTTAGCAGGTGTTGCAATGCATCCTGAATTAGCTGCTGGCGTTGTTTTAGGTTCGCCACGGATTGGTGGAAATATCGCTTATAGAACTGGCCAAGTAGGCTCTTTAGGGGAGCGCGTATATGGCGGTGTGCCGCAATTTACTAAAGGGCTTGGATATCAAGCAGGTGTATTGACGGGGATGGATGAAATACCACCAGAAGAGCGTGAACAGCGCGCCACTGGTGGTAAGGTGACTGGGTCTATCGCGCAGCGCCTTGTGGCAGCTGCAGAGAAGGCCCATAAGTATCACCAGAAGACGACTGAAGAGATATTAGACGCGCCAGACGAAACGGTCGTTAAGGCGCTGGCTGTGGCTAAAAAGAACATCTAAGGAGTAACCCGTGGTTACATATACCGACAACAAGAAGCTTAATAAGCCAGCTAACGGCGAATACCCAAATACATGGGATGTTCCTGTCAATCAGGACTGGGACATTATTGATAAGGCTCTTGGCAGCGCAGCGTCTTTTACTGTTGGCGCGACAGACATCACATTAACAATTGATGAAGCGCAGAACCAGCGTATTGTTTTAACTGGCTACCCAAGTGCTTCACGATATATAATTATTCCTTTTAAATATTTAAGCGCAACCACAGCTGTTGGTGGTATGTGGATTGTTGATAATCAATCAAACGCAACCCAAAATATTGTTACGGAAGCAGCTGGTAGTGTTGGTGTTGCAATTCCAACAGGCAAAAAAGCGCTTGTCTATTCAGACGGGACTGACATTAAGTTTGCTGATGATTCCAGAATTACAGCAGGCACCGGCCTTACGCTGACAGGCAATTCATTAGCCGTGACATCGCCTGTTACAGCGGCGATTGGTGGAACAGGATATGCAGGCGGGTATTCTAGTGGCCAACTTTTAATTGGAAAAGCAGATGGCACGCTAGCAAAAACCACGCTTACTGCTGGTACGAATATTACAATTACCAATGGTGATGGAACAATTACCATTGATTCAACAGCATCTGGAGGCGGTGGCGGTCTTTCAAGTATAAGTTTTTCCGGCACTACTGGATTAACTTTTACTCCATCAACACTTAATTCAACAAATACGTCAACAGTTCTTGGTGGCACGCTTGGTGTTGCGAATGGTGGAACTGGTGTTGGTGGAGCAGGATTTGCTACAGCAGGATTTTTAAAAACACCGGGGACGACAGCTGCCTTCACTAGTGTTGCAACGATAAATCTTGCATCAGCAACGGATGTTGGGACCAGTGTTCTTGGAACTACGAATGGCGGAACAGGTACAACATCCACGACCGGAACTGGAGCAGTAGTTTTTGCAACAAATCCGACATTATCTGCGCCAACTATTTCTTCTAGCCAAATATTTTTTGGGAGTAGTTCAAACTATATTATTTATAACAGCAGCGCTACTCCGCCGTCTATTGGAGCAGCTGTTGGAAACATTGGTGTGTTTTCGGGGGATAACACAAACTTTAGTGTTTATAAAAATCTTCTTGTCATTGGTTCTGGCGCGGTTCCCTATGCGCTGCAAGCTAACTTCACTATTTATTCTGATGCGCGCACAAAGAAAGATGTGACGCCATATACAAAGTCTACTGATGCAATCAACACGTTGTCGCCAGTAGATTTTAAATATAATGGCGCATATGGAACGCCAAATGATAACGTAACGCGCACAGGTCTTATTGCGCAGGACGTTTTAAATAGCGCTGTTCCAGAAATTATTACGACGCGCCCATACAAAGACCCAAATACTGGACAGACCACAGAAGTCTACCAGCTTGATTCTTCGGCTCTTGTTTTCACTCTTATTAACGCGGTGAAAGAACTTGATGCGCGCGTCAAGGCTTTGGAGGCGAAAGTCGGCCCATAGTGATATTAGTCTGGGCACGGATTTCTTTATTATTCCATGTCCAGCATTCGCCATTGTCCTGAAAGCAGACCCACAAAAGATCATGCTCTGGCCCATAGTCAATTAAGACATGGGCCAAAGCTTTTCCTTTAGGCGTTTCGATAGGCAGGGCGGGGTTTAGCTGTAAGAGGTACATTGGTGCCTTGCTGGTAGCAAAGTTGGAAGTGTGTTTCGCAGTAAGAGTGTTTATGCACCATTTGATTGCAGTAAAGCGTAGGCTTTTCTTTCACGATGTAACGGCATGAAAAGAAACGCAGGCCTAAGATATCGCATGGTTCGCCGTATTCTATTTCTGGCGCGGGGATGAACGGTGAAACTGGTTGTGGCATTGGTCGCGCCACTGCAGCAAGTTCCAAGACCTTTGGCTTGGGCTTTGGTTTAGGATTAGGCACATAGACACGTTGCTTCCGTAGAGGCCGTGGGCGTGCCTTAAGATCAACACCCGCCTCTCTTAGACGGCTAATGCGACCCATGATTGCACCACGGGATTTGCCCATCGCGGGGGCTATGTAGGTGCTGGGTTTTCCTTCGGCCCATAGCTGAATTAAAAGCTTGTCTTCGTCATCCGTCCACATCATAATCTCCATTGCTTGACTGACTAAACAACCCGGTCAGTTGGCCTTGTTCGATACTCCCTTACTAACCCGGTCCTTTGTGGCCGGGTTCTTTTTTTGAACCCAACCTGTTTGATGGCATCGAATCATCTGTTTTTCGGTGGTCGCGCCAGCTGATGCGCACCGTCGCATGTGTTCCAAACCTGCGTCAATTCCATATGTGCAATCGTGCAGGTGGCGGGGGTTGAAGCCCATCCCACGGGCTGTGCCGGGCATGACCTGCATCACGCCCATGGCGCGGGAGCCTTTAGCCAGAGGGCCTGTGGCCTTGCAGTTAAACCGGCTCTCTTTGAAAGCAATCTTTACGGCAGTCTCCTGCCACTCTTTGCCTAGGGTCGCCTTGGCTCTCTGGGCGACAAGAACCGCCACCCTTTGCTGCTCTGGGGGCTGGTTAGGATATAGCTTAGAAACGGTCTCCAGCGGCCCCTGACGGGCTTCTGGCGCGGTGAATAACTCTGATAGTAGGGAGGGCCCATTGGCCTCCTGTGAAGCCGCTACGGGAATAATGAAGAGGGCTAAGGCAAGCCCGATTAGAGAGGCCTTCATCAAGCACCCTTGAACCGTTAACGATGGCTGTACCCTACACCCAGAATGGGGCCATAGAGAGGCGTAGACGAACCCTGTGGCCTCCCGTAGGATCGTATGGTTCGCACTAAGAAGGGGTCTGCCTATGTCTATAGATTTGCGTAAAATGGTCACTACTTCCGTCCTCCGTGATAACAATTACGACCTGACAGCTGCCTACGCCGATTTGGCCGGGCGATATGTTCAAATGTGTGGTCTTTTAGAGCGTGCTGAACGCCTTTATTCCCGTGCTTATGCCCGCGAAAAACCGCCGACTGAAGGCACGTTCGACATGCCGCCGAATCCCATCACCGACGATTGGATCGAAACAGGGAAGGAATTGGAAAATGCGTGATGATTCGTTCGATGATGATGACGATCCGTCTGATGATGTCGCCTACGACGATGTGGACATAGGCCCTGATGATTTCCCAATGGTTACAGACTTTGTAGCAGAGCGGGTCATCGCCTTTGCCTACCTTGCAGAAAAGTTCGCCTTGATGGACGACGAAGTTAAACCTGTGGCTATCGATATGCTGCGGGTAGTGATGCGTTCCATAAAGACGCCAGAGCAGGCTTCTCTTAGCGTAGTCCGTAATCACGACTGATCGTCCCTAATCGCCTTGCGGTGATCATCAATGATCTGCCAAGCTATCATCGCAAGGATGATTGTAAGCGTACCAATCGCGCCACAAACGATACCCCATATAAATTCAGCCATGTGTCACCTAATTTTGGTTGCGATATATTCAAATTGCATTGGCGCGACTTTCTTCTGAACCAGCGAAACGCGCCCCTCTTCCGCTAGCTTAAACAGGTAATTGGCCACAGCGCCAATCTCTTCATAGTAGGCCTTTTCTGTAGCGTCACGCGGCCTTGTTTCACGGTCACGCGCCAGATAGCCGATATGATACGTCAGGCTCTTACCGCGAAGAGCGTTTGTGTACCAAGCTTTTACATTAGCGATCATTTGCTGGTTCCGTGATGCGTCGCGCTGTGTCCAATAGAGACAGGGCTGTAGTTTCTTGTACTGTTTGGCCGCTAAGGGCATCGCGGGCCTGATACAAAGCCCATCGAAGCACCTTAACGTCCTGCTCTAGTTTTTCGATCTTGCTTTGTGCGCGTTCTAATAGCTGCGGTAGGAGGGTTCCTTCTGTCACGCGGAAGGCTTTGATGTATGTCTCTAGCTCTTCATTGATGCCCATATCGATCATCCTTGAATTCGATCAGTTCCTGAACCTTACCAACATGCGCCGTGTTAATGATCAAAGAGCCGCGATCTTCCCAATATTCGGAAAGGTCATCGTTGCGGATCTTGTACATCAGATTGGCCATGATGAATTCATTGTCCTGCAGATAGTTCCAGAACTCTTTGATATTTTTGGATTCGTGTTCGACCGTAATCTGATGGACTGAATAGCCTTTAGCGCTTGGCATATTCATTGTGATAAGAAAGCGCACTTTATTCTCCTTTTATGCGTACAAATTCGACATGTTCTAAGGGGCAAACATAGATCGCCTGCTCCTTATTTGTGTTCTTCATAAACCGCACCACTCTCTGCCAGTGCTGGTTTGTCTCCTGACGCACAAAAGCTGCATGCGTAAGATCGTTACTGACCCAGAAGTATGCAGCGACTTCACCCTTGGCGCGGTCTACTGCATCGGCATCAGCAATGAAAAAATCAGGAAACGGATAGTTCAGATAGTCCGTGAAGTTTGCGCGCTGTGAATATTTCACTTCAAAGCGGCAAGCCTTATTATCTTTAGTTGCAAATAGATCACCACGATCTTGATAATCCTGATATGGCGCATTTTTTGGACGAAGCACAAGCGCAGGCAAAGAGACAGCCCAGCCGTTGCGATATAGCCACTCCGTAATAGCCATAACGCCGGGTATCGATGCCTTTAGCCTTGCAGCAAATTCTTCGTATGTATTACCCATCTTCATCCCTGCGAACTACGGTGCCGTCCATTTTCTTTTTCCATTTACTCTTTCGTCCTCCCGGCAAGGGAGACCGAACTGTTTTAATACCCAGATGCTTGGCCCGCATTCGTTTTGTTTTTGCGATACGGGGGGCATCAACAGTGGCCGTATGGATGCGATGGCAATGACGATGTGCAACAAGCCAATTAGACTCATCGTCAGCACCACCAGCCTCAAGAGGGATTTCATGGCTGACATCCCACTCCTCCCCCGGACGTACCTTGAAGTTGCATATGTGGCAGTAACCTTCATGGCGCGTGAAAATTTCAATACGCATTTTGGGGGTGATACGGACGCGCTTCATTGCATTCTAAACGGCACTTCGTGGGTTGCAGCTTCTTCTCCTTCAAGGCGCTCTTCGTCGGCCAGTAATTCAAAAGCATGTTCAATGGCGCGCACTGTAGTGATGGACAGCCCCATGACAGCCCGTGTTGCTGCTTCTTTGTCTGGCGCGGAATCGATCACGATGTTGGCCAGCGCGCCCATAAGAGCCTGCATGCCAAATAAAGCATCGTGGCCATCAACGCACATCAGGATCTTTGTGACCATTTCGATCATGGCCTGTTGATATTCTTCATGTGTAGCTTTTTCAATTTCATCCGTTTTCATAATTTCATTTCCGCTCTACGGGTTGCTTCGTGTGACTGCCATTCATTGAACTTCATGCGGATGTATTCCATTTGCACGCGAAGGATGGAAGCCCGCTTACGGGCCTCCACAATCTTGGTAACGTGATCGCGCCAATCATCAGACGCTTTCACGATCATTTCAGCGCGGTTGACCGCCTTCTCTTTCGTGTCCAGCATCATGCGGTTAAGCACAGCTGACTTCGTTTCTTCCAGAAGGCTGGCAGCGCTATCTGCATCGACCCAAGCTTCAGCCGTGGTGCGATACTGCTCTGAAAGGGGAATGTTTTCGTTAATCAAAACGGCACTTCGTCATCAGCAAGAGCAGGAGCCGCAGCCGCAGGCTTTTCACCAGTGACAGCTTCCTTTTCCTTCCATGACAGGGAGAGGAACGTCTTCCCTGCTTTAGTTTGCTTTTTCCAGCCGCTGATCCAAACGTCTTTGCCTTCAAAGTTGCCGGAACCCGTATAGTCAGGGTGGGTATCTTTTGTTTTGCGGTCGTTCACAAACAGTGAACCGGAATTCGGATATTTAATGTCAGACATTGTCAGTCACCCCATACTTGGATTTGATTACCATGACTTTGTGATTAAGCTCTTCAATGAACTTGATCACCTCTTCTTCTAGTTCTGCGATGATTTTGTCATCGCGCGGAACCTCTTCATTGTACAGCTGCATTGGTTCTGGCAGGCGCGGATCGAAACAAACGAACATGCACCAGTCACGGCCTGTGCAGGCCATCTGCCAATACATTTGGAACATGTAACGGGCAGGGATCTTCCCGCCCGCCATGATTTCCAAATGCGTTGTCGTTTGCGGACATTTGATTTCGATTAGGCCATCGTGCTGGATCAATCCATCAGGGGACGCGCCAGCATTAGCGATGGTAGCATGGGGGACGAACCCCACCTCTTCCACTGGCATGCCAAACGTCTCTACAAAACGCTGGCGCGCCACTGGTTCATTTGCCGTCCCCCATGCCATCGCTGGCGTTTGAAAGGACGGCGCAGGCTGTCCCGTCAAACGTTCGCACAATAGCTCTGCCATGTAATTTGCACGCGAAGCGGCATAGCCACTTTTAGTGCGGGCAACGATATCTGACACACGCGAAGCAGTAACCTTGCCAGCACGCGCGGCAAACCATTCAGGAGAGCCTTGTTCCATTACGCAAAATCCTTTTCTGATTTCATGGTGCGGGTAAAGGCCGCAGGAGCCTGCACAGCTGCATTGCCATCATCATCATCAGCTGCGATGCATAGGATCGACATTAAGCCGTAGCGCCGTGCGTAGGTAATGGCAGAACCAATGCCGTGGGCATCCGGCTTCGCCACAGGCATGCGCAACGTTTCGCTGATGTACTCCCCCGTCTTGTGCAGGAGCATGGTATCCACTTCGACCACGCCGTTTTGGGCGCGGGGAAGCTGAACAACAGATAGGCCATTGGCCGACAGTGGACCGCGAATCACGGCGCGCACAGAGGCCAGATCGGCATACTTGGATTTAAAGTGCGGGTTGATGCCGGCTTTGGTGGCGTCATCGATAGCCCCCTGTGCCTTAGAAAGCGCTTCTGCCAGAGCGGCAATGGTATCGGACATCTGCATATTTATCCCCTTCAGGTTCAGATACTAATTTTCATAGGGAGGGGCGTTAGGCCCCCTCTAACGAAAAGCATGCTATAAAGGAACCCTAATCGGTGTCAAGCCGACCTTTCTAACGGGGGAATTCATGAAAACGCCTAAACCGAAAACTCCTGAATTGTTGCTTGTTTTGCATCACTTCGGGACCCTTGGTGCTGTCTCCAGCGCCCTTGGTATCACTAAGGCCGCTGTATCCGTATGGCACCGCGTGCCTATCCATCATGTCCGCAAGGTCTGCCAGCTGACGGGTTTGCGCCCTGATCAGGTACGGCCTGATGTGTTCGCAGGATGGGATGCAGCTGCGTGATTGAAATTACTCTGCCTTATCCGCCAAGCGTTAATCGCCTTTGGCGCGCCAAGAAAGGTGGAGGAGTTTACAGGAGCGCAGAATATGTGAACTGGAAAAAAGCGGCAGCATGGGAATTAGCTGTGCAGGTTAAGTCCCGCTCTATCCAAGGTCGATTTAAGATCTTGATAGAGGCTGTCGCGCCAGACAAACGACGCCGCGATATCGATAACATTTGTAAGGCAATCCTAGACGTATTAGTTGCAGCGCGCGTGATTGAAGATGATCACATGTGTCGTGACTTGCATGTTCGATGGGTTGAAAGCGGTCCTCCAGTAAGGATCGAAATAGAGGGGATAGAGGGTGGGAAAGAGATCTGACTTTGAACGTATCGAACGCGATTTTTATCCAACGCCGTTAGCGGCTGTCGAACCGCTATTCCCGCATTTGCATGGCGGTGAATTTTTTGTCGAACCATGCGCTGGCGATGGCGCTCTAATTAGTCATCTGGAAAGTCACGGTCTTCTTTGCAGCGCTGCTTACGATATCAAACCGCGATCATCATCTGTGTTGCCAATGGACGCGATGCAGCTGACAGAACGCGATCTGCACGATGCTGATTTAATTATCACTAACCCGCCATGGGATCGTGATGTGCTGCATCCATTGATAGATGTGTTTTCTAATATGCTTCCGACATGGTTGTTGTTTGATGCAGATTGGATGCACACAAAGCAAGCTATTCCGTTTCTTACACGCTGCGACAGAATTGTTTCTGTTGGCCGCGTGAAATGGTTTCCAGAAACAAAAATGGTTGGGAAAGATAATTGCGCTTGGTATTTATTTTTACCCGACGATGTAGAGGAAACTGTTTTCTATGGCCGCTAAAATTCCGTTAGCAACGCAGATATTTGAAATTGAATTAACGGTGGCGAACAGGCGCGGATTTATATCGACCCTGCGGGATCTAGTGCGCCGGAAGGAAAGGCCACAACATGACGTGGACTACCAGACGGGGCGGCTCCCTGCCCTAGAGGCCGCTTTGGCCACCTTAAAGTGGCTGGAAGCGAATCAAGAGCTGGTCAGGGAGGTCCACCGTCAGAAGGCTAAGTGATTGAAATTTAGGGCTTTTTGGGCCGATTCATTATCGATTTGACATGCCCAATGGGCTGGCGTATGGTTCGGACATGGCGCTTTTGCCATTAGGAGAAATTGATATGTCGAATACAGCAGCCCTTACCTCCCTTGTGGACGAATACATCCGCGCTGATGCAGCTGAAAAAGCTGCTAAGGCTACAAAAGATGCCATCAAAAAGAAGCTTAAGGCTGAAGATCTTAAGATCTTTGAAGGCACGCACAGCGATCTTAAAATTACACCCGTCGAAACGCTTACGTTCGACCCTGATACGGTTCGTGCTGTTGTCGGCGCTGCGCTGTTCAAGAAAATTTCGACCGTCAAAGTGTCAACTGACCTGACAGAAAAGCTGGTCGATGAAGCGGTGTTCAAGGTTCTTGTCGAAGACGCAACGACAGACATCAAGAAAACCGAACGTGTCACCATTGTTCCTAAAGTTCCGGCGTAAAGGGGGGAGCAATGACGATTTACACCATCATCGCAGAAGGCGACCCGCATACGCAGTCGATTGCCTATGCGCATAAATTTGAAAACGCAAAAGATCATGTTGATCGTCTGCGCAAGCGCACTGGCAAAGGCTATTACATCAATAAGGTTGAAAGAGTTTACGAAGTCGCACCATTGACGGAAGAGGAGATGGAAGATGACAACGCTTGAACTGCCTAACAACGTGTCAAAGGGGCCATCAGTGCCTCTTCTGACTGAAACGTTAAAGGAAACCATCCGCCTTGCTAAAGAAGCGGAATGGGAAGGCGACACATACGCGGCCACCTACTATTGGCGCGTCGTGGATCGTTTGAAAGAGCGTCTTGGTATGGGCGAACAATTCGACCCGCAATTCTAAACGCGCCAGAGGGGGCCATGAAAATCACACCACCGAAACATCCGCGCCTTGAACCATGCGCACAGGTGAACCCGTCGCTATGGTATTATTTTTGCCAGCTGAAGAATCGCCCGGCAGATCCGTCTGACGTTTGGACCGAATTCGATGTGGTCCAGCACCTGCAAAAACTATGCGCTAAGGACATCCAAAATGGGAAAAAAGAAAATGGACAGCAATACTGACCTAGGTGTTCAGCTGGCACGGTTGCTGTGGGAAAAGCAGATCTTGAATAAAGAGGCCGCAGCGCTCTTAGGCGTACATGAAAGAACCATCTACAAGTGGCTTTCCGGCGAACGCGCCATGCCTCCAATGGCAATGAAGCTTCTGGAGATGGAATTGGCTAATTGACTCTAAATGGGTCATGGCATACGGTGAATGAAGTTGTGGCCCCCGGAGCTAGTCGCTCTACAGGGGCCACACTGAACCGATAAGTCTTTCGCGGGACAGGTTCAGCAAGAAGAGTAAAAACATTGTTTGCTCTTTTTTGCAAGTCGAATCCCGCAAAAGGCCCAAACCATGGCGCGTATCCCGGCTTTGCCGACTGCGATGACGCTACGGGGTTCAGGCGGGTTTTGACTGTATGCCGCCAATCAAACAGGCCAGCTGGTGGGTAGCACCAGAAATGCAATCGGCGGAACTTTCCGTGAAAACGGCTTCCGACGCCCTGACTGCCGCGCAGGCTGAAGGATAACTGGGACAGAAAACATACCCTGCCCGAAAGGGTTGTGTCCGACATTCGGACCGGGGGGCGTCTGGCGGCACGATAGCCCGCATCCCAGCTAAACGGTTGCTGTAAGCGCCCCTCCATCGCATTGATCCCGAAAGGGGTCAGGGGGTTATGCGGAAGCGGAACTATGTCTGAAGCAATGTGGGGTCACAATGATTAGAAAACGCAAACACAAAAAGATGTCGGTGCAAGAGCGCAACGCCTGCGAAGAGGGTCGTATCTACCAATCGATGGATACGGCAAAAATTTATTTGACGAAGCGCGCCCAGACCGTCAAGGTTAGCTTACCGCAATTGAAATTTTTGGAGAAAGAAGATGTCTGATCAGGTTGGCGGTGATCACTATCGCAACAAAGCGATAGAGCCGATCCGATACATTATGGAAAATGGGATTGGATATTGCGAAGGCAATGTCATCAAGTACGTCACACGACATCGCGAAAAAGGCGGCGCGCAGGATATCAAAAAGGCGATCCAATATTTGCATTTTATTCTGCAACACCAATACGGTGAAAAATGAACCTTCGTGATTATCAGCAAAAGGCAATCGATCTTCTTCGCGCTTCGCTGATCAGCGGGCGCAAGCGACCAGTGCTTATGGCACCAACAGGCGCGGGGAAGACGATCATTGCTGCAGCCATCATCAACATGGCGCGACAGAAGGATCGTAAGGTGATCTTCTGCGTTCCTGCCCTGTCGCTGATCGATCAGACCGTCGAACGCTTTCAGGCGAACGGCATATGGGATATCGGCGTGATGCAGGGCATGCATGAAATGACGGATTGGCGACAGCCCGTTCAAATCTGCTCTATCCAAACGTTGATGCGCCGCAAGATCCCAGAAGCGGATTTGGTGATCATCGACGAAGCGCATGTGATGTTCAAATTCCTGCACGATTGGGCTGGATACGACGAATGGAAAGATACGCCCTTCGTAGGCCTGACTGCCACACCATGGCAGAAGGGGATGGGTAAGATATGGGACGATTTGATCATTGCCGTGACTACGCAGGATCTGATCGAACGCGGCCACCTGTCAGACTTCAAGGTGTTCGCGCCAGCGCATCCTGATCTTAAGAACGTCAAGACGGTTGCAGGCGATTACGAATTGAAAGGCCTTGCTGATGCGATGGATCAGGGCCAGCTGGTGGCTGATATCGTTTCGACATGGATGGAGCGCGGTGAAAACAGGCAGACGATCTGCTTCGCTGTAAACCGAACGCATGCGAAACACATTCAACAGCAATTTATCGACGCTGGTGTTGTCGCGGAATATATGGATGCGCATACGGATCGTCCTGCGCGCAATGAAATTGTGAAGCGCTTCGACAACGGCGATGTAAAGGTCATATGCAATGTTGGCGTTCTTACCACAGGTTTTGACGCAGATGTTCGATGCATCATTCTGGCGCGTCCTACAAAAAGTGAAATTCTCTA
>Ga0208546_1000041_pt1 | contig 60535 bp, 58 predicted proteins | sample DEB19_08_DNA_4_FD_184528 | JGI IMG/M metagenome (GOLD analysis project Ga0208546, IMG submission 184528) | Aqueous microbial communities from the Delaware River and Bay under freshwater to marine salinity gradient to study organic matter... | ecosystem: Environmental > Aquatic > Marine > Coastal...
CTAGTCTTCATTGTCATCAGGTTTCTCAGCCTTCTCAGCCGCCTCAAACGCATCCATCTGTTCCTTCGCCTGACGCTCAATCTCCTGCAAGATCCAGTAGGTGTTGGTATGGTTCGGCATATTTGCCAGAGCGGATACCAGAGCGTTGTAGGTCTGAGCATTGAGGCTGACGTTGATGTTTTCCATTGTGTTTTCCTGTGTGGGGTTGATTAAACTGGGTTAGCCCAAGGAGCCGGGAGGGTTACGGCTTTGGGGTGGATCTGATCTTCAATCTGCTGATCCAGTGACTCGCGCATGGCGTCCAGTTGCTCAAATCCCATCGCGGCCTGAACCCAATGCTGTGCCTGATCGAAGGTGATCTCGTTGAAGGGCGTGAACGGTGAGCCAGCAGTGAACGTGACTGCTTGAGTGCCATAGCACGAAGCCATGTGTCCGTTGCCATCATCCGCTGTGACGCGCCAATGAATCGTGAAAATGACATCCGCATGGGATTGGTATTCTGGGTAGCAGTCGAATGCGGGAAATTCCCAAGTGTAGACGTTACTCATGCTAAAACTCCGTGGTTTGCAAACTCGCCGTGAAACTTTTCTCGCGCTTCATGCGCCACGAGCGCTGCTAATTCTAAGTCTTTAAACATTCCAAAATACATCGGCTTTTTATTGACTCGCAAAGTCACCATCCAGTTTCCAGATTTTTCATCCAATTTGATGTTCTTTAAGCCCGACTTGCTGTTTTTGAAAACTTTTCTGTTATGCCCATTTTGAGCTTTTGTCGCGGGCCTCAAATTAGCAATGAGATTGTTTTCCTTATCCCCATCAATATGATCTAAAAACTCAGGAAGATAGCCGTTAAAAAATAGAAAAATAGCTCTATGCGCTAAAATTTTCTTGCCATCAACAATGATGTGTAGATAGCCGCTTGACTGCTTATTACCTACTCTTTTGCCAGCCGGAGCGCCACGCACAGAAATTTTACGGAACAGCCAACCATCACTGTATTCAAACAGTTCGTGTAATCGGTTGTACAGAGACATTAACTTAACCTCTTCTTAATTTCGTTGAGTTCTGCGGAGAGTTCCTTTATCGCTGCTACTAGCAGGGGAATTACTTCTGTGTATTGAACGCCTAGCCTATCTGGATCTGACGAATCGACTGCCTCTGGAAGTACAGCCAAAACATCCTGCGCAATAAGGAACGAACGGCTGACGCCTTCATCATCTGTTTTGAATCGACCTGTTACAGCGCGGAGGGATGTAACCTTTTCTGCGGCGTTTTTAATCGGTTCTAAATCAGTCTTTAGGCGCTCATCCGAGGTAGCTGTCCATGATGTATTTCCAGTAGCAATATAAACTCCAACAGAACTGGGGTTATAAACAAGAAACGATGATCCTGTATTTGGTCCAAAACTCCATTCATTACCCGCACCATTACCAGCTCTAAACCTTGCGTTCCCCGCAGGGGATGTCGTCGTCCCAACCAACAAATTCCCACTCACATCCAGCGTCATCGCCTGAGTGAAGGAGATAGCGCTATCAGCGGAACCACTGGCCGCTATATTCCAAGCGTGTGTGTTAGCGTCAATTACATATGAACCAGCTGCGGTAGCCGCTATTCGCTTCCATCCACCACTGTAGTAAACATTATTTGCAAAAACACCAGCGGTTCCGACACCAGAAAGCGAAGTTCGGCTAATTTGCATAGCCTTGTAAGTGCTATCCCAACCACTCGGCGTAACACCCAAGCCAAGGTTGCCGGAGGCGTCGAGGCGCATCTTTTCTGCGTTACCCGTCCCAAAAACCAAGGGGCCAGAGTAATAGTTAAAAATCGTAGAGGTGTCCGATGCCGCTTGATATATCAACAGGCCGCTTGTGTCTCCGGCAGCATTCTTGATGCGTAAGGTTCCAGACCCAATATCTAATTTTGTTCCCGGCAAACTCGTCCCAATCCCTACGTTGCCAGAGGAATCAATACGAACACGCTCAGTGGAATTCGTCGCAAACCCAAGGATATTCGTCCCCGGCAAATACGTCCCATTCGCAGGAGCCGTTGAGCCTGTGACCGTGACCCGAGTGAATGCACCCGTATTCGGAGTCGTTGACCCTATCGGCGGAGGTGTCGCAAATGCCGTGGTCGATGCCGTGTAGGTGACAACGTAATTAGCGATATTGACCAGATTGGTGAAGCAGGGAATGAACCGTGTACGCCAGCCACCATTACGGAGGCCAGTGGTTGCGTTATCGTCATCTGTGACCGTTGAGCCATCGCCCCCAATGGCGGTTGGAAAAGTAACTGAACTCATAATAGCTCCTTGATTTCGTAGCCCGTCTGGTAACGTGTGGCATAGGGCTGGTCGATTGCTGATAACGCTCGGATTCGTCCGAGGAATGCTCGCCTGTGTAGGTTAATCGCGTCAGATGGGTCCCAGACATAGAGGACTTCGGCATCCGTCCCGCTGATTTTCTGAAGATCATTGTTAAGAATGGCTTCTTCATTGGTCAACTGATCCAAGGTAAACCGCGCTACCCGGCAGGAATCCCGGCGGTCAAAATACTCGGCCCCGGACATGGCCTGGTCAATCAGCGTTCCTGTTTCGTAAGAAATGGACGCGCCCAAAGTCATATTGTAGAACGGCTGATAGATAGCGCCGACAAATACCCGACCAAGTTGCACATAGCCGTCTTCATTGGCCGTGTCGAAGAATTCCACCTGATAGTAACGCTCAGACACCAAAGCAGTCGGAATATGGATCAGCGTTTTGGTAAAGAGTGCTCGATCTTCGTCCGTGATGGTCAGATCCCAGAAGCGCATATCCTCCCATTCGTAGGTTCCGAAGGGCATAATCGGCCAGACATCCAATGTGCCAGAATCGTATTTAAGGGTCGTATACCCGCTGTCGGAATACACCCGATACCGATATTGAGCCGTGACGGACAGGTTATGATTGACAAAGGCCACAGCACCAATGATCCGAGCCGCATCAGTCGAAAAACGGAATCGCGTACTGGAATTGGCATCATCCGTCGAACGTGCAACCTTATTGAGGATGCGGTTCTGTAGATTGGTGATCGGCAATGTGGCTTCCCATGATCCATAGGAACCGAACGTCGAAGTATCGATTCGGTTTTGGTAGGCAAGGATCATATTGCTCATGATTAACCCCAGAGCGTCAGCGTAGCGCGGTTTTTGGCATAACTTGATGATATGCCTATGATTCTGAATAGAGTACCAGAATCAAGCCCAAAACGATGCAAAGTCAGGTTTGCAACCCCGTTTAAATCGGGGAGCGTTTCAGTAACGTCAAGCGCAATGCTGACCTGATACATGGTTCGCTTAACCTTGTAGAGATTGAGCAGTCGAGTCGCTTCCGTTCCAGCCGCTGTCGCATCGACCAGTAACGTATCTCTGGTGATCTCGGTAGCCAACAAATATTGCGTCTGCACAGTCGCATCTGTGGCATATCCAGCGGCTGATGGATATTTGAGGACGCTTTTTCTTGCCTCTGTTACACCCGCCGCAAGATCAGCAGTTTGGATGCTGTAGTTCTTGAGGTACGTCAGAATGACCTTGTACGCAGGAATGCCGCGATCAGTGTCTGATGATCGAACGGCCTCAATGCTGATGATGTTGTCATCATTGATTTCAATATCTGCCGCTCCTGATGCCACAGCAAAACGACCCATGCGGAACTGACCGGTTGCATCGTACCCGTACCATGCGCCAACGGATTGGGCAATCTGATCCATACAGGAAAGCCCAGAGTCCTCACCGTAGACCCAGATGCCGACTTCTGAACTGTTGGCAGTATCAAGAGCGGTTACATCAGCCGCGTTAATATCGCCCGAATTTACCCCGCCTTTGATGGCAATCAACTTCATGATTTGCGCGGCTGTACGGTTGCTAGAAGCGGTTCCTTGCGTGATATCACAGGTGATTAGCCCCGCCGGAGTTGATCCTAGACGGAAATAAGAGCCTGATGAGGTCGAACAAACTCGGTAGTTTCCTGCCGATGGCGCATTGGCTTCCATGTCGGCAATGCTGGAATACGCCGAACCTTTGGTCAGCCCTGCGCCTTTGTCATAGACCGCAGTAACATCGGAGATGACTGCATCATTGACTTGGAAAATCAGCCGCGAAGTGTTCACGCAAGGCGGCTGGACGTTATAGACCTTGCCGTAGACCACAGGCTTTTTCTGACCTTTGAGATCGGCAACGCCTTCAAGCCCTGAAGGAAGGCTATTGGTTCCAGCGAATTCTGTCTTTTGTAACGGGAGTTCCAGAACCGCCAATTTGTCACGCGCAAGTACCGTGACAGTATTGAACGTGAACTCTACCTGTTCCATCGTCCCAGACAGGATTGTGGTGAAAGTCGAATACGCCTCCGTGGGGTTGCCGACTTTGATAGTCAATGCGCGGTTGTCATAGCTGTAATTCGCCATGTAATCAAGACCGCCATCAACGTTCGACAGTTCTACTACGCCGTATCCCACGCGACTTGCGCCAGAGGTTGTGCCTGACGCAAACAGGTTGCGCGTAATGTCAGCCGGGGTTTTGATCCTTGGCTCATAGTAAGTGTTGGCCGGGGAGTCAGTCGGTTTGGTGACATAGTTCTCGGTACAAAACCGCAGAGTAGTTGTAGCCCCTGCGGAATTTGTTGCGGCTACGATTTCAACAAGGTAGATCATGCGGATGCCTCAACCTTGGCGATGCGCGTTGATTCAGCAGTCTCATTGCGAATCTCTGAAAGCTGTGTGATGAGTTCACGATTAGCCGCTGATTGCAGTCTGACCAATGCTTGTAACTCACCGATCTGTTCCTTGAGAAGTGCAGTCTGCTCGGCACTGGTAATCACCACCGCGTCCTTGATCGTCTTGAAGAAGTTGGCCGTTGCTCCTGCCGTTGATACGTAACCGCCGCCAGAACTAATCAGTTCAGGGCCATATTCGCCAACTAGTGAAAGTCCCGCACCCATTGCGCCACCTTTGGCAAATCCCGGTACAAAGCCTTTAGCAATAAGCTCTTTGTATTCCTGACTGGCTTTAAAATTTTCGTCTGCAACTTGTTTGGCTGTTTTTGTTCCATTAATTAAAACGTTAGCATGACCAAGAATCGCAGCATCATTTTCCGGTTCCCGGCCTAACAATTGACGATAATACAACCTGATGATATTCATGGCATCAGATTGGCTGTATTTTATTTTTGAATTATTGCCGTAGGGGTTAAACCCTAATGCACCACCGGGGATTTCACGCACAGGAGCCGGGGTAACCACCACCGGCACTTTTGGTACAGGTATCGGGTTAGCGGGTGATCCTGGCGGTGTGGGAGCCGGTGTCGGTGCTACCGTAGGCGTTTTAGCCAGAGTCGCTACGGCATTGGCGTAACTCGCCATCGTTTTATTCAGCGTTTCCACTGCCGCCGCTACGGTCAACGTGCTAGCGTTCAGCGTGACCAGAGCGTTGTAGCTATTCGCCGCAACAGTCAGTTGATTCTCAGCGATTGACGCTTGGTTCTCCGCGTACTGAGAGGATTTTTCAAGCGCAGAGGTGACTGAAGTAAAGTCAGATTGGAACTGCGTATTGGATGCGTTGTATTCGCGTGAAGCATCCAAGAAATCCTTACCGGCCTTGGTGATCTCAGCCAGTGCTGATTCATCGCCAGCCACAGCCAGTGCGCTGATTCTCTGGAATTCCTGCCGAGCAATACGGTAGCGTTCTTCTGGGCTGATGAATGTAGATCGTCCACCCGTCAATTCTTCAAGGTAGGCCCGGATCGTCTTGGAGTAGCTCAAGAATCGTTCCTGTACCTTTTGCAGATCCTGGTACGCCTTCTGCATTGCAGAGAACGCAGAATCGACGTTTTTCTGTAGGCTTGCGATCAGGTCATCTTGGATCTTCTGCGCGGCATCGGCGGCTTGCTTGGCGGCTTCAGCCTGTGCATCGGCCAATTCCTGTGAAGCATCCGTAAGATCAGAGAACTTTCCGTTAAGCGCCAGGAACTGAGCGAACAATTTCTTGCCCTGCTCGGTAGACGTATCCATACCCATCGCAATGGCATAGAACTCGTCCTTGGATTTCGGCATGGAAATACCAAGTTCAGCAAATGCTTTGGTCAATTCATTGGTGTCTGCGGTGACTCGCTGTTGGTCCGTCATGAAGTTTTCGCGGAAGGACTGAAGCGATTCTTCAAACGCCGACAAACCGCCTGCCGCGTTAATCATGGTGCGGTCGATGTTTTCCGTACCAAATCCCGCGCCACGCATTAAGTTGGTGATACTGAGGATCTGTTTGTATGAATCAATGATGTCAGCCGCAGAGCCTTGTAACTGCCTGACGTATTCGCGAGTACCCGCAGACAGATCCCCCTGCGCCATGATGGTCTGACGAGTGATCTCTGCTGCAACATCCTTGTTCTTGTCGATAATATCGGTGTAACTGATGGCCTCCATGCCAAGTAGTTCAAGACTGCCTTTAGCGCGGTTGATACCTTCAGCCACCCGGACAATCGTTTCCTTGTAGCCTTCACCGACCTTTTGGAAAGCCAAAAATTCAGGCAACGCTTTCTCCGCCATGGAATCTGACATTGCGGATATTGCTGATTCGAGTTTCTTAGCCGCTTCTTCAGCACTGAGTCCAGCGATGTCGATCTTTCCAAGTCCAACCTTGAATTTATCCAGTCTCTTTAAAATTTCTTCAGGAGTGACGCTGATGACCTTGCCAGCTTCTTGGATGCTCGTGACAACTGAGCTAATGACCTTTCCAAAGGCTTCGGCAAACTTTTTGCCATACTCGGCCACCATCGTTTGGCCTTTCTTAATGCCGCCTTCTTCGCCACCCGTTTCGATTCTGGCTCCAATGTAGCCTTCTAATCTGCCTGTGCGGAGAATGTCGGTCAGCTTCTGATCTCTGAACAAGAATCCGGCTTGTTTGACTCCTTCAGTGCCGTATTTCAGCGTCAAATCGCTGATGGCGGGAGTTAACGTCTCTGCGATAAGGTTCTGAACGCCACCCAAAGCATCGCGAATCTGATAAAGCGCATCCAGCATATCGGAGGAATAACTGAGATCATTGGATGAATTTTCCTCAATGATCCCAATGGACTTGCTGATGCTTTCGGAGACCGCCATCGGGTCTCCTTTTACTGTTCCTGTGCCAGTTTCTGGCTCTGGAATTGCCGGAGCGCCACCGCCGCCACCGCCACCGACCATAACGCCAATGCCAACCATGAACGCAAGCATGGCCGCACCAGTTACAAAGCCGATGGGGAACGGTGCGGCAGAGGCTTTGGCTACAGCTTCCGTACCGGCAGCGGCAGCTTTGGTTTTATCCGCTGCTACATTAGGAGCGACTGAAGCTACATTCGCCGTTGTTGAAGCAAAAATACCCTCGATGTACGCACCGACTTTTGTGGATATGTTTGCGATGTCTTTAGCCATGGACATTGCAGATTGCGCCATTTCAAACGCTCGGAAGACTTTGACTGCCGCGCCCATGGCTTCATAGCCCTTGGTTCCTTTTTTGAAGAACCCTTGGGCGGCTTGGGTCATATCGCCGTACTTTTTGATTTCGGCTTTGACCTGCTTTTTAGCCGCATCCTCATTGGCTTCGTCAATGCGCTTTTGATCGCCTTCAGCCCTATCGACCGCTTCCTTACGGGCAATCTCAATGGTGGCGGATTGCTTGTCATACTCAGCGAGAGCGACAGACATCCCGCCGATAGCCGCGCCGACCTCGCCAAAGGCTTCAGCAAGCCCTGTAGCCATCTCCTTGGCGTATTCCAGGTTGGATGACATGATCTCCAACTGGCGCAGTGCTTCTTCCTTGACAAGGGCCTCGTTAGCTTGCTGACGCGCTTCTGCTAATTTTTGGTCGGCGTTCTGGATTTTACCGATAGCATCAAGTTCAATCTGGGTACGCTCAGCGCGTTTGACGGAAAGTTCCGTTTCCAATTCGGCTTGCCTAGTGGTCAGTTCAATCCGTTCGGCCTGTTTCAGCTTATGCGCGTCAGCGGCGTCCATTTCCTGCTGAACACCCGCCAACTTAGCGGCAGTTGTTTCGATCTCTTTATCAAGTCCAGCCTGACGTAGTTCTGTTTCCCGATTAATAGACTCAATGATCTTGGCCTGTGCTTCTTCGGCAATAGAAACGCGCATGGTTTCGCTTTTGGTCGCACGAATCTTGAGTTCAGCCAAGCCCTCGATTTGGTCAGCCTCAAGTTCGTAACGCTTTTTGATGTTTGCCGAATTAGCCGCAAAGATTTTCTCTGAGTTCGACGCCGCACTGATCTGAGCATCAATAAGCGCCTTGAATGCCGCTTCAGCGTCCTTGGCTTCCTTGGCTGCCTGTTTCGCGTTCCCACCACCGACACCTTTAGGCGTAAGCTGAGGTTGTGTGGTCGGCTTGACGGTAGGTTTAGCGGCGAGATCCTCGATAGGGATATTGCCTTTTTGCAATTGCAGTATGCGAGCCAGTTCCGGGTCTGCCTTACCAGGAGTCAGAGACAAAGACGTAAGGGCATCTGAAAATCCTTTCATTACGTTTACGTATTCGGTCACAACTCCTATCGCCCCGGCCATAGCTTGTGTGACGACTTGGATTACGTTTGCAAGGCTTTTACCGTCTGCGGTACGCATAGCCTCTGCGACATCCAAAATTCGATAGGCCAATTCAGAGCTGACGCCACTGGCATCATCGACTTCACCCACATACTGAACAAAACTGTTGTGCAGTACGGTCATTGCGTTGGTAATAGTCGGTACTTTACGCGCCGCTAGGGCTTCAAATTCACCGCCTAAGCGAATGGTGGCGTCAATCAACATCTCATTGGTCAGGGCTTGCTTAGAGATTGCCTCTTTCAGCGTTCCATACTTGGCAATAAGACCGGGGAATTCTCTCTGCAACCCACGCCACAAGGCTTGGTTAGAGTCAATAAGCGTATTCATTTCCTCCATCTGGACATTCGGTCCTGAGATGGCTTGCGCGAACTGGCGGAAACTTTCTGAAGCATCGACGGTGCTTTTGCTACTGATAAGCAGAGAAGCGCTGAGTGAAGAAACGATTTTGGCCGTGTCGTCGGTATTGCGCCCGAGAGAGGCTACGATAGGATTGAACTTGGCGTAGGCTGATGCGACATCCTCAACACGTTTGTAGTAACGATTGGCAATGTCGATGGATGCCGTGAAGGCTTTATTGAGTTCATCTTGCGAATAGGTAGCAAGATCCAACTGGGATTTAAGATCCGTATAGGCATCTGCGGCGTCTTTTAGCGCATTAACTCCTTCTCGCAAAGCGCGAGCCATCTCAATCCCAACAACGAGAACAAAGGCACTATGCAGATTTTTTGCTGCGCTACTGAGCGTGTTCATACCGCCAGCGGCTTTGTGCATACTGGCATCAACGTTCTCTAGCGCACCCGAAGCACTGGCAGAAGCACTGCTCAGTTTGGTGATCCACAAAACGCTGGATTCTGCGGATTTTCCTAATTTCTGAATCCATTCGGATTGTTGCTTGATATACCATTCGGGACGTTGTTGCTTGGCTTCTTTGACTATATTCCCCATAGCCATACCAAGTTTTGCCCCTATTCCAGACGAGTCAATGATCCCGGCGGTATTGCGGTATTCATTGCCGAGTTGTTTGACCGCCTTGGTGGCGTCAGCAATTTTATTGCTTGCGTCAGATGAGGACTTGCCCAGATTTTTGAGTGAAACTTCAACGGACACCGAGGTCTTGGCAAGATCGTCCAAGTCCTCGGTAGCTTTTCGAGCCTGAGTGGAATCAACCTTGACGTAAATTGAGTAAGTTTCGCCACTCATTTTTTCTGGCTCCGTTTTCTGATTTCTTCCGCTTGCACAGACATATAGGTCGCATCAAGCGCCATGATAGCCTGTACCTCTAGCGGATCTGGGACAACTCCTGTCAGTTGGGACCAAGATACGATTTCGCTATAGCATATAGGGTTTTGCCCAAAACCGTTACTAGCGCGAGTTCGATTAAGTTCAAGGAACCATTGCCAGCAATGAATCACGGCTTCCGGGGGTTTGAGTGACTGGTATTCCTCTGGCATCTGGCCGGTGGCTTTGAAAATGCTTGTAGCATGATCTCTGAGTCGACTGCCATCATCCTGGGGAGCGTCTAACTCAAACTCCCTTCGTCCGAATTCTACCAAGTCACGAATCAGTTCTTGGTAAAGTTTCCCAAGTTGTTTGACGCCTCAAAAATCTGCTCCCTGATTTCTGAGTTGTTGGTGCAGAGAATGAGTGCCGCTTCTGGGCTGTAGGCTTCTGCAATACCACGCCATCCGCAAACACGGATAGCCGCCGCTTCGATGCCAAACTGTTCGTCATCTTCGATCAGTCGCTCAACTTCCTTGCCACGCTTGGCCGCAATGGCTTCCTGTGTACGGCGGCGATTTAGCGTCTTTCTGATCCATTCCTGTACCTTGGGGGCCTGTGACCCCAAAACGCTGATGTAGACGCCTGTAGGCCGTCCATCAGGGCGAAAGTATTCAAACTCAAATGAGTTCTCGCTCGCGGCAACCAGGTTAAGGTCGTCCAACGAAATTCCTGTGTTTTTAGTCATGTTCGGTTCCTGTTTTAACAAAAGGTGAGCGGGGGCGTGTGAGGCCCCCTCTCGCTTACTTGCGACTTTATGCCGCAGAGTCTTGCACCATGATGGTTGATGCGTAGTTCGCCGCAGAAGCACCGCCAGCGGTGTTCTTGAGAGCAACGAACGGGAAGGTGCGGGTCAGACCATTCTGGCCATCACCAACATCTGCACCACCAACCTTGACTCGGCTCATCTGGAAGCTGACAAAATCAGCGGCCTTGTCACTGGAAGTAGTCATCACAACATTGACTGCGACTTCCGTTTCGTCAATGAAGTAGTCGCGGAAGGTTGCATCGGTGAAGTAGACCGTCATGTTGCCGGTTACACCAACAGTGCCCTGGAATACATCAGGGCGGTTGTTAGAACCAACCACTGCATCAGCCGCTACCGTGTTGCCGTTGACGTCAAAGTCAATGGCGGTAACAACTGCAACCGCAGATCCACCAACAAACAGAAGCCCATTTGCGCCAGCCACAGCACCAGAAGTGCTAATAGATGACGGAGAGGTCAGGATCTGTGATGCGCCGGTTGACATACCAAGACCAACCAACGGGAAGTTGACGGTTGCAAGACCCGTAGCCGGTACAGAAACAGCGGCGTTGGTGATGCAAACGTCAGAGAATACTTCCGACTGTGAAATGTCGCTGAACCAATGTTCGACGGTGTAGTAATCGTGCGTCTGAGAAGACTCAGGAACGTAGGACACCTTGCCGGGGACCGCAACGGTAACGCCAGTGACTGAGGTGGATTCATTTGCCAGAGCCACGCCATTCAGAGGGCTTACGGTCAAAGTGCTTGAAGTCACACCGGTTACAAGAAGGTTCTTGCCGGTATTGGCCGCAACGAGCGTACCGCCAGAAAGACGAACCACCATGCCGATCTTGATGCCAGAGGTCAGCGGGTTGCCGGTCTGGAACGTGATGACGCCAGTAGAAGCTACCAGGGTAATAGCCGCTGAAGTCATGGAAGAAACAGCGGTGAAGTCCTGACGGAGAACGGATGCCATCAGATCCTTGTAGGTTCCCGGTGAAACTTCACCAGCGATTGAACCCGTGACTTGCTTCGGGCCATGACGGTAGTCAGCGATCTGCTGGTCAGGACGGATTTCCGCTGACTGGTACGCTTCCTTGGTCAGATTGATCGTTGAACTGGTACGACGAAGCTGTTGACCACCAGATCCAGATGCAGGGGAGCCAAGCCCGGACTGCTTTTTGTAAGCAAGAATCTTGCTTACGCCTTGTGCGATATTTGCCATTTGTGTCTACCTCTTACGAAGGAAAAATGTCTGCCGAAAAGTAAATCGTAACCGGGACGCGATAACGATCTCCATCAATGATTGCCGGTGCAATCGTTGGGGTGCGATCAATCAGAACATCAGTACCGCCTGACGATAGACCCAATCCACGCCGAAACTGATCTCGGACCAGTTCAGCCCTTGTTGCCGCCGCCTTCGGACCTGTCCCCGGTGGATAGCACAACAAAACTTGTAAGAACCCCGTGACGCGATACATGGCATCACCCAACGTGGGGTTCTCTGTACCCGCCAACAGCAAGTTGACTTGCTGATACGGCGTTCCTGTCACAGGAGTATACGGCACTCCTTCCCATGCCGTAGCAAGGGCCGGTGACATGGCATTCAGCCGTGTTTCGAGAGCCGCTCGGATGTTAACGATGCTCATGTACTTTCACCCAGTCCAAAACGCTCAAGGGCAATCCGTACCATGCCCTCGGGTGCTTGGCTTGAATGACCTTCGTATTCCAGTCGCCGTATGTATGGCACATTATTGGAGAGATAGTTGATTTCCCCCGCCTTAACAGTAGCCAAAACATCTGCGATAGGCCCCGCGCCAGTAGCGTCAATGCGGTCAATTTCATTCGGTATTGGGACGCCGATAGAGCATTGCCAATTTCCTCTTGCGCGTCCACCAACATACCCATCAGGTTTCTTGATGTCCATGCTATCGTTGACTTTACGCCCTTTTTTCAACCGTCCTGCTTTGGTTAGATTGCTTGGGTCTTGGCGCAAGCGATAATTTTCATCTGAAACGGCCCGGTTATACGCGGCAGACTGATGGTTTATTTTCCATAAATCTGGGTTGCCTACCGGAGTGGTGAGAATGATAGCCTTAAACAACTCTATCGTTCTGCCACGGATATCCTTATCAATAGCGCCGTTCAGCTTATCGGTGATGTCCTTCATGCTCATTTACGCACCTGTGAGACGTAGAGCGCGGCCTGTTCACCTGACCAGATAATTTCGACCGCAATGACGGTGTATACATCTGAGCCAACCGTGAATCGATCATTAGGCTTGGGCTCAGTGTTGCCCGAAGCGGCGATCATTAGTTTCTTGTCGTTGATCTGAACAAGCCCAGAGGCGTATGCCTCACCGGGGTAGTCCTCAAGGACGGCCTTGGGCACACCCACAGTCGTTGACCCACCAGAAATGTCACCTGTGATCGGATCATAGGTTCCTTCGGTGACAAGCGTATGCGATACGGATTTGCCGTACTTGTTTATCAGCTTGACCGCTGTCGCTCTGGCCTTGGTGTCGAGGGCTGTCATGTCCGCATCAGCTTCACTTGATTGGCGCTAGACGCAAAATAAATGCTCAAACTGTTCTCGATCTGCAAATATCGTTTGAATTGTGGGCTGAACTTGTCATATTCCACTTCAATCGGGCCTACCTTTTCGCGGATCGTCTGCTGGCTCTGATCTTCCAGAAGGGTTTCAGAGTTGGCTTTCAGCGCAAGATCCGCACAGGCATTCTTGACCTGATTAGGAACCACATCAAAATCAACATACTCAGGGTAAGCATTGACGGAACAAATGTCCCTGATGGGAACATAGATGCGAGGCCAGTCTAGCGCCTGAGTGTTGACGTACCTGTAACCGTCCCAGCGGAGGCGATAAACCGCCACCATGTAGTCAGTGGCAATACGTAGCAATCGCTCCTTCTCGCCGGTTGTGAGTGCCGCCCAATCGGTGTTGCCTCTGTTGCTATGGTAGGTATCCGCATCCGCTACGCTGATATAGCTTTCTGCGTTGTCCTTTCCAGTGCCATCTTCAACGATTAGTGTCATTCTTCCACCCACTCAATCATGCCAAAGACGCCAGATCCTGAGATCACCGTGTTGTCTGCAAAAATGCAGATCCCTTCACCCGGAAGCAGGATAAATCCTTCCAAATGGTCAAAGTCAATCGTGGACGCTGACCCCGTGGTCTTGCTGACAATGGACCGCTCAAGGAAATAGGTTTCCCGAGTCACGCCGGTCATCGTCAATCCACCATTGGCGCGATTGATAACCATCTTGCTAGGTTCTTCGTTATTGTCATAACGAGTCGCAACGATGGTATCGCCGCCTGTCGGTTGTCCCTTGATCCTCTGCCATCCGTAAATGGAGTTTGCGCCGCCACCGGCATCGGCTGAGTCAAGTTGTAAGTGCATCCGAATCAGGCGAACAGACAAAACGTCTGAGTTGTACCAAGACTGATACGCCGTGTCTTCAGTAAGCGTAGTTGGCTTGACCGCAATGCGTGAGCAATAGCGTTTCATTTCTTCGCCTTCTTTTTGGCGGTCTTAGCAACTGACAGCGCAATGGCTACCGCTTGCTTTTGTGGTTTTCCAGACTTCATCTCAGCCTTGATGTTCGATGATATTGATTTCTGGCTGTAACCTTTTTTCAACGGCATAGCGGTATCCTCAAAATTAGGTGGGGAAGTAAGAACCGGCACAGGAATCCGGGAACCTCCCCGATAAATTAGGCTGGCTCGTATCCACCGGCCTTGTAGTTGTCCACCTCTGAAGGCGGGACAGCTACTTCATACGGAGGGCCATACGTTTCGGGATCTCGCTTGAGAATCACAAAACCTGACGCCTTTTCCTGTTTCTTTTCGGTCTTAATCTGTTCAGCCATGTTGGACTCCTTAGAGATGGGCCACACCGAATGATGTGGCCCGATCAACATTAACCGAGCAGAAGCGCAACGTTGTTGGGCTTCCAAACCTTCACGCCGAACAGGGCACGAACTTCGATCATGGTCTTCATGTAGCCCTTGTAGACTGCAATTTCGAATACCAGACCTGAGTAGGGGTCCTGTACGGTCATGATGTCAACAGCGGCGTCACCACCAGCCGGGAGAGCCGGAGGACGAATACCGAGTTCGATAGCAGTCCGGTGGAATGCTACGTTTGCGGTGAAGCTGTTGCCGATGGTGATGGCATCGTTGTCTGCTTCTGCGTAACGAAGACCCGGAGCGCCGATGGTGAATGAACCACCAGACAGAGCAGAGTTCGCAACGTAGATGTCAGAAGTGCCAGCAAAGGTGATGCAGTCACCGGCAAGCAGAGTGCCAGAGCCGGTATCAACATTGATGGTGGTGTCACCGACAGCGCCTGCCGCAGAAAGCTGGTAACTCGTACCAGTGCCCTTGGTGTGGCTTGCAACGCCAGCAGATTCCTTAATCATCAAGCCCTGGAGGTCGAGCAGAGTGCCCTGACGGAGAAGATCCGTACCACCAGCGGTGTTGACCTGCTGAAGCTGTGCAAGGTTGCGCAGTTTCGTGCCAGCGGCTGAGTTCAGAACCAGAGTGATCTGGTTGTCAGTCGGGCAACCGTTGTCTACGAGGATCTGACGAACTTCGGCAACCGTGTTGAAGTTGGACGCGAAAGGAGTCGTACCCGCAGAACCTACGGCGCGTGATGCACCTTTGTAGGCGGCAGTTGCAAGCGTTGATTCAACATTGTTGCAGATGGCTCGCATTGCCTGCTTGATCTGATCGCCGTAGATGGTTTCGAAACCAGAGCCGTTGTTAACGTGCTTGATGTCTTCACCGGTCCACGGGATCTGAACGCTGACGTAGTTGTCGAGCGTCATGGTCTTGTTGTCAACCGTCTGATCGGTCCCTTCCGGGATGGTCATAGACGGAGCGAACGAAGTGTTGACACTCGGGGTGCGGGTAAATGCCGCACGGATCGTGTCGCCTTTAGCGGCACGAGTCGTTGCATCACCGTTGATGGTTGCTGAAGGGATGAAGCCGACGAGTTCGCGGCCTACAACATCCGCAGCCTTGTATATGTCGGCTGCGAGATTTGTGAGAACATTTGACATAAAAATACCTCAAGTCAGTTGTTACACCGACGAGAGGTATCAGGAATTAACCTTCCACCTTCCCGCCAGCTTTAGCAAATTCAGACCGTTCAAAGTGTGACGCGGCGTCAAACTTCTCACGAGTCCAAACCTTTGCGCCAGAACCGTTACCGGCTCCACCGCTTGCACCGCCGCCGCCGTTGGCCGGGGCCGCGATGAAGTGCTTGCCTTCATCCGTGGTTGCCCACGCTGAAACAAACTCTGTCAGATCCTTATCGCCAATGACTGCCTTTCTGGCATCCCCATCGACAATAACCTTTGCCTGTGATCCTAGCATAGCCTTTACCGCCGGTAGCATAGGAGTTGCTACACCGGCTTTGACCAATGCTTCCGTTAACCCGTTATCAAGCAGAAGTTTCTGGGTAAAACCAGACTCTGACGCCAAAGCATCTTGAGCCAGTTTGAGCGCCTTTTCCTGCTCTTTCTTGGTCTTGTGCGCCGTACCGAGATCCGCTTCCAATGCGTCAATCTTGGCCTGCAACTTGTCCAATTCGGCAGGGTCAATCGCTCTACCCTTACGCGCTTCCTTCAGTTCTGACAGAAGTTCCTGATTCTTCTTGACCAGACCTCCGGTTGCACTCTCAATAGCCTCATCAATTTTGGCCTTGAGTTCTTCTTCGCTGATTTCCATCGATACCTCTGGTTTTGATGGTTTGTCCCACAGGGACGGGGGTTAACGTGACACAATCACGCTTGGCGTGACTATATCACAAAATAAAATCAGTCAATACCGGCCTTTTTAAATAGCGCGGCGTCCTTGGAACGTAATTGTTTCAAGGTATATTCGTGTCCTGTTTCATCGACAAAACGATCCAATGTCATTCCTTCGCGGAATAACTTCCCTCTGGTTGGCCCCAATACATCGTCTTGAAATGCTGGCGATTTCTTCTTGAGCCAAGTCTGGTAGGTTTCAGCCTCGGGTACTTGACCATCCATAGAGGCTCTGGTTCCTGGGGGTATATCTCGCTCTTTAAGTCCCAATTCCTTCCATGACTTGAGAACAGGAGCCGTGGTACTTCTACAGCGGAAATGCGCGGGTGGTCGAGGCCCAGAATCAACAGGGTATACCTTTCCATCCCGTGACTGGCATATTGGAGTTGTCCTAGCATCCAACGTACTAACCCACTGAACCCCTTTGATAAGGTCATCGTTTGCCCCGTAGAAGGTTTGTCGAGCCTGATTGACGGTGTGGGCTACTGAGGTAGCCACCAAAGCCTGCGCTTGCCTGTAATTGAGCGCCATGACGCCATCTGAGTATCGAAGCGCCTTGCTTCCCATGACACGCTTGGTAATCTGCTGATATGACTCACCTTCAATGACACCCATACGCACCGCATCACGAATGCGGATGTAGCTGTCCTCTTCCAGTTTGTCGATCCACTCTTGCAGAATCTTGCCTTCAAACGGGCGCGATTCCACCGCCGCAATGATGGTTTCAGCCGCAGGCATCACCATATTGAGTTCAATCGGGGTGGAGTCTTGGATCACGATGTCTTGATGCTCGGCCTCATAGACCGCCAGATCCTTGAGTTCCGTCTGCAAACGCTCTTCAGCCACTCGCCAGGACTCTCTAATGATCGTTCTGACGCCTTGCAATTGCTGTTCAAGGCGGTCAGCCTGCCATTCGGTGCTGACGGTGTTGAGTTGTTGCAGGAGGTCTTTTTCGACTTCTTGAAGAAGTTCCGTAATCTCTCGCGCAATCTGCGCCTGATAGCGCAGAAGGTAAACCTGATGCGCTATCGCCAGATCACGGATCTCGTCGTTGGAGGTCATGCGGTGGGAGGCAGATTAGTCCGTGTAGGCGGGAGGCCGGGGGCATTGAGATCAATGCGCTCCAACTCATCCGCAAAATTCGTGTCTGCCGCGATGATGTCGCCCTTGACCAAGTTGTCGAACAGGGTCTGATGAGAGATTGCACCGGCCTGCCAGGACTGGACTAGCGCCTGCACATCCTGATAGGTCAAAGTATTGGGCAGATAGACGCGGTTAACTTCAACTTTGACGGGGCCGGTCAGGCCGGTCCAGTTCACCATCCATTCAAGGCAGTGCGTCAGGCCAATGCTGATACTTTGCGCGATGGACGCAAGGACCGAGTTTTCACCGGCCTGATGAATCGCCGCCGCCTGTGCGGTTTCACTCACCTTGCGCTCCGGGGCCAGAATTCTGGCTCCGAGTGTCGCCATCATGGCTTCTTTGGCGCGGAGGGCTTCCCTGAGTTCCGAGAGGCCCTGGCCGGTGAATTCCAGATAGAAGGCTTGGGAGGAGGGGTCGGGAAGCAACCAGGCCGTTCCTGATCCGATCCGAAGCTGTGCGGAGTTATCGTCAGAGTAAAACCCTGTAACCACAGGGGTTGGGAGTCCTGTGAAGTGAAGTCCGTGTTCGTAGTCGGCGGTTGTTCGATAGTGAGACAGGTTGACATCAACCAGATCCAAGAGAGGAGGCTTGTCCACACTGGGGGTGTTATCCCGGACGCCGAAGAACTCAAACGGGATACGGGCGATGGGGCGTCCTTGGCTTGTGGGGAAAATCGTTTCCGCAACATAAAAGTCCCCTCGTTCGTCCTTTCTGAACACTCGTTGACGGTAGACGCCGTTGATAAGATCGAGAACACGGTACTGCTCCTTGCACTCGTACTCAAATTCGTCCTTTGCGACCTCGTACTCTTCTTCCAAGACGACCAGAACCAACATCTCAACCCCGGCGATGCGTTCCGTGCGCCAGTTGATGATGCACTCGGCGTCATAGAGACGCATATACGGGCGCATTCCCTGTTCCTGCGCCTGTGCTAATGTCAGGGCCTCCGTCATCGGCGGGTGATCGACCAAGACGCCTGCACGGCCTAGCATCACCACTTCTTCGGCCACCATTTCCGCGAACTGGTGCAGATTCACGCCTGACATCGTGACATCAGCGGTGATTGCTTCTAAGGCTTGCGGGTATTCGGTGATCGGTGGCTTGATGAACAAGAGGCCGGTCAAACCATCAATCGTGCGCTGGGTGGCGTTGTAGAACAATGCACGTTGCTTGTACGCCTTGTATTCCTGATCCGTCTGGCCGGATAGCCGGGGGAGGTACGCAATGCCGTACTCATGAATCTCATCCTGACCCTCGGCGGCGTGTTCGCACCGCTCCCATTGGTCATAATGCTCGTCATACTCTTCGTGCTTTGTGTCTACTGCCATGCTAAATACCTACAACGAGTGCCAAACGGGGGCGATTGCTCTGGATAGGATAGCGATATACCACAAAATAGGAAGCGGCGTCATTGGTATGGTCAAATCCCGCGCCTTTATCCGGTTCACCTGACTTGTTGTACGCCTGCTTTTCCAGTGACTCAGCCAGCATCGGGCATCGATCCGTGTTGATGAGGTACTCGCGGGTTTCCAGTGACTTGTTCATCGACAATACCCTATCCTTCACAGCAGGGTTTCTTGTGTTGGCGCATACCACGAATCCGGCGGCTCTCAAGAGAGCGTGATCCGATACTGACGCATTGTTGGTCTTGCGCTGAGATCCCGAGGCATCCGGGTACACAAAAACACGGTGGCCCCGGTAGCGTTCTTGGATGATTCGAATCATTTCCGGCGTATCGAACACCTTCACCAGTTCATTCACCGCCCTGGGCTGATTGTCTCTAACCACATGGACAATGGCCGACATATTGGTGACGTTGAAGTCCATCCCGATGTGGAGCGGTTCTCCTGGCTGTTCCACCGTGTTGGTGTGATTGAGCCTTCTGTCATAGCCGGGGTATACGGATCCTGAGTTTAGGTTGACGAACTGGCCGTCAAGGTACGCCGCAAGCTGTGAAGTAGAGTAAGTGGCCTCCAACTGTTCGACATATCCGGCAGGAAGGTACGGATTACTTGAGGTGGGGGCACGAATAAGTTCGTATCCTGGCTTGAGTGTCTTGCCAAAAGTCTCATACATCCACCCGAATCCTTCCGGCGTAGATACCGCCGCCAAAGTATTCGGGGTGTTATCCGGCTTCTTCTGGCGGCATCGGCCTAGCATCTTGGACCACACATCAGCCGCCTGCTCTGGCCGGAGGGTATCGGCTTCGTCGATCACCGCATCTGCGACTTCGAAACCGACCAGTCTGTCAGGCGTATCTGCCGATCTGAAGATAATCTGCGCTCCGTTTTCAACTGTGATGATGTTATCTGCGCGATTTAGTTTGTAAGTGACGCCCCACTCATCAAACAAGTTCATAAACCTTGGGTACGCAATCAGCCGGATCAAGTCGAATGTCGGCTCAACAAAACCAAATGATAGGTTTGGATATTGAAGCGCCCTAATAGCAATCCTAACAACTGCGGCATGAGATTTTCCACTGCCGTAGCCAGCCACCATACCGGGGTGCTTGGCCTCCGAGAACACGAAGTCTTCCTGGGGGACGGTCAGGCTCATCTTGATTTGTTTGGGCGGTGGCGTCATAAGTGTAAAGATAAGTTGACAAAAAGAAATTTGGTTTTTTGTAAATTTAGGTTGACAGTTTGGAATTTGGCTCGGCTATAGAGTGGAGGATTCGCGGCCCGTAAGGAAAAAAGGGGTATGCCCCCCTATGCCTCTCTCGCCTCTCACGATCCCCGTCATAGCACGAACGAAAAACCCTCACCCATATCCCTCTGGCAATCTTTCGCGCCTTGTACGCGATTCTAGCCACCTTCACGCCATACGCTCGCAATGTGAAAAAAGGCGTTATAAATCAATCACTTGTAATTGGTACGACATTGCCGCTTTGCCCTGGGGTATCAACCCTTGCCGCTTCGCCTTCAATCGCTGGCCTTGATGGGCGTTCAATCTGGAAAGCATATCCGTGAGTAACATTCACTTCGGACGTTTGCTCCACCTTGGATAGTTTGGGGGCCGCATATTCTGCCAGCTTGGCTAATAGATCCAATGCTTTGGCGGGATCATCCTCACTCACACGCGCCAACCACAACCCAACGTTTGCGCTGTTATCTGCTAGCAATTGCGTAACCGTTTCACGGAATGTCGTACTGATTTTGTTGGGCACGCCTTTTGGCCTACCTTTTCCCGCTTGTGTAAGGTTAGCGCGATTCCCTCTTTTACTTTTTGGCTTCTCGGTATTTGTTGCTGTTTGCATTATCAATCACCCCTGTAAGTTAGTTGATCGCGACCGTATCACGCTATCAAGTTATCGCGCCACCAATTCGAACAAAATATTTTCTGTATAGCGTAAAAAATAGTATAAAAAATATTGCTTTTACTATTAATAATGTGATAACCTAAAACCCTACCAGGGAGGGTAGGAAGGAAGGGAAACGAAGGAAATCAATCACAATATTTGGAAAGGTTAAACTCATGATTACCCAAGCTGATATAAACGCCATTAGCACCAAGCGACACGAAGTTCTGGACACTCTCGCCGGTAAGATTCGATCCAAGTCTACTCGCGATATGGTTCAAGACATTATCGAATCAGGCCGAATCAATGCATGGGACACCATCGCAGATAACCGTAGCCGTCTGGATGATGAACTCAAACATGGGGCGTACGTTTCGATACAAGAATACTGGGACTATATGTTCAAAGCGACCATAGTCGGTCTTTTGAGCGAACATGGTGTACCAGTTCATGTGCTGAATTGGTTCGCTAAATACGGAATAACACGCTAATTAGTTAATTAGTATTTTTATAATCAAGGGCAATTGCTCTTGATCGGTTTCCGGGTTAATCATCCGTTTGGCGATGGTTCCCACATTGGAGAGATTCACATGTTTAGCACTGACGCTTGGTTCAAGGTTTATATGGCGGTTGGCGGTTTTATTGCGGTTGCAGCTATCGTGGCGATTCCGTTTATTCCGTCTGATTTCACGCTGTAAGAGGGTTTAATCATGGCTTACATATCACAAGACGAAAAGAAAGCGTTAATGCCCGAAATCAATACCATTCTTAAAAAGTACGGCATAAAAGGATCAGTGGCTATTCGACACCATATGACCCTAACAGTCACGATATCCACAGGTCGGCTTGACTTGATCGGGAATTGGTTCGAGCGGCAAGTAAAGCGGCTCGATAGATACGACCAAATAACAGAAAAGCCTACCAATTTAGATATTTCCCATCATTGGCTTGACTCAAATTTTGACGGGGAATGTCTAGCTTTCCTTTCCGAGCTTTTTGCTGCCATGAAAGGTCCCGAGTGGTTCGATGATTCGGACCTTATGACCGATTATTTTCACGTGGCGCATTATGTAGAAATCAAAGTAGGGCGCTGGAATAAACCTTTTGTTTTTGAGGCATAAGAAAATGAAATTTAAATTTACCGCTCAAAGTTCTAACGTCAAAACCGGAAAGATTCCAGTCACCATGACCGAACGTACGTCATGCCCGGATACTTGTGCGCTAAAGAAAAACGGCTGCTATGCTGATAATTTCCCCCTTTCCCTTCATTGGGACCGCGTAACAGATACCGGCATAAGTGAGGATGCATTGCTGGATTCGATCCGCTCGCTACCCGCTAAGCAATTGTGGCGACATAATGTCGCCGGTGACTTGCCGCACAATAACGGGTTAGTGGATATCGATGCATTTTCACGTCTGGTAGACGCGGCAAAGCATACAAAGCCAATCATGTATTCTCATCACAAGTTGTATCCCGGAAATCAGATTTTATTTGCTTGGGCACGGGAAAATGGTGTCATCGTTAACGCGTCTTGCGAAAGTATCGGAGATGCATATAGCGCAATTCGATCAGGCGTCAATGCGGTTTGCATCATGCCAAAGGATGCAAAACCCGTTACTAAATTGACGCACCCGGATAGCGGTGAAGAATTGGCGCGTGTCGTTATTTGTCCGGCTCAACAAATGGATTCCGTAACGTGCGCGTCATGCGGACTTTGTGCGCGTGACCGTGTCGAGTCTAAGGTTATCGTTGGATTTTTGCCGCATGGTGCAAAATTTAAAAAAGTTAATGCAATGGTGACAGCATGAAAAAGGAAACCGATTCTAATGCTTGGTTACGCATTGTCTTGATCGTTGGCGCTATCGCCTACAGTCTGGCAAGCAATGATGATTATGAAACGATGGAACGTGTCCACGTTACTTACCAGACGCGCTAATTCGATCCACTCAACACAAGCCCCCGATTTGGGGGCTTTTTTGTGCGCGTCTGTTTTGGTGCGTGCTGATGGGCTGATGGGCTGATGGGCTGATGGGCTGATGGGCTGATGGGATCAAATGAGAGGCGATATAAGGCACGAAAAATTCAAGTGATACAAGGGTATGATGGGCTATCTTTCATGCTGTAATGCGCTTTGTGTTGTCTTTTACAGGTATTTTCCGGCTATACCTTACAATCAAAAACATATAAGCAAACTCTAATATTAGAAAACGCTTATATTAGTGTTTGCTAATATTAGAAAACGCTAATATTAGAATTTGCTAATATTAGCGTTTCCTTATATTAGATTTTGCTGATATTGGGCTATTTTTGACCCAAATCGTCGTCGGAACTTTACCCAAACGCTCGTCGGAATTTTTCGCGGACCCAAACGCTCGTCGGAAACTTAGCCTTCGTCCTGACAGCGTTCGATCAGGGCAAGGTAACCGCAAGCGTCCACCAGGCTATCGCGATGGTCGGGTGTGTTCGCCAGTCGAGCGATCTTGAGCAAAGTCATCATCGCGGCGACATCCGTTGGACCTAAAGCCTCGCCGGAATTTTTGCGATTGCTGAGATACGCGGTCCAGAACTGAGCAATGCAAGTCAGATTCTTGGATGGTTTGCCGTAAGTCTGCTCACGATCACCGTAAATGATCTTGTGAGCCTCCTCAAGGATACTTTCGCCTTTGGTGGGGGTCATACCAAAGCCTCGTCGGAATTTTGCTTGTCGAGCCTCTGAGCGGCTTTCTCGTCGGAATACCCGTCAGGGTATCTCTTAGCCAGCTTATCGATGTTCTTTCTGGCGCACGTTTCGAGCGACAACCCAAAGATCTGGGCGGCGTAGGCAGTAGCCCACAGGATGTCACCGATCTCTTCTTCGATGTTCTCGAAATCAAATCGTTGTCCGTAGACTTCCGCTTTCTTGATGGCCGAGGCCAGTTCACCAACCTCATCAGCCAAAAGGCTGACCAGATGAAGCAGAGCGACCTGACGGGGAAGTTCCTTGGCGGTCCTCATGGCAACGGACTGGTATTCATGGATCTGCATAGCTGTTCCTGTGTTGAAGTGAAAGGCAAGTCTACCAAATTTGCCTGTGTCCCACGCCATGAATCCGGCGCACAAAAAGCCCTTTTCTCACACTCTCACCTCTCACACATAGGTGCTATTTCTATATGTATACATAAGCCTATTTTCCAATGTCTTTTTTCTCTTATACACTTTATATAAATATATCTATATTTATGTGTGAGAGAGTGAGAAAAGAGAGTAAAAAGCCTATAAATCAACAACTTAAGATTCTCACGCTTGGTTCTCACAGCAATCTCACCCCCAGCAGGTTAAAGCACTAGTGTGAGAATCCCTGCGGGACATTTTTTGCCCCGAAACACCAAATTCTCACTCTTTTGGCTGTTTTTAATCCGTGTGAGACACTTTTTACCTTCAAAACATCCACAGTGTGAGACAAGAAAAAGCCCTCAAACTGAGGGCTTTTTCCGACCCTTTTTACCGGCGGTTTTTTAGCTCTTCGCATCGTAGCCAAGCATCTAGTGAAGGGTGAAAATCTCCATAAAAAGTTCCTGTCACTGTTCCGTTGGGGTTTAAAATGTAAATGTTTCGCAGGGCATTCAATTCAACCGCCGCGTAATTGACTTGAGCAGTTATCGGAAACACCCCATCTTTTTCAGGGGTTATCAGCCAAGCCACAACTTCTTCTTGGGCGTACACAGCAACAGCTTTTGTGTAAGGATCTTTAGGCACATTCAAGACAAAAAATCCTGGATTTGATGGAATGATCGTATTCATTTTTACCTCGCGCATAAAAAAGCCCACCTACTACCCCGGTAGCAATTGGCGAGAATCCCGCCTCGGGGCAGTGTGTGAGCTTTTGTATAGATTCTCTGGTTGGCTTGCTACGGCCAACCAGAATGCTATCAGCTTTTGCGCCTAGCGGAAAGAATGTCTGTTACCGAAGCACCTAGCCCTTCTTTACTACCCGATGTGGATAGAATCTCGCCTAAACAAGGGCCATTTCTTTGTTCTTCAGGCACTAAGTCCTTCTTGTACCATCCACGCCGGGACACACCAAAAATGTAGTAGGACTCTGGAAACCTTACCCACCCATTTTCCTTTAGATAGGCTTTCCAGCGGTTTTCTTTGGTTACGTCTCGGTTACTTTGAATGCCTAAATTGTTCGCCGCCGATGCAACTGCCGCGTTGATGAACACCCGTTCATTTGCTCCAGATAAAGATCCGCTTTCGAGCATTCGTAAAAGGCTCTCGTAAGACTCATCAGTGGTGGAATCAATCATTTCGACAGTCCCCGCCGTTATAGGAGCGCGCCCTTTCGGGTCGAACGCCGACACATCAACAGCAAAAAGCCAAGAGTAAATGGCCCCAGCCTGTTTCTGTATCGTGTCACCGAGTCGCGCAAAGTACGCAGCATCAAGCCCAAGTTCTGCGATTCCCTTAGCCGTCTGAGGCGCACAGTTAAACACTGCCCATCTACGACCAGAAGAATCAAGCGGCAAACAATCATCATGGTTGGAGCAGAACAGGTAAGACGCGGTATTGATAATCGTCTTCCGATCCTGGTGCATACGCCGAATATCAATGCGGTCATTGGTGATGCGGGTCTTTAGCGAATCAAGGATCTCGTATCGACTCTTTCCAGAAACCCTAATTTCCTCCCCAACCACCAACAATTTCCCTTCACTGTGCCCGTTAAATGCGTCAGTGAACGCTGATGGCCCCACCTCGGCCACATATCGCTCACCGAGACACGCCACAAGCCCCTTCACCAAAATTGACTTACCGCACCCTTCCGGTCCGACCAGTACCGGAGCCCACCCAATGCGCTGATCGGGATGCTGGACCAACCACGCCATCCATTGACGCAAGATGCCTGCCTCGCTACCAAACAGAATCTCCAAGTGCCGGTCCCACAGGGCGTTCACACTCAAATCCACGCCGATCCCTTCCGGTACATAGGGACGGTATTGGTTGAACTGCAAGACCCCGGAATCATCGACAAATATCCCTTGTCCCCGCCCTGGATGCCATACAAGGTCACTGACAGTCATCTTTTCTTCGCGGTTTGACCACCATTTATCCGGCGTAATCGTCCCACCCCGCTTCCCACGTGGCATAAGGTGCTGGAACATCAGGTTGAACGCCCCCGGCTTCACAAACTGTGTGGGCGGGTTCACGCCGTCATAGTGGAAGAACACCCCACGGGTGGAGCAAAAAATCCATTCCGACAGAATCCGGTCACGTTCATTACCCAAAGCCATCTCGGAAACTACCACCTCTGGCAATGCAGTCTTGATGGCCTTCTGGATGTTCGCCCGTGCGTCCTCTGACATATGGAATGACTCGGTGACCCCCACGGCAGGCCCACCCATATCGGCCAGCCAACCCAAAAACCACGCGGTGTCCGTGTGTGAGCAGTGCCCATGAAAGCACTTGAACTGCCTACCTTCACGCCGGTAATCCAATGGCGAGTACCCTGCGGTCACAGATCCATCTGTGTGCGCCTCGGCGTTGGGGCACTCGATCTCAACCCAATCACCGTTAATCGCACCGGTCGTATACCCACCCGCCACCAGCCAGTCGAGCGCCACATCCGGCCCACCCAGATAATCCTCATCACGGATCTGCTTCGGAACCGGTTTGATAGCACTCTCGACATCAAGTCCCAACTGCTCACACAAGTCCTTTAAAGCAAACACGCGATCAGGCTCCCATGACCTGATCTCTGCTCGGAAACCTGACGAGTGCAATGACCCCGGCACACGGCAAATGCGGTAAACCCCTCGCATACCCGGATCAGAGATCCCGGCCTCACCCGCCGCACGGCAGGCTCCTTCGTAGAAAGCAACCCCGGCGTCCGTCGAGACATCGAAAGGCTCAAGGAAGTAGCCCCACTGGTAGTTCTCGACGTCATCTTTAACGGAGGTACACAGCTTGTATGACGGTTCGACCAACGGCGTCGATGACTTCGTACCGATGTCATCCAGAACGAACAGCCATGCTTCCTTGCAGTTCCCACGGGTGCGCCCCAGGTCAGAGGTGACCCGTCCATCCGTGCTTTCACGCAACCGCCCGTCGAGGGTAGAAACAACTACGTATGTAGGTTCACCACCATCCACCATAGCCAAAGTCCGCTCGGAATCATGCGGCACACAACGAAAAATCCCCTCACAAACACCGACAACGCCCCCATCCAGTTCATTTGTTGGGAAAGCTGTTGCCAAAAATGTGTTAACCTCTACGCGCATTTTGATACTCCTGATTGATGCACTTGCGCCGACCCACAGTCGGCGCTCCTTTTCCTATACCTAAAGATGAAGCATGAATGCCGCTTCATCACGCTCCTTACGCCCCAACGCGGCGATGATTCCTTCCTCAACGGTCCCCGGTGCGTAGAACGACACCCGCTTGACTTCCTGCGTCTGCCCCCGGCGGTGAATACGCCCGATGCACTGCCTATATCGATCCGCAGAGTACATCGGTGAGTAATGAATCATCGTCCGGCAGGCCCCTTGCAGATTGAGGCCCATGCCAAAAGACTTGGGATGCCCGAGCAGTACCGGAATATCCCCCGAATTGAACTGAATCAGATCATCAGCAGAGCAATTACCGCCGACACCTAAGACCGGCGCATCAGGATACACCGACTTCAGTACATCAAGCTGAAACGCATATTGATAGGTGATGATGACCGGCTCTTGCCGGTGACGCCGGACGTACCATTGCACCGCCCCGAGGCGCTCAAGCCCTGGGTCACTCCATACCAGTTCACGCTCGTCCCCTCGGTACAGCCCACCGGATGCCAACTGCGCCAACTTCCCGGCGCATACCGCCGCGTTCTTGGCGGCGACATCCAAATCTTTGATAACGGATTCTTTCTTCATCTCGTCGTAGAGCGCACGATTTGCCGCCGATAACGGCACATCGATCATCTCGTCGATCAATTCTGGCAACGCCGCAAGGTAGGCGGAGTCATCGGCGCGGTACACAAGCCCCTTCAGCCGACCGGCAATGGCTTCGGCGGCTCCTTCACGAAGCACCCACGAATAACCCTTGTAATCAGACTGGATGAACCATTGGTTCTGAAAAACCTCATAGCGCGTCCCCAGAGCCTTGCCATCGTCCAAAAGCAAGGCCTGGGCGTACATATCCTCGGCGCTCTCGGCCACAGGCGTGGCGGTCATCCCAACGCGCCATCGGATTTTCTTGACCCAATGGCGCAGAACCTTGAACAACTCCCCGCCACATCCTTTCATGCAAGACAGTTCATCGATCAGGAACCCATCGAACTCGACTCCTAGTTCCTTGGCTTCTGCAATCAGTTGCTTCGCGGACTCAAAGTTGACGCACACAATCGGCGCACCACTCTGAAGCGCCTTGCGCCGGTTCTCAGCACCGCCAACCGCCGACACCATCATGCGCGGGTCCAAGTGATCCCACTTCTCGCCTTCTGGCATCCATGTTGACGCCACTACGCGCAAGGGAGCCATGACCAGTACGCGCTTGAGCGTACCGTCCCGCACCAGTTCCGTAATGGCGGTCAGGCCGACCACGCATTTACCGAATCCCAACCCACCGACAAACATCGTCCGATCCGCTTCATACAGGCGAGTAATCCCGGCCTGTTGAGCCTCAGTCAAAAACGTACTGCTTAACACATCGCGTCCTCTCAAAAGTAAAACTCCCAACTATCCTAACAGTTTCTTTAACAACATATCTATTGTTTCCATATCCTGAGCGACTTCGACCCACGCCCCGGCCTGCCGGAGTTCATCGTGCATCCGCAACTGCAACGCCGACAGCTTGCCCGTGCCCTTGGGTGACTTGAGTTCCAAGTACAGCGACACGCCGCGATAGATCACCAGAAGGTCAGGAAACCCACATTGTCCCACGGCCTCCATCTTGGCGACAAAACAACCTACCTTCTTGAACTTCGCGATGACTGTTTTTTGAAATGTTTTTTCTGTTACCATTAATGTCGTCATAAATCACACCTAACACACCAATGAAAAATCTTATCGACCCGTGCCAGAAACTTGAGATGAAGGTCCAGTCGGTCACGCTGACCACCGAAGACCTAGAACGACTGGATCAGATAATGGAAGGAAGCGGATTCAAGAACCGAAGCGCCGCCATCCGTGCCTGCATCCTGTTCGTCTACAACAACTCCCAGAAGAAAGGAAAGTAATGGCAAAACACTACAAGATCGGCGGGTCCACCGCCAAAAGAACGCTTCATTGCCCCGCATGGGTCACAGAGTCGGCCAAACTGCCTGCAATCAACCGTTCATCCCCCGCTGCCGAGCGCGGGACGGCCATGCACGAAGTGCTGGAACTGATGCTCAATGACGTAATGATGGAAGAAGCCATTGAGAAAGTGGGCTATGAGTTCGATTCCTTCGACATCAGTCAAATGGTGACGGCTTTTAAAGCGGTCCAGACCCTTTTCAGTCAGTACCAGATCGATGAATTTGAAACTGAACCCCTCATGTCCGTTGCCGAGGATGTCGGCGGGTCAGCGGATATTGTTGCCGCCGGTCAGGACTGGACCTTAGTGGCCGATTTTAAATTCGGTCGAGGCCCTGTCGATCCTGTTAATAACCCCCAGATCCTTTTCTATCATTGGCTGGCTTGCCAGGACGATACCGTCAGTGACCTCACCGAAGGCCGCGCACTGGTAGGAGCCATCATTCAACCCGCGCTTTCGTCGGAACCTTTGATCTACGAGTACAGCCCGGAAGAAGTCGCCATTTTCGACAACGACATCCGTGAGGCCATCGCCCTCGTCCGATCAGGCAAAGCCACCGCGACCGCCGGGGACCATTGCGAATACTGCCCTGTCGAACCTTACTGCTCCGCTCGGCGTGAGATGGTCAACCAGACCCGTCTGATGCCACTCGACCAGATCGATAGCCTTGCCAAATCGCTCGACATGATCGACCAGTTGGAGGCGTTCATCAAGGCCACTTGGGAAGAGGCCGACAAGGTAATGAAGGAAATGGGCGTCAAGATCCCCGGCTACAAGTTGGTCGCCAAAAAAGAGAACCGCAAATTCGGTGATCCTTTCAAGACCGCCGCCGCCCTGACCAGTGCAGGCGTCAAGGACATCTATTCACCGCCTGCGCTCAAGACTCCGGCGCAGATCGAAAAGACGCTGAAAGCAGAGGGTGTTGAGTTCGATATAGCGGCGTGGCTCAAGGCCCCGTCCGGTGAAACCGAGATCACCCATGAAGGAGACAAAAGAGAAGAAATTGTTTTGAGTCCTAAGAACATTGGTGATATCCTTCGTAACAACTTAGCTAATAAAGGCTGAGTTCGTAAGTCATAAGCAAAAAACTTTTAAGGTATAAATTATGTCAAATGCAGTCGCAATTCCCGTTCCTTCCACCGCCCTTGCGGATCGTCTTCGCACCACGGTCGCCCCGGATGTCCCCGGCGATTCAGCAGGCAAAATGTTCCTTCGGTTCGATTTCCAGACCGGCAAGTGGACCGCAGGCAAGGAACAGCACAATGTCACGGGCCAAGAGGCCCTGATTAACACCGCCGCCATTGGTCACGGATGGACCATGTGGGTTGCAGGAACCCCCAAGAAGGCAATTGTGTCATTCGATCAGCCGCTCCCGCAGGCCATGCCCCCGGAAGGTCAGGTCTACCCGCAGGAAGCCCGTGTATTGGCCGGTGCATTCACGGATGGTTCAGGTGAGTTTGTCTTTGAAACCAACTCCCTCGGTGGTCGTAACGGCGTTGATGCCATCATCAAACAGGTCATAATCCGCGCCCAACAGGGCCAGGACATCTTCCTGTATCCGGTGGTTGAACTGAGTTCTTCCAGCTACACCCACAAGACCCACGGTCGGTTGATCCACACCCCCACGTTTGCGATCATCGACTGGGCCGACATCAACGGTGTTCGCGAAAATCAGAACATGATTGCCGCTGACCCCGGTGACGAGGACGAAGAGGAAGAAATCGTCCAAGAACCTGTTCGCCGCCGCCGTAGCGTTTAACGAATACCACTCCTCTCGCCCCGGTTCGCCGGGGCTTTTTTACGCAGGATAAAACAATGTCAAATGAACAGGATTTGATACGGGAATTCTTGGCCTACGTTCCGGAAACTGGTGTGTTTACTTGGAAAAATGTGCGGAAGTTTGCACACACAATTCGGATAGGTGACATAGCGGGGAATCTCAATAAAGAAGGCTACATCAGAATAAAATTCAACCACAAAGTCTACGCCGCGCATCGATTGGCTTGGTTTTTTGTTCATGGAGAAATGCCAAGCAATTACATCGACCACATCAACGGCGTTAAGCACGACAACCGAATTTGCAATCTTCGGGACATCACGCAAACCGACAACAACCGCAGTACAAAAATGCCAAAGCACAATAAAAGCGGGTACGTTGGTGTTTCGTGGAATAAACACGCAAATAAGTGGGCATCGGTTATCAGAGTGGACGGCAAGAATCACCATCTCGGGCTATTTGTGGACCCCGAAGAAGCCCATCGGGTTTATCTCAAAGCCAAAGCAGAACTCCACCCAACAGCTAATTTGCACCGCGTAGCCGCATCCGCACAGCACTTGCCCATCATTGGGTAATAACTTAAACGTCCAACTCGCCGAGGGCATTATGGGCAAGAACACAGATGCGTTACGCATCGACTTTGAAACGCGCAGTGACGTAGACCTCAAGGAACGCGGGATCTACAACTACGCCTCCGACATCTCCACCCAGATCATCATGATGGGCTGGGCCTTCAATGACGAACCCGTCAAGGTCTGGCTCCCAGACCATCCGTTCCCACAGCGCATCATCCGGCACATTAACACCGAAGGAACGCTGTACGCCTTCAACGCCCAGTTCGAACGCCTCGTGTGGGCTTACATTCTCACGCAGGACTTCGAAGGCATCCCCAACCCCAATTTACGGCAATGGAAATGTACCGCCGCACAGGTCCGTATTCACGGCCTCCCCGGCAATCTGAAGGATGTGGGCCGCTGCCTTGATCTTCAGCTTCAGAAAATGTCTGAAGGTCAGCGCCTGCTGAAGACCTATTCATTCCCCGGCCACGAGAAGCACATCCCGCCGGATGATCTGGCGCTGATGGTCGACTACTGCGCCACGGACGTTGAAGTCGAACGTGCCTTGAGCCTGTCACTTCGTGAGCCGACAGACGAAGAGTGGGAAGTCTTTTGGGCCAACGAAGAGATCAACGACCGGGGCCTGCCCATCGACATCCAGTTCACCCGTGCCGCCATGAAGTACGGCGAGGCCGTCCGCAAGGAAGCTGATGGCAGAATTGTCAAGATTACCGGCGGTCAGGTCGCCAATGCGCGAGCCAGAAAAACCCGTGATGAGTGGCTTCGAACGTGCCTGACGGATGAACATCTAGAGATTCTGTCGGACGAGGGCAAGATCAAGTTTGGTAAGCCGCGCCGAGAGGAACTGCTCCTTTGCGAGGATCTGGATGAGGACGTTCGTGAGTTCACCGTAGCCGTCGAGGAGGCCGGTGGCGCGACGATTTCCAAGTACGAGGCATTCACACACCGATCCATCGAAGGACGCCTCTGTGGGGCGCTCCTGTTCTCTGGCGGCGGTCAAACGGGCCGCTTCAGTTCATTGGGCGTCCAAGTCCACAATCTCAAACGTGACGGCCACAAAGATCCTGAGAAAGAGATCGCTCGTATCTTGGCGAACGAGATCATCGACGCCCCGAGTGAGCACCTCGCCAAGCTGATCCGGGCCGCTATCTACCACCCGGATGGGTTGGTCTGGGCCGACTATTCCAACATCGAAGGTCGAGTGGCCCCGTGGCTTGCCAATTCCCGCGAGGGGGAAAAGAAACTGGATGTGTTCCGCTCGGGTAAAGACCCTTACAAGGTCAACGCCGCCGCGCTGTTTGGCGTCAGCTATGACGAAGTAACGTCCGAGCAGAGACAAAGTGGCAAGGTGCAGGAGCTTGCCCTAGGTTTTCTAGGTGGAGCAGGCGCTCTATTATCAATGGCTAAACTATTTAAGTTGCCAATGACCCGCGACCGCGCCGAAGTTCTGCGTGACGCATGGCGCTCGGTTAATTCGTGGGCGGTTCCTTACGGCTCGGATCTGGTTCAAGCGGCCAAGCTGGCCTACTACCACCCAAACAGTTGGTTTGAAGCCGGTCGCATTGCCTACGGCTATGACGGCCAGATGTGGCTATGGTGTCGCCTGCCGAGCGGTCGGCTTCTGGCCTACCTTGCGCCCAAGATGGAACTGGTGAAAACCCCGTGGGGCGATGAGATGTTGAGCCTCACCGCCGTTTGGACAGGAGGTAAGCCCAAAAAAGGCGAGGCATGGCCCCGTAGACCGCTCACACCGGGATTATTGCTTGAGAACAGCACACAGGCCACCGCCGCGTGTTTGCTTCGCAGAGCGATTGTGAAGGCGGTTAATGCGGGGATCGAAGTGGTCGGCCATGTTCACGATGAAGTCATCGCGCAGAACACCACCGAAGAAGCCCTGCTGACGCATCTTCTCGATGCGCCAGATTGGGCTGAAGGGCTGCCTATTGAGGCCGTGGCCTCATCAGGAACGCGGTACGGCAAATAATCACTTCACCTTTACCCTGGTTGTTGTCTCCACCTTTCGGCTGAAGTATTCGACCAATTTTTCGTACACATGAAGGCGCGGCGATACCGTTGCGCCGTTCATGATGTTGTACAGGGATGTGCGGGTAAGCCCCGTAGCCTTGGCAACTGACGAGATTTTTCGATGTTGCAAGGCCGCTCTGATTTCGTCCAATGTCATTTTTACGTATCCATTTGTTAAGAGGTGTTGACACTATATCAAGAAGTCGTTACACTTTCAACCAAGTCGCGGGATTGGCCCTCGACGCTAACCCGGAGAGACGATGGACGACTTCGACTCACCTGATACTAAACCAGGGTACTGCCCCGTTTGCGCTCAACCCGCGACGATCTGGAACGTCATGCCGCGCACCTGGGAATGCACCTACTGCAACTGGTCCGGCCCTGTGACCGACAAGACACCTTTCATCAAGACGGAGAGTTAATAATGAAATCAATCGACAAATTTGGGGCATGGCTCCTCGACACCCGCGCCGGAATGATCTTCGGCATTTTGATTGCCTTGGCAGGCACAGGCGTCACCGGCTACAAACTTTTCACCGGCCCTAAGAGCGTCACACTGAGCGCGTCCGAGTTCACCTGTGTCCAAGCCGAGCCTTGGGGCATTTCGACTCGTTGCACGGCTTATGCGAGGGTACGGTGATGGGGGCTAAACACAAACACTACGATGTGATCGTCGCTTGGGCGGCGGGGGAGGAGATTGAGCATTACGAGGACGGAGGCTGGTATTTATGGATGTCAGGCATTCCTCCTTATTTTGAAGATGGCATGTTCCGCATCAAACCCAAGCGCGTGAAGAAAGAGGGGTGGGTTGCTGTGTATGGCGGGAATTTCACCAGTGAGACAGTCCATCGAACAAAATCCGAATGCGTGGTTAATTGCCCAAGCGCAATTGCTTACGTCCGCATCGAGTGGGAGGAAGAAGTATGAACAAATTAACCCGTGAGCAAGCCGCCCTTCTGGGTTGCTTTACCGGCACATTGTTTGGCCCTTTTAGCGATGTTCACAAAAAAGCCGAACAAGCCATCGGAAGGCCGATTCTTACCCACGAATTTGCTACTTCAGCAATATGGGATCAGTTAAAAACGGCTTTGACAGAAGAACTTCTAGATATTTGCCCCGATGAGGAAGACGCATGAGCAGAACAATTGAAGGAACGCTGACGGCTTGGATCAGCCCATCGTCAATGATTGGCCCGCACAATATCAATGACGTTGATGATGCCGGGGTGTTTACTTATGTCAGTTCTCGTCTTGATATGTCGAAGCATGGGTACACCAAAGTGGGCCATGCGGAAGTACGATTGGTTCTTGCCGATGCCGATACGCTTGTGGACAGCAAGATTGACGCGCTGAATGCCGAAATTGCTCAGATCGAAGGTGAGGCTGAGGCCAGAGTAACGCGGTTAAAGCATCAAATTCAGCAACTTCTAGCCATCACGCACCAACCAGAGGAAGACGCATGACACCTTTACGCATCCCTTTCAACGGCAAGCACGTTGATGTTGAGTTTACTTTTAATAAAGGCTACGAGGCCACGTTTGATGACCCCGGTTGTCCTGATGACTGCGAGGTTCATCACGTTTATTACCCCGCCAACAGTGCTTGCCAGATGGATATCCTGCCCGTCATGCACGAAGATGATATCGAGGCAATCTACAATTATATTTTCGATTACAGAGGCGAAGATGATGTATAAAAATGGCGGTCCCGCTTTTCCAACCAAAGTGTATGACGTTGAGCGTGAACAGCTAATACGCGAAGAAGGCATGACCCTCCGCGATTACTTCGCGGCCAAGGCAATGCTAGGGATTATGTTTGATCCTGGTGACGTATACACCAACGAAAATATAGCCTTAAACGCATATGAAGTTGCAGACGCAATGCTCAAAGCGAGAGAAGAATGATTAGAATCATCAAAGTTCTACTGGTCATGGCGGCGATTGCTGGCTATGCCTACATCAGCAACCAAGAGTTTGAAGATCAACAATTAGCCCAATCAATGACCGAGGCTTATAACCAATGAAATCACTCCGCGCTATCCGTATGGCTATCATTTACTGGCAAATTGACTGGCTGATGGCGCGGATTAACAAGTTACTCAAGTTAAAACCGTAAGCTGGTAGAGCGGTCAATTATCACCAGAGCCATGACAGTGCGGCGGGTCTCTCCAAGCGAACCTTTCTCCGCAATGTGAGGGCATGGCATTTTTACTAACAGGAAAACAATGGAACTTGAAAAAACAATCAGCGGCGTAATGATTTTGGTATTCATCGCAGTCATCATTTTGGAGTTTGCACTAGGCCATGTCCCCGACGAAGACGACTAAAGTCTGTACGCAATGCGGCGAGACAAAACCGGAAGAAGCATTCCACAAGGAGCGTAAAAAACGAAGCGCATGGTGCGCTGACTGCAAGAACGCCTGTGTACGTAAGCGCAGAGGTTTGGTACGAGAAGCCGAAATGCTAGCCAAGGAACAAGAAGAGACAGTGTGCCCCTGTGACCACTGCTTCAAACAAACTTCTTGCCAGGCAGAGTGCGTCAGCTTCAAAACATGGTCTGAACACGGAGTTTGATTTACGGCCCCCTGACCTTTTAACCAAGGTCTGTAGGAGTACACGGGGGCCACCCTAAACGCGATATTCATGCCGTCTAATGCACTGGGAATAGCCCGGTGGGGCACACTCTGAGTATCGCGGCCTAGAGCGCACTAGGCTGACAGCCGGGAAAGACCGGCCCCTAACAAGATGCGTCCTGCTACCCGTTTCTGGCGATCCGTGGGTTTCCAATGGCAGGGCGTATCCCCTTGGGGTTTAACAGGAGAGATGATGAAAGAACGATCCGACCGCATACTGATGACAAAAGCCAGAGATGCTATCCGCATACTCAGCGCCAAAGTCAGTTCAGAAAGCGCACAAATACTGCTTCCATTGATTAGCGACTTGGATTTCCGCATTGAACAGATGCTGGAAGAAGAACGCTATTACAAGATGCCGAAAGAATCCCGCGAGCGAATCAAGCTATCTGCTCTGGGCAACCGCAACTTGTGGAATGACGAACTGACCGTCAAGTTCGAAAAGGCCAAGGAACTCCATGCCTGTGGGATGTTGATCCGCGATGCTTGCACTCAAGCCGGTATCACCCGCGACCAGTGGAACAGACGCAGAAGAATTGAAAAACGTGGAGTGGAAGCATGACTGACAAAGAATTATTGACCTTGGCGGCAAAAGCGGCGGGGATCGAGTTGATGAAAAATTTTATGGTCCCAAACACAGTTGCAAGAAAGAAAGACGGATGGCTTTGGGCGCCCCTAACCGACGATGCTGACGCTCTGCGCCTTGCGGTGAAATTGGATATGAACATCGAAGTATGGAACCCCTTCAAAGAGGTTTGGGTTGTTGCGGAAGGGTACGACGTTATAGAAGAGCCTTGGGGCGAAGATAAGCTGGCCGCAACCCGTAGAGCCATCGTTAGAGCCGCCGCTGAGATTGGCAGGGGGATGGAATGAAATTCAGAAAGAAGCCCGTAGTGATCGAGGCTACGCAATGGTTCAAAGACGGCGATCATCCTGCTGTAAAGCGTTCACTTGGTACAACGTCATCGGCAATAAGCCCCGGAATTCTTTATCGGTCCAAGGATTTTTACGTCAAGACCCTTGAAGGAAACATGAAAGTCACCCCCGGAGACTGGATCATCACTGGAGTTAAAGGCGAACACTACCCATGCAAACCCGACATATTCGAGGCGACCTATGAGCCTGCGGAGGAAGCATGAGTACCGCAACCGAACTGTTGAGACGGGCGCTTGATCGAATAGATTGGGTTTATCCGTCTGACATAGCGTTAAAGGATGAAATCCGCACTTACCTCGCCGCCGAGCCAGAAGCGGAGCCTGTGGCGTGGATTCACTGTCAAGGAGAAGATTACGAAGAGTTACACACATGGTCGCTTACTCCTGAATGCGTATCCGTAGGATGGACTCAATACCCACTTTATCGCCACCCACCCAAACCCGAGCCAGCAAGAAAGCCGATGACGGATGAGGAAATGGAGAAGCAGTACGAGATAGATAAAGAGTATTTCGGGGAGTCAGTTATGCGGGCTTTTTATAACGGCGTCCGCTTCGCAGAAAAGCACCACGGGATTGGCAGGGGGATGGAATGAGCGAAACAAAATTTACGCCGGGGCCTTGGTTTATCGACGGTCAAGGAATTGGACCTAAATCATTCGCAGACGATCAAAGTTACGGCATAACGATGCCTGTTGCTTATATTGAAGAATACGATTGGCCCGAAAATCATGGAGCAAATGCCGACCTAATTGCCGCAGCGCCTACTATGTATGAAGTCCTTGATTGGTTGGATTGTAGAGGCGGTCTTGGTTTAGAAGTTCATGCGGTTATTAGTACCGCACTAGCACAGGCACGGGGAGAAGCATGAGTACCGCAACAAATGAGATTGGCGGGGGGATGGAATGACCAAAACAAACATCCTCCCCAAACCAGACACCTTGTATAGACACCACAGCGGAAAGGTTTATAAGGTTCTTGAAATTGCCAAGATGGAAGCAACAGGAGAAGTTGTGGTTGTTTACCAAGAGCGTTTTTCGATGGGTAACGTATGGGTGCGCCCTGCGTCTGAGTGGTGGGATAAATTTAGGGAGTTGGCAGGGGGATGGAATGAGTAACGCAACCGGATATTCTAAAAAGGTAATTGAAGCGTTATATGAAAACGGCGACCCCGTCTCTATTGATGCCGCTGAACTTTTGGAACGGCTAACAGAGAACGCCGAGCCAGAAGCGGAGCCTGTGGATCAAGAATGTTATGCCTTTGCGCCAAGCAAGGTTGTTGCTAGATATGAATTCCCACCCAAACCCGAACCAGAAGCGGAGCCTGTGGCGTGGATGAGAGAAGATGGGGAGATTGGTAACTACAATCCTTCTGATTACGGATACGGAACGAAGGTGTTCCCCCTTTACCTTCACCCACCCAGACCCGAGCCAGCAAGGAAGCCGATGACGGAAAAGGAAGAGGATGAGGCATTCAATAGCGCCAGCAAATATGCCGCTTGGTTAGAGACTGAGAATAGGATGCTGCGTGAGTCGAGGAAGCCGATGACGGAGGAGGAAATAGACGAAGTGGCATCAAGATTGAAAGATGCGCGAATGTCTTGGGGTTTCATAGAAGGCATCCGTTTCGCAGAAAAGCACCACGGGATAGGAATCAACCAATCCGACCCGGACTCAATCGACCTACAGTCACGCTGTAGAGGAGATAAATTGTGACACCCAAATATGCCACAGGAAATTACACGTTGATCTTCTTTGACCGGTACGGCACGAAGATCAATACCGTGATCGTGAGTGAGGCAGGGCTACTCAGAGCGCAGGAGGCCGGGCATAAAGCCGTCTCTGAGGGCCTCTGTGCCAGTTTTATTGTGAGCCGTGTGCTGTTTAACAGTTTGGATGCTATCGGCCCTTGAGCGACTCTACTTTGGTTTCGATGCGTTCGATGGCGATCTCTATACGGGACAGCTTTTCGGACGCATCCTTGGCTTCTTTCTTATGCTCGTCGAGATGACTACGCATATCAGTTTCCAGCCGGTTAATCTTAATGTCATGGCCCTGTATCATGACGTAAGCTGAAAGGATTGCCGCTAATACTGGCAGTCCTACCTTGAGCCACTCGGCCATTACACAAGCCTCCCTTAATCCTTCCAGAACACGCCCAGTAAGCCCGTCAGGGCCATACCAGCGGTCACGATGGCTTCGGATTGCTCTTGATCCAGACTCACGCCCGAAGCGGTCAAAATCCAAATCAATCCTGCCCATGTTGACCTCTGCTCAAGTGCTATGCCAAATTTCTTAAACATTTGCTTCACCTAAATAAAGATTCCGTTCAGCCTTACGCCGGTTCACAAGTCCTGCGAGGATCTTTCCACCGCCCTTGTTCCATAGCAAGAACGCCGCCGCCGCGCCTGTGTATTGCCCATTTTTGTGAAGCCGCGCTACGGATGATTTGCTGAAATTGCCTTGACCGATGTTATAGCACAAGCTGACCATCGCATCGAATTGATTCTGATGGGCTTTCCCTGCGTACTTGGTCACAGCGTCCTCGAACTTTCCAAGATCCTGCCTGAGAAGAATCTCTGCCGTGCCTTGGCTGATCTTGAGTCCTTGAGTCACATCAGACCCAGTATGTCCGTAGCCCACCGTCCAGATGTTTGCGGGACACAAATAGCTTTCCAGCTTGCATCCCTCAAACCGCTTGATGAGGTCAATTCCCTCTTGGCTAGTCTTCATTGTCATCAGGTTTCTCAGCCTTCTCAGCCGCCTCAAACGCATCCATCTGTTCCTTCGCCTGACGCTCAATCTCCTGCAAGATCCAGTAGGTGTTGGTATGGTTCGGCATATTCGCCAGAGCGGATACCAGAGCGTTGTAGGTCTTAGCGTTAAGGCTGACGTTGATGTTTTCCATGATAGTTTCCTGTGTGTGGTTGATTAAACTGGGTTAACCTTAGCCCAAGGAGCCGGGAGTGACACGGCTTTGGGATGGATCAGGTCTTCGATCTGCTGATCCAGTGATTCGCGCATGGCTTCCAGTTGTTCAAAGCCCATAGCCGACTGTACCCAAGCCTGTGCCTGATCGAAGGTGATCTGGTCGAACGGGGTAAATGGGTCATTCGGGCCTTGAATGACGGCCTGAGTGCCATAGCACGAAGCTGTGTGACCGTTGCCATCATCCGCTGTGACGCGCCAATGGATCGTGAAAACGACATCCGCATGGGATTCGTATTCAGGGTAACAATCAAAAGCGGGAAATTCCCAAGTGTAGACGTTACTCATGCTAAAACTCCGTGGTTTGCAAACTCGCCGTGAAACTTTTCTCGCGCTTCATGCGCCACGAGCGCTGCTAATTCTAAGTCTTTAAACATTCCAAAATACATCGGCTTTTTATTGACTCGCAAAGTCACCATCCAGTTTCCAGATTTTTCATCCAATTTGATGTTCTTTAAGCCCGACTTGCTGTTTTTGAAAACTTTTCTGTTATGCCCATTTTGAGCTTTTGTCGCGGGCCTCAAATTAGCAATGAGATTGTTTTCCTTATCCCCATCAATATGATCTAAAAACTCAGGAAGATAGCCGTTAAAAAATAGAAAAATAGCTCTATGCGCTAAAATTTTCTTGCCATCAACAATGATGTGTAGATAGCCGCTTGACTGCTTATTACCTACTCTTTTGCCAGCCGGAGCGCCACGCACAGAAATTTTACGGAACAGCCAACCATCACTGTATTCAAACAGTTCGTGTAATCGGTTGTACAGAGACATTAACTTAACCTCTTCTTAATTTCGTTGAGTTCTGCGGAGAGTTCCTTTATCGCTGCTACTAGCAGGGGAATTACTTCTGTGTATTGAACGCCTAGCCTATCTGGATCTGACGAATCGACTGCCTCTGGAAGTACAGCCAAAACATCCTGCGCAATAAGGAACGAACGGCTGACGCCTTCATCATCTGTTTTGAATCGACCTGTTACAGCGCGGAGGGATGTAACCTTTTCTGCGGCGTTTTTAATCGGTTCTAAATCAGTCTTTAGGCGCTCATCCGAGGTAGCTGTCCATGATGTATTTCCAGTAGCAATATAAACTCCAACAGAACTGGGGTTATAAACAAGAAACGATGATCCTGTATTTGGTCCAAAACTCCATTCATTACCCGCACCATTACCAGCTCTAAACCTTGCGTTCCCCGCAGGGGATGTCGTCGTCCCAACCAACAAATTCCCACTCACATCCAGCGTCATCGCCTGAGTGAAGGAGATAGCGCTATCAGCGGAACCACTGGCCGCTATATTCCAAGCGTGTGTGTTAGCGTCAATTACATATGAACCAGCTGCGGTAGCCGCTATTCGCTTCCATCCACCACTGTAGTAAACATTATTTGCAAAAACACCAGCGGTTCCGACACCAGAAAGCGAAGTTCGGCTAATTTGCATAGCCTTGTAAGTGCTATCCCAACCACTCGGCGTAACACCCAAGCCAAGGTTGCCGGAGGCGTCGAGGCGCATCTTTTCTGCGTTACCCGTCCCAAAAACCAAGGGGCCAGAGTAATAGTTAAAAATCGTAGAGGTGTCCGATGCCGCTTGATATATCAACAGGCCGCTTGTGTCTCCGGCAGCATTCTTGATGCGTAAGGTTCCAGACCCAATATCTAATTTTGTTCCCGGCAAACTCGTCCCAATCCCTACGTTGCCAGAGGAATCAATACGAACACGCTCAGTGGAATTCGTCGCAAACCCAAGGATATTCGTCCCCGGCAAATACGTCCCATTCGCAGGAGCCGTTGAGCCTGTGACCGTGACCCGAGTGAATGCACCCGTATTCGGAGTCGTTGACCCTATCGGCGGAGGTGTCGCAAATGCCGTGGTCGATGCCGTGTAGGTGACAACGTAATTAGCGATATTGACCAGATTGGTGAAGCAGGGAATGAACCGTGTACGCCAGCCACCATTACGGAGGCCAGTGGTTGCGTTATCGTCATCTGTGACCGTTGAGCCATCGCCCCCAATGGCGGTTGGAAAAGTAACTGAACTCATAATAGCTCCTTGATTTCGTAGCCCGTCTGGTAACGTGTGGCATAGGGCTGGTCGATTGCTGATAACGCTCGGATTCGTCCGAGGAATGCTCGCCTGTGTAGGTTAATCGCGTCAGATGGGTCCCAGACATAGAGGACTTCGGCATCCGTCCCGCTGATTTTCTGAAGATCATTGTTAAGAATGGCTTCTTCATTGGTCAACTGATCCAAGGTAAACCGCGCTACCCGGCAGGAATCCCGGCGGTCAAAATACTCGGCCCCGGACATGGCCTGGTCAATCAGCGTTCCTGTTTCGTAAGAAATGGACGCGCCCAAAGTCATATTGTAGAACGGCTGATAGATAGCGCCGACAAATACCCGACCAAGTTGCACATAGCCGTCTTCATTGGCCGTGTCGAAGAATTCCACCTGATAGTAACGCTCAGACACCAAAGCAGTCGGAATATGGATCAGCGTTTTGGTAAAGAGTGCTCGATCTTCGTCCGTGATGGTCAGATCCCAGAAGCGCATATCCTCCCATTCGTAGGTTCCGAAGGGCATAATCGGCCAGACATCCAATGTGCCAGAATCGTATTTAAGGGTCGTATACCCGCTGTCGGAATACACCCGATACCGATATTGAGCCGTGACGGACAGGTTATGATTGACAAAGGCCACAGCACCAATGATCCGAGCCGCATCAGTCGAAAAACGGAATCGCGTACTGGAATTGGCATCATCCGTCGAACGTGCAACCTTATTGAGGATGCGGTTCTGTAGATTGGTGATCGGCAATGTGGCTTCCCATGATCCATAGGAACCGAACGTCGAAGTATCGATTCGGTTTTGGTAGGCAAGGATCATATTGCTCATGATTAACCCCAGAGCGTCAGCGTAGCGCGGTTTTTGGCATAACTTGATGATATGCCTATGATTCTGAATAGAGTACCAGAATCAAGCCCAAAACGATGCAAAGTCAGGTTTGCAACCCCGTTTAAATCGGGGAGCGTTTCAGTAACGTCAAGCGCAATGCTGACCTGATACATGGTTCGCTTAACCTTGTAGAGATTGAGCAGTCGAGTCGCTTCCGTTCCAGCCGCTGTCGCATCGACCAGTAACGTATCTCTGGTGATCTCGGTAGCCAACAAATATTGCGTCTGCACAGTCGCATCTGTGGCATATCCAGCGGCTGATGGATATTTGAGGACGCTTTTTCTTGCCTCTGTTACACCCGCCGCAAGATCAGCAGTTTGGATGCTGTAGTTCTTGAGGTACGTCAGAATGACCTTGTACGCAGGAATGCCGCGATCAGTGTCTGATGATCGAACGGCCTCAATGCTGATGATGTTGTCATCATTGATTTCAATATCTGCCGCTCCTGATGCCACAGCAAAACGACCCATGCGGAACTGACCGGTTGCATCGTACCCGTACCATGCGCCAACGGATTGGGCAATCTGATCCATACAGGAAAGCCCAGAGTCCTCACCGTAGACCCAGATGCCGACTTCTGAACTGTTGGCAGTATCAAGAGCGGTTACATCAGCCGCGTTAATATCGCCCGAATTTACCCCGCCTTTGATGGCAATCAACTTCATGATTTGCGCGGCTGTACGGTTGCTAGAAGCGGTTCCTTGCGTGATATCACAGGTGATTAGCCCCGCCGGAGTTGATCCTAGACGGAAATAAGAGCCTGATGAGGTCGAACAAACTCGGTAGTTTCCTGCCGATGGCGCATTGGCTTCCATGTCGGCAATGCTGGAATACGCCGAACCTTTGGTCAGCCCTGCGCCTTTGTCATAGACCGCAGTAACATCGGAGATGACTGCATCATTGACTTGGAAAATCAGCCGCGAAGTGTTCACGCAAGGCGGCTGGACGTTATAGACCTTGCCGTAGACCACAGGCTTTTTCTGACCTTTGAGATCGGCAACGCCTTCAAGCCCTGAAGGAAGGCTATTGGTTCCAGCGAATTCTGTCTTTTGTAACGGGAGTTCCAGAACCGCCAATTTGTCACGCGCAAGTACCGTGACAGTATTGAACGTGAACTCTACCTGTTCCATCGTCCCAGACAGGATTGTGGTGAAAGTCGAATACGCCTCCGTGGGGTTGCCGACTTTGATAGTCAATGCGCGGTTGTCATAGCTGTAATTCGCCATGTAATCAAGACCGCCATCAACGTTCGACAGTTCTACTACGCCGTATCCCACGCGACTTGCGCCAGAGGTTGTGCCTGACGCAAACAGGTTGCGCGTAATGTCAGCCGGGGTTTTGATCCTTGGCTCATAGTAAGTGTTGGCCGGGGAGTCAGTCGGTTTGGTGACATAGTTCTCGGTACAAAACCGCAGAGTAGTTGTAGCCCCTGCGGAATTTGTTGCGGCTACGATTTCAACAAGGTAGATCATGCGGATGCCTCAACCTTGGCGATGCGCGTTGATTCAGCAGTCTCATTGCGAATCTCTGAAAGCTGTGTGATGAGTTCACGATTAGCCGCTGATTGCAGTCTGACCAATGCTTGTAACTCACCGATCTGTTCCTTGAGAAGTGCAGTCTGCTCGGCACTGGTAATCACCACCGCGTCCTTGATCGTCTTGAAGAAGTTGGCCGTTGCTCCTGCCGTTGATACGTAACCGCCGCCAGAACTAATCAGTTCAGGGCCATATTCGCCAACTAGTGAAAGTCCCGCACCCATTGCGCCACCTTTGGCAAATCCCGGTACAAAGCCTTTAGCAATAAGCTCTTTGTATTCCTGACTGGCTTTAAAATTTTCGTCTGCAACTTGTTTGGCTGTTTTTGTTCCATTAATTAAAACGTTAGCATGACCAAGAATCGCAGCATCATTTTCCGGTTCCCGGCCTAACAATTGACGATAATACAACCTGATGATATTCATGGCATCAGATTGGCTGTATTTTATTTTTGAATTATTGCCGTAGGGGTTAAACCCTAATGCACCACCGGGGATTTCACGCACAGGAGCCGGGGTAACCACCACCGGCACTTTTGGTACAGGTATCGGGTTAGCGGGTGATCCTGGCGGTGTGGGAGCCGGTGTCGGTGCTACCGTAGGCGTTTTAGCCAGAGTCGCTACGGCATTGGCGTAACTCGCCATCGTTTTATTCAGCGTTTCCACTGCCGCCGCTACGGTCAACGTGCTAGCGTTCAGCGTGACCAGAGCGTTGTAGCTATTCGCCGCAACAGTCAGTTGATTCTCAGCGATTGACGCTTGGTTCTCCGCGTACTGAGAGGATTTTTCAAGCGCAGAGGTGACTGAAGTAAAGTCAGATTGGAACTGCGTATTGGATGCGTTGTATTCGCGTGAAGCATCCAAGAAATCCTTACCGGCCTTGGTGATCTCAGCCAGTGCTGATTCATCGCCAGCCACAGCCAGTGCGCTGATTCTCTGGAATTCCTGCCGAGCAATACGGTAGCGTTCTTCTGGGCTGATGAATGTAGATCGTCCACCCGTCAATTCTTCAAGGTAGGCCCGGATCGTCTTGGAGTAGCTCAAGAATCGTTCCTGTACCTTTTGCAGATCCTGGTACGCCTTCTGCATTGCAGAGAACGCAGAATCGACGTTTTTCTGTAGGCTTGCGATCAGGTCATCTTGGATCTTCTGCGCGGCATCGGCGGCTTGCTTGGCGGCTTCAGCCTGTGCATCGGCCAATTCCTGTGAAGCATCCGTAAGATCAGAGAACTTTCCGTTAAGCGCCAGGAACTGAGCGAACAATTTCTTGCCCTGCTCGGTAGACGTATCCATACCCATCGCAATGGCATAGAACTCGTCCTTGGATTTCGGCATGGAAATACCAAGTTCAGCAAATGCTTTGGTCAATTCATTGGTGTCTGCGGTGACTCGCTGTTGGTCCGTCATGAAGTTTTCGCGGAAGGACTGAAGCGATTCTTCAAACGCCGACAAACCGCCTGCCGCGTTAATCATGGTGCGGTCGATGTTTTCCGTACCAAATCCCGCGCCACGCATTAAGTTGGTGATACTGAGGATCTGTTTGTATGAATCAATGATGTCAGCCGCAGAGCCTTGTAACTGCCTGACGTATTCGCGAGTACCCGCAGACAGATCCCCCTGCGCCATGATGGTCTGACGAGTGATCTCTGCTGCAACATCCTTGTTCTTGTCGATAATATCGGTGTAACTGATGGCCTCCATGCCAAGTAGTTCAAGACTGCCTTTAGCGCGGTTGATACCTTCAGCCACCCGGACAATCGTTTCCTTGTAGCCTTCACCGACCTTTTGGAAAGCCAAAAATTCAGGCAACGCTTTCTCCGCCATGGAATCTGACATTGCGGATATTGCTGATTCGAGTTTCTTAGCCGCTTCTTCAGCACTGAGTCCAGCGATGTCGATCTTTCCAAGTCCAACCTTGAATTTATCCAGTCTCTTTAAAATTTCTTCAGGAGTGACGCTGATGACCTTGCCAGCTTCTTGGATGCTCGTGACAACTGAGCTAATGACCTTTCCAAAGGCTTCGGCAAACTTTTTGCCATACTCGGCCACCATCGTTTGGCCTTTCTTAATGCCGCCTTCTTCGCCACCCGTTTCGATTCTGGCTCCAATGTAGCCTTCTAATCTGCCTGTGCGGAGAATGTCGGTCAGCTTCTGATCTCTGAACAAGAATCCGGCTTGTTTGACTCCTTCAGTGCCGTATTTCAGCGTCAAATCGCTGATGGCGGGAGTTAACGTCTCTGCGATAAGGTTCTGAACGCCACCCAAAGCATCGCGAATCTGATAAAGCGCATCCAGCATATCGGAGGAATAACTGAGATCATTGGATGAATTTTCCTCAATGATCCCAATGGACTTGCTGATGCTTTCGGAGACCGCCATCGGGTCTCCTTTTACTGTTCCTGTGCCAGTTTCTGGCTCTGGAATTGCCGGAGCGCCACCGCCGCCACCGCCACCGACCATAACGCCAATGCCAACCATGAACGCAAGCATGGCCGCACCAGTTACAAAGCCGATGGGGAACGGTGCGGCAGAGGCTTTGGCTACAGCTTCCGTACCGGCAGCGGCAGCTTTGGTTTTATCCGCTGCTACATTAGGAGCGACTGAAGCTACATTCGCCGTTGTTGAAGCAAAAATACCCTCGATGTACGCACCGACTTTTGTGGATATGTTTGCGATGTCTTTAGCCATGGACATTGCAGATTGCGCCATTTCAAACGCTCGGAAGACTTTGACTGCCGCGCCCATGGCTTCATAGCCCTTGGTTCCTTTTTTGAAGAACCCTTGGGCGGCTTGGGTCATATCGCCGTACTTTTTGATTTCGGCTTTGACCTGCTTTTTAGCCGCATCCTCATTGGCTTCGTCAATGCGCTTTTGATCGCCTTCAGCCCTATCGACCGCTTCCTTACGGGCAATCTCAATGGTGGCGGATTGCTTGTCATACTCAGCGAGAGCGACAGACATCCCGCCGATAGCCGCGCCGACCTCGCCAAAGGCTTCAGCAAGCCCTGTAGCCATCTCCTTGGCGTATTCCAGGTTGGATGACATGATCTCCAACTGGCGCAGTGCTTCTTCCTTGACAAGGGCCTCGTTAGCTTGCTGACGCGCTTCTGCTAATTTTTGGTCGGCGTTCTGGATTTTACCGATAGCATCAAGTTCAATCTGGGTACGCTCAGCGCGTTTGACGGAAAGTTCCGTTTCCAATTCGGCTTGCCTAGTGGTCAGTTCAATCCGTTCGGCCTGTTTCAGCTTATGCGCGTCAGCGGCGTCCATTTCCTGCTGAACACCCGCCAACTTAGCGGCAGTTGTTTCGATCTCTTTATCAAGTCCAGCCTGACGTAGTTCTGTTTCCCGATTAATAGACTCAATGATCTTGGCCTGTGCTTCTTCGGCAATAGAAACGCGCATGGTTTCGCTTTTGGTCGCACGAATCTTGAGTTCAGCCAAGCCCTCGATTTGGTCAGCCTCAAGTTCGTAACGCTTTTTGATGTTTGCCGAATTAGCCGCAAAGATTTTCTCTGAGTTCGACGCCGCACTGATCTGAGCATCAATAAGCGCCTTGAATGCCGCTTCAGCGTCCTTGGCTTCCTTGGCTGCCTGTTTCGCGTTCCCACCACCGACACCTTTAGGCGTAAGCTGAGGTTGTGTGGTCGGCTTGACGGTAGGTTTAGCGGCGAGATCCTCGATAGGGATATTGCCTTTTTGCAATTGCAGTATGCGAGCCAGTTCCGGGTCTGCCTTACCAGGAGTCAGAGACAAAGACGTAAGGGCATCTGAAAATCCTTTCATTACGTTTACGTATTCGGTCACAACTCCTATCGCCCCGGCCATAGCTTGTGTGACGACTTGGATTACGTTTGCAAGGCTTTTACCGTCTGCGGTACGCATAGCCTCTGCGACATCCAAAATTCGATAGGCCAATTCAGAGCTGACGCCACTGGCATCATCGACTTCACCCACATACTGAACAAAACTGTTGTGCAGTACGGTCATTGCGTTGGTAATAGTCGGTACTTTACGCGCCGCTAGGGCTTCAAATTCACCGCCTAAGCGAATGGTGGCGTCAATCAACATCTCATTGGTCAGGGCTTGCTTAGAGATTGCCTCTTTCAGCGTTCCATACTTGGCAATAAGACCGGGGAATTCTCTCTGCAACCCACGCCACAAGGCTTGGTTAGAGTCAATAAGCGTATTCATTTCCTCCATCTGGACATTCGGTCCTGAGATGGCTTGCGCGAACTGGCGGAAACTTTCTGAAGCATCGACGGTGCTTTTGCTACTGATAAGCAGAGAAGCGCTGAGTGAAGAAACGATTTTGGCCGTGTCGTCGGTATTGCGCCCGAGAGAGGCTACGATAGGATTGAACTTGGCGTAGGCTGATGCGACATCCTCAACACGTTTGTAGTAACGATTGGCAATGTCGATGGATGCCGTGAAGGCTTTATTGAGTTCATCTTGCGAATAGGTAGCAAGATCCAACTGGGATTTAAGATCCGTATAGGCATCTGCGGCGTCTTTTAGCGCATTAACTCCTTCTCGCAAAGCGCGAGCCATCTCAATCCCAACAACGAGAACAAAGGCACTATGCAGATTTTTTGCTGCGCTACTGAGCGTGTTCATACCGCCAGCGGCTTTGTGCATACTGGCATCAACGTTCTCTAGCGCACCCGAAGCACTGGCAGAAGCACTGCTCAGTTTGGTGATCCACAAAACGCTGGATTCTGCGGATTTTCCTAATTTCTGAATCCATTCGGATTGTTGCTTGATATACCATTCGGGACGTTGTTGCTTGGCTTCTTTGACTATATTCCCCATAGCCATACCAAGTTTTGCCCCTATTCCAGACGAGTCAATGATCCCGGCGGTATTGCGGTATTCATTGCCGAGTTGTTTGACCGCCTTGGTGGCGTCAGCAATTTTATTGCTTGCGTCAGATGAGGACTTGCCCAGATTTTTGAGTGAAACTTCAACGGACACCGAGGTCTTGGCAAGATCGTCCAAGTCCTCGGTAGCTTTTCGAGCCTGAGTGGAATCAACCTTGACGTAAATTGAGTAAGTTTCGCCACTCATTTTTTCTGGCTCCGTTTTCTGATTTCTTCCGCTTGCACAGACATATAGGTCGCATCAAGCGCCATGATAGCCTGTACCTCTAGCGGATCTGGGACAACTCCTGTCAGTTGGGACCAAGATACGATTTCGCTATAGCATATAGGGTTTTGCCCAAAACCGTTACTAGCGCGAGTTCGATTAAGTTCAAGGAACCATTGCCAGCAATGAATCACGGCTTCCGGGGGTTTGAGTGACTGGTATTCCTCTGGCATCTGGCCGGTGGCTTTGAAAATGCTTGTAGCATGATCTCTGAGTCGACTGCCATCATCCTGGGGAGCGTCTAACTCAAACTCCCTTCGTCCGAATTCTACCAAGTCACGAATCAGTTCTTGGTAAAGTTTCCCAAGTTGTTTGACGCCTCAAAAATCTGCTCCCTGATTTCTGAGTTGTTGGTGCAGAGAATGAGTGCCGCTTCTGGGCTGTAGGCTTCTGCAATACCACGCCATCCGCAAACACGGATAGCCGCCGCTTCGATGCCAAACTGTTCGTCATCTTCGATCAGTCGCTCAACTTCCTTGCCACGCTTGGCCGCAATGGCTTCCTGTGTACGGCGGCGATTTAGCGTCTTTCTGATCCATTCCTGTACCTTGGGGGCCTGTGACCCCAAAACGCTGATGTAGACGCCTGTAGGCCGTCCATCAGGGCGAAAGTATTCAAACTCAAATGAGTTCTCGCTCGCGGCAACCAGGTTAAGGTCGTCCAACGAAATTCCTGTGTTTTTAGTCATGTTCGGTTCCTGTTTTAACAAAAGGTGAGCGGGGGCGTGTGAGGCCCCCTCTCGCTTACTTGCGACTTTATGCCGCAGAGTCTTGCACCATGATGGTTGATGCGTAGTTCGCCGCAGAAGCACCGCCAGCGGTGTTCTTGAGAGCAACGAACGGGAAGGTGCGGGTCAGACCATTCTGGCCATCACCAACATCTGCACCACCAACCTTGACTCGGCTCATCTGGAAGCTGACAAAATCAGCGGCCTTGTCACTGGAAGTAGTCATCACAACATTGACTGCGACTTCCGTTTCGTCAATGAAGTAGTCGCGGAAGGTTGCATCGGTGAAGTAGACCGTCATGTTGCCGGTTACACCAACAGTGCCCTGGAATACATCAGGGCGGTTGTTAGAACCAACCACTGCATCAGCCGCTACCGTGTTGCCGTTGACGTCAAAGTCAATGGCGGTAACAACTGCAACCGCAGATCCACCAACAAACAGAAGCCCATTTGCGCCAGCCACAGCACCAGAAGTGCTAATAGATGACGGAGAGGTCAGGATCTGTGATGCGCCGGTTGACATACCAAGACCAACCAACGGGAAGTTGACGGTTGCAAGACCCGTAGCCGGTACAGAAACAGCGGCGTTGGTGATGCAAACGTCAGAGAATACTTCCGACTGTGAAATGTCGCTGAACCAATGTTCGACGGTGTAGTAATCGTGCGTCTGAGAAGACTCAGGAACGTAGGACACCTTGCCGGGGACCGCAACGGTAACGCCAGTGACTGAGGTGGATTCATTTGCCAGAGCCACGCCATTCAGAGGGCTTACGGTCAAAGTGCTTGAAGTCACACCGGTTACAAGAAGGTTCTTGCCGGTATTGGCCGCAACGAGCGTACCGCCAGAAAGACGAACCACCATGCCGATCTTGATGCCAGAGGTCAGCGGGTTGCCGGTCTGGAACGTGATGACGCCAGTAGAAGCTACCAGGGTAATAGCCGCTGAAGTCATGGAAGAAACAGCGGTGAAGTCCTGACGGAGAACGGATGCCATCAGATCCTTGTAGGTTCCCGGTGAAACTTCACCAGCGATTGAACCCGTGACTTGCTTCGGGCCATGACGGTAGTCAGCGATCTGCTGGTCAGGACGGATTTCCGCTGACTGGTACGCTTCCTTGGTCAGATTGATCGTTGAACTGGTACGACGAAGCTGTTGACCACCAGATCCAGATGCAGGGGAGCCAAGCCCGGACTGCTTTTTGTAAGCAAGAATCTTGCTTACGCCTTGTGCGATATTTGCCATTTGTGTCTACCTCTTACGAAGGAAAAATGTCTGCCGAAAAGTAAATCGTAACCGGGACGCGATAACGATCTCCATCAATGATTGCCGGTGCAATCGTTGGGGTGCGATCAATCAGAACATCAGTACCGCCTGACGATAGACCCAATCCACGCCGAAACTGATCTCGGACCAGTTCAGCCCTTGTTGCCGCCGCCTTCGGACCTGTCCCCGGTGGATAGCACAACAAAACTTGTAAGAACCCCGTGACGCGATACATGGCATCACCCAACGTGGGGTTCTCTGTACCCGCCAACAGCAAGTTGACTTGCTGATACGGCGTTCCTGTCACAGGAGTATACGGCACTCCTTCCCATGCCGTAGCAAGGGCCGGTGACATGGCATTCAGCCGTGTTTCGAGAGCCGCTCGGATGTTAACGATGCTCATGTACTTTCACCCAGTCCAAAACGCTCAAGGGCAATCCGTACCATGCCCTCGGGTGCTTGGCTTGAATGACCTTCGTATTCCAGTCGCCGTATGTATGGCACATTATTGGAGAGATAGTTGATTTCCCCCGCCTTAACAGTAGCCAAAACATCTGCGATAGGCCCCGCGCCAGTAGCGTCAATGCGGTCAATTTCATTCGGTATTGGGACGCCGATAGAGCATTGCCAATTTCCTCTTGCGCGTCCACCAACATACCCATCAGGTTTCTTGATGTCCATGCTATCGTTGACTTTACGCCCTTTTTTCAACCGTCCTGCTTTGGTTAGATTGCTTGGGTCTTGGCGCAAGCGATAATTTTCATCTGAAACGGCCCGGTTATACGCGGCAGACTGATGGTTTATTTTCCATAAATCTGGGTTGCCTACCGGAGTGGTGAGAATGATAGCCTTAAACAACTCTATCGTTCTGCCACGGATATCCTTATCAATAGCGCCGTTCAGCTTATCGGTGATGTCCTTCATGCTCATTTACGCACCTGTGAGACGTAGAGCGCGGCCTGTTCACCTGACCAGATAATTTCGACCGCAATGACGGTGTATACATCTGAGCCAACCGTGAATCGATCATTAGGCTTGGGCTCAGTGTTGCCCGAAGCGGCGATCATTAGTTTCTTGTCGTTGATCTGAACAAGCCCAGAGGCGTATGCCTCACCGGGGTAGTCCTCAAGGACGGCCTTGGGCACACCCACAGTCGTTGACCCACCAGAAATGTCACCTGTGATCGGATCATAGGTTCCTTCGGTGACAAGCGTATGCGATACGGATTTGCCGTACTTGTTTATCAGCTTGACCGCTGTCGCTCTGGCCTTGGTGTCGAGGGCTGTCATGTCCGCATCAGCTTCACTTGATTGGCGCTAGACGCAAAATAAATGCTCAAACTGTTCTCGATCTGCAAATATCGTTTGAATTGTGGGCTGAACTTGTCATATTCCACTTCAATCGGGCCTACCTTTTCGCGGATCGTCTGCTGGCTCTGATCTTCCAGAAGGGTTTCAGAGTTGGCTTTCAGCGCAAGATCCGCACAGGCATTCTTGACCTGATTAGGAACCACATCAAAATCAACATACTCAGGGTAAGCATTGACGGAACAAATGTCCCTGATGGGAACATAGATGCGAGGCCAGTCTAGCGCCTGAGTGTTGACGTACCTGTAACCGTCCCAGCGGAGGCGATAAACCGCCACCATGTAGTCAGTGGCAATACGTAGCAATCGCTCCTTCTCGCCGGTTGTGAGTGCCGCCCAATCGGTGTTGCCTCTGTTGCTATGGTAGGTATCCGCATCCGCTACGCTGATATAGCTTTCTGCGTTGTCCTTTCCAGTGCCATCTTCAACGATTAGTGTCATTCTTCCACCCACTCAATCATGCCAAAGACGCCAGATCCTGAGATCACCGTGTTGTCTGCAAAAATGCAGATCCCTTCACCCGGAAGCAGGATAAATCCTTCCAAATGGTCAAAGTCAATCGTGGACGCTGACCCCGTGGTCTTGCTGACAATGGACCGCTCAAGGAAATAGGTTTCCCGAGTCACGCCGGTCATCGTCAATCCACCATTGGCGCGATTGATAACCATCTTGCTAGGTTCTTCGTTATTGTCATAACGAGTCGCAACGATGGTATCGCCGCCTGTCGGTTGTCCCTTGATCCTCTGCCATCCGTAAATGGAGTTTGCGCCGCCACCGGCATCGGCTGAGTCAAGTTGTAAGTGCATCCGAATCAGGCGAACAGACAAAACGTCTGAGTTGTACCAAGACTGATACGCCGTGTCTTCAGTAAGCGTAGTTGGCTTGACCGCAATGCGTGAGCAATAGCGTTTCATTTCTTCGCCTTCTTTTTGGCGGTCTTAGCAACTGACAGCGCAATGGCTACCGCTTGCTTTTGTGGTTTTCCAGACTTCATCTCAGCCTTGATGTTCGATGATATTGATTTCTGGCTGTAACCTTTTTTCAACGGCATAGCGGTATCCTCAAAATTAGGTGGGGAAGTAAGAACCGGCACAGGAATCCGGGAACCTCCCCGATAAATTAGGCTGGCTCGTATCCACCGGCCTTGTAGTTGTCCACCTCTGAAGGCGGGACAGCTACTTCATACGGAGGGCCATACGTTTCGGGATCTCGCTTGAGAATCACAAAACCTGACGCCTTTTCCTGTTTCTTTTCGGTCTTAATCTGTTCAGCCATGTTGGACTCCTTAGAGATGGGCCACACCGAATGATGTGGCCCGATCAACATTAACCGAGCAGAAGCGCAACGTTGTTGGGCTTCCAAACCTTCACGCCGAACAGGGCACGAACTTCGATCATGGTCTTCATGTAGCCCTTGTAGACTGCAATTTCGAATACCAGACCTGAGTAGGGGTCCTGTACGGTCATGATGTCAACAGCGGCGTCACCACCAGCCGGGAGAGCCGGAGGACGAATACCGAGTTCGATAGCAGTCCGGTGGAATGCTACGTTTGCGGTGAAGCTGTTGCCGATGGTGATGGCATCGTTGTCTGCTTCTGCGTAACGAAGACCCGGAGCGCCGATGGTGAATGAACCACCAGACAGAGCAGAGTTCGCAACGTAGATGTCAGAAGTGCCAGCAAAGGTGATGCAGTCACCGGCAAGCAGAGTGCCAGAGCCGGTATCAACATTGATGGTGGTGTCACCGACAGCGCCTGCCGCAGAAAGCTGGTAACTCGTACCAGTGCCCTTGGTGTGGCTTGCAACGCCAGCAGATTCCTTAATCATCAAGCCCTGGAGGTCGAGCAGAGTGCCCTGACGGAGAAGATCCGTACCACCAGCGGTGTTGACCTGCTGAAGCTGTGCAAGGTTGCGCAGTTTCGTGCCAGCGGCTGAGTTCAGAACCAGAGTGATCTGGTTGTCAGTCGGGCAACCGTTGTCTACGAGGATCTGACGAACTTCGGCAACCGTGTTGAAGTTGGACGCGAAAGGAGTCGTACCCGCAGAACCTACGGCGCGTGATGCACCTTTGTAGGCGGCAGTTGCAAGCGTTGATTCAACATTGTTGCAGATGGCTCGCATTGCCTGCTTGATCTGATCGCCGTAGATGGTTTCGAAACCAGAGCCGTTGTTAACGTGCTTGATGTCTTCACCGGTCCACGGGATCTGAACGCTGACGTAGTTGTCGAGCGTCATGGTCTTGTTGTCAACCGTCTGATCGGTCCCTTCCGGGATGGTCATAGACGGAGCGAACGAAGTGTTGACACTCGGGGTGCGGGTAAATGCCGCACGGATCGTGTCGCCTTTAGCGGCACGAGTCGTTGCATCACCGTTGATGGTTGCTGAAGGGATGAAGCCGACGAGTTCGCGGCCTACAACATCCGCAGCCTTGTATATGTCGGCTGCGAGATTTGTGAGAACATTTGACATAAAAATACCTCAAGTCAGTTGTTACACCGACGAGAGGTATCAGGAATTAACCTTCCACCTTCCCGCCAGCTTTAGCAAATTCAGACCGTTCAAAGTGTGACGCGGCGTCAAACTTCTCACGAGTCCAAACCTTTGCGCCAGAACCGTTACCGGCTCCACCGCTTGCACCGCCGCCGCCGTTGGCCGGGGCCGCGATGAAGTGCTTGCCTTCATCCGTGGTTGCCCACGCTGAAACAAACTCTGTCAGATCCTTATCGCCAATGACTGCCTTTCTGGCATCCCCATCGACAATAACCTTTGCCTGTGATCCTAGCATAGCCTTTACCGCCGGTAGCATAGGAGTTGCTACACCGGCTTTGACCAATGCTTCCGTTAACCCGTTATCAAGCAGAAGTTTCTGGGTAAAACCAGACTCTGACGCCAAAGCATCTTGAGCCAGTTTGAGCGCCTTTTCCTGCTCTTTCTTGGTCTTGTGCGCCGTACCGAGATCCGCTTCCAATGCGTCAATCTTGGCCTGCAACTTGTCCAATTCGGCAGGGTCAATCGCTCTACCCTTACGCGCTTCCTTCAGTTCTGACAGAAGTTCCTGATTCTTCTTGACCAGACCTCCGGTTGCACTCTCAATAGCCTCATCAATTTTGGCCTTGAGTTCTTCTTCGCTGATTTCCATCGATACCTCTGGTTTTGATGGTTTGTCCCACAGGGACGGGGGTTAACGTGACACAATCACGCTTGGCGTGACTATATCACAAAATAAAATCAGTCAATACCGGCCTTTTTAAATAGCGCGGCGTCCTTGGAACGTAATTGTTTCAAGGTATATTCGTGTCCTGTTTCATCGACAAAACGATCCAATGTCATTCCTTCGCGGAATAACTTCCCTCTGGTTGGCCCCAATACATCGTCTTGAAATGCTGGCGATTTCTTCTTGAGCCAAGTCTGGTAGGTTTCAGCCTCGGGTACTTGACCATCCATAGAGGCTCTGGTTCCTGGGGGTATATCTCGCTCTTTAAGTCCCAATTCCTTCCATGACTTGAGAACAGGAGCCGTGGTACTTCTACAGCGGAAATGCGCGGGTGGTCGAGGCCCAGAATCAACAGGGTATACCTTTCCATCCCGTGACTGGCATATTGGAGTTGTCCTAGCATCCAACGTACTAACCCACTGAACCCCTTTGATAAGGTCATCGTTTGCCCCGTAGAAGGTTTGTCGAGCCTGATTGACGGTGTGGGCTACTGAGGTAGCCACCAAAGCCTGCGCTTGCCTGTAATTGAGCGCCATGACGCCATCTGAGTATCGAAGCGCCTTGCTTCCCATGACACGCTTGGTAATCTGCTGATATGACTCACCTTCAATGACACCCATACGCACCGCATCACGAATGCGGATGTAGCTGTCCTCTTCCAGTTTGTCGATCCACTCTTGCAGAATCTTGCCTTCAAACGGGCGCGATTCCACCGCCGCAATGATGGTTTCAGCCGCAGGCATCACCATATTGAGTTCAATCGGGGTGGAGTCTTGGATCACGATGTCTTGATGCTCGGCCTCATAGACCGCCAGATCCTTGAGTTCCGTCTGCAAACGCTCTTCAGCCACTCGCCAGGACTCTCTAATGATCGTTCTGACGCCTTGCAATTGCTGTTCAAGGCGGTCAGCCTGCCATTCGGTGCTGACGGTGTTGAGTTGTTGCAGGAGGTCTTTTTCGACTTCTTGAAGAAGTTCCGTAATCTCTCGCGCAATCTGCGCCTGATAGCGCAGAAGGTAAACCTGATGCGCTATCGCCAGATCACGGATCTCGTCGTTGGAGGTCATGCGGTGGGAGGCAGATTAGTCCGTGTAGGCGGGAGGCCGGGGGCATTGAGATCAATGCGCTCCAACTCATCCGCAAAATTCGTGTCTGCCGCGATGATGTCGCCCTTGACCAAGTTGTCGAACAGGGTCTGATGAGAGATTGCACCGGCCTGCCAGGACTGGACTAGCGCCTGCACATCCTGATAGGTCAAAGTATTGGGCAGATAGACGCGGTTAACTTCAACTTTGACGGGGCCGGTCAGGCCGGTCCAGTTCACCATCCATTCAAGGCAGTGCGTCAGGCCAATGCTGATACTTTGCGCGATGGACGCAAGGACCGAGTTTTCACCGGCCTGATGAATCGCCGCCGCCTGTGCGGTTTCACTCACCTTGCGCTCCGGGGCCAGAATTCTGGCTCCGAGTGTCGCCATCATGGCTTCTTTGGCGCGGAGGGCTTCCCTGAGTTCCGAGAGGCCCTGGCCGGTGAATTCCAGATAGAAGGCTTGGGAGGAGGGGTCGGGAAGCAACCAGGCCGTTCCTGATCCGATCCGAAGCTGTGCGGAGTTATCGTCAGAGTAAAACCCTGTAACCACAGGGGTTGGGAGTCCTGTGAAGTGAAGTCCGTGTTCGTAGTCGGCGGTTGTTCGATAGTGAGACAGGTTGACATCAACCAGATCCAAGAGAGGAGGCTTGTCCACACTGGGGGTGTTATCCCGGACGCCGAAGAACTCAAACGGGATACGGGCGATGGGGCGTCCTTGGCTTGTGGGGAAAATCGTTTCCGCAACATAAAAGTCCCCTCGTTCGTCCTTTCTGAACACTCGTTGACGGTAGACGCCGTTGATAAGATCGAGAACACGGTACTGCTCCTTGCACTCGTACTCAAATTCGTCCTTTGCGACCTCGTACTCTTCTTCCAAGACGACCAGAACCAACATCTCAACCCCGGCGATGCGTTCCGTGCGCCAGTTGATGATGCACTCGGCGTCATAGAGACGCATATACGGGCGCATTCCCTGTTCCTGCGCCTGTGCTAATGTCAGGGCCTCCGTCATCGGCGGGTGATCGACCAAGACGCCTGCACGGCCTAGCATCACCACTTCTTCGGCCACCATTTCCGCGAACTGGTGCAGATTCACGCCTGACATCGTGACATCAGCGGTGATTGCTTCTAAGGCTTGCGGGTATTCGGTGATCGGTGGCTTGATGAACAAGAGGCCGGTCAAACCATCAATCGTGCGCTGGGTGGCGTTGTAGAACAATGCACGTTGCTTGTACGCCTTGTATTCCTGATCCGTCTGGCCGGATAGCCGGGGGAGGTACGCAATGCCGTACTCATGAATCTCATCCTGACCCTCGGCGGCGTGTTCGCACCGCTCCCATTGGTCATAATGCTCGTCATACTCTTCGTGCTTTGTGTCTACTGCCATGCTAAATACCTACAACGAGTGCCAAACGGGGGCGATTGCTCTGGATAGGATAGCGATATACCACAAAATAGGAAGCGGCGTCATTGGTATGGTCAAATCCCGCGCCTTTATCCGGTTCACCTGACTTGTTGTACGCCTGCTTTTCCAGTGACTCAGCCAGCATCGGGCATCGATCCGTGTTGATGAGGTACTCGCGGGTTTCCAGTGACTTGTTCATCGACAATACCCTATCCTTCACAGCAGGGTTTCTTGTGTTGGCGCATACCACGAATCCGGCGGCTCTCAAGAGAGCGTGATCCGATACTGACGCATTGTTGGTCTTGCGCTGAGATCCCGAGGCATCCGGGTACACAAAAACACGGTGGCCCCGGTAGCGTTCTTGGATGATTCGAATCATTTCCGGCGTATCGAACACCTTCACCAGTTCATTCACCGCCCTGGGCTGATTGTCTCTAACCACATGGACAATGGCCGACATATTGGTGACGTTGAAGTCCATCCCGATGTGGAGCGGTTCTCCTGGCTGTTCCACCGTGTTGGTGTGATTGAGCCTTCTGTCATAGCCGGGGTATACGGATCCTGAGTTTAGGTTGACGAACTGGCCGTCAAGGTACGCCGCAAGCTGTGAAGTAGAGTAAGTGGCCTCCAACTGTTCGACATATCCGGCAGGAAGGTACGGATTACTTGAGGTGGGGGCACGAATAAGTTCGTATCCTGGCTTGAGTGTCTTGCCAAAAGTCTCATACATCCACCCGAATCCTTCCGGCGTAGATACCGCCGCCAAAGTATTCGGGGTGTTATCCGGCTTCTTCTGGCGGCATCGGCCTAGCATCTTGGACCACACATCAGCCGCCTGCTCTGGCCGGAGGGTATCGGCTTCGTCGATCACCGCATCTGCGACTTCGAAACCGACCAGTCTGTCAGGCGTATCTGCCGATCTGAAGATAATCTGCGCTCCGTTTTCAACTGTGATGATGTTATCTGCGCGATTTAGTTTGTAAGTGACGCCCCAATCATCAAAAAGATTCATGAACCGTGGGTAAGCAATCAATCGGATCAAATCGAAAGTCGGCTCGACAAAACCGAATGAGAGGTTGGGATACTGCAATGCTCTGATGGCAATTCTTACCACCGCCGCGTGAGATTTGCCGCTGTTATGGTGGATAAACCCCGCCTCGCATACGTAATTGTTCGTATCCAGCACTTGCAAGTCGTAATACGTTACTCGACCGCCATACCGCACATTGGAATCAGGATGGAACCCCGCCAGAAACTGCTGGCCGTATTCCCGCGCCATGTCTGCGTATCGCCCCAACCACTCTGCCAGTTGTCGATTGCAATGCAGATTGTTTGGGCTTTGTAGGGCGCGGCAATCCTCAACTCTTGCGCCAAAAGTATTGGGGCAAGCCACAAAGGCTTTGGGGCAATCTTCAAGAGCTTGGTACGTGCGATCTTCACAAAGAATGCGGTGGTGTGATGCGCCGTAAAACCCGCCGAACGGCCCTTCAACTCGGATCAGTCGTTCGCGCCCTTTGGGAAATGAACCGCCACTTAGCGAAAGCTGGAATCGTTGATCTTTCTCGTTCCAGCTTAGAACGCGCATTGGCCGATCTATATCAGCGATACGCATAAGCCCGTGTTCCGTCCAAATACGGGTGTCTCCTGCAACGCACCCATAACCAGCCACCATACCGGGGTGCTTGGCCTCCGAGAACACGAAGTCTTCCTGGGGGACGGTCAGGCTCATCTTGATTTGTTTGGGCGGTGGCGCC
>Ga0208546_1000044_pt1 | contig 58729 bp, 45 predicted proteins | sample DEB19_08_DNA_4_FD_184528 | JGI IMG/M metagenome (GOLD analysis project Ga0208546, IMG submission 184528) | Aqueous microbial communities from the Delaware River and Bay under freshwater to marine salinity gradient to study organic matter... | ecosystem: Environmental > Aquatic > Marine > Coastal...
GGCCGCAAACACAACCAAATCATCAACGACGCTCACCGCGCACCCCCTCGCACCGTCCGGCGCACGGCGGGCCCGACTGTCCAGACCGTCTCAGCCTGTGCGGGCGCGCGCCAATACGCGCTCGATGGCGGGCAGGGCAGCGCCGCGGCCTGCGGCACTGACGGGGCACAGCGCCCCTCTTTGGCCATCTCCCAGATGACCAGCGCTTCGGCTTTTTGGCGTTCGCCGCTGCGTTCCCATTCGATCTCTGCCGCGGCCATGTCCGCCGCGGTCAGGGCATCGAGGTGCGCCTGCCACGCATCGGCGATACTCCCAGCGGTCAACGAAAGCACAGCGCAAACCAGCATAACGATGCCGCGGGCGGCCTTGTCGATATCAGTCACTTGACACCCCCTTCGCCGCAATCGTCGTCTTGGTCGCAATCAAGCGTGAAGCAATCCTGGCAATCTTCCGCCCCGCACGGCCCGTCATATGCGTGCCAGCCGCCGCAGCCGCCCATCTGGCGCCGGTAGCCGTGGTCAGGGTCGCGCTCGCAATCGGGTGAGTATGCGTAGCTGTGGTAGTACTCGGTCATGGGTCCCCCTGTTGGCGCCGCTTGCGGCGGGCGCCGGGCCGATGTGGTTGGTGGTACAGGCCAGCAGGCTTCAGGCTGAGAACACCGCGAGAACGGCAAGCCCAGCGTTCCAAGCCTCGCGCTTGGTCCGCTTCCAGGGGCCCACAACCCGCAGGCCCGCGTCCGCACACACGGCGTAGAGATATGCGCCCGGCGGCCCTCGGCGGCATATTGTGTGGGTCATCACAAAGGCGATGTATTGATCGCGCGTCATGGCGGCTCCGTTGGGTCAGTGTGGCGCCGGGTTCTCTCTCGCCCCGGCCCACAGACTGTAACGCGCCACGTCGCGACGCGCTACACTTTGCCGCATCTTTTTTCAGCGCAAGCCGGAAAGGCCCTCCAGCCCGCGCAACACGTCAAGCGATACCCCAGCCTCCGCCGTCTCGCGCGCGAGCGCATAGGCGCGCTCCACCGCATCCAGACCGTCATCGTGGACGCTGGCGCGCGGGAAGCCCTGTAGCTGCGCCGCCAGCGTGAGCCGTGACAGCTCGCCCGGCATCACGCCCGCGTCCACGTCCGCGAGCTGAAGTTGGCCCGTCTCCAATGGCAGCCCAAGCGACGCCAGGCGCGGGGCTTTCGCACCGGTGGTGTGTGCCAGCGCGAGCGGCGGCGCGCTCGGGCGGCGCGCTTTGTCTGCGGCGCGCTGGAGCCTCTGCCATTCATCAAGCAAGAGCCCGCCGCCCTGGTTCGCTTCCGCCCCGATGCGTGGCGCCCATCGCCGCCATCGCTCCCACAGCGCCCACAGCCGGGCCACGCTCGCGGCTGGCGCCTCACGTACCGCCACATGCTCGCAGACCACCGCAAGCCCGGTGCGCCTATGCACGGCCACAACCGCAAGCCCGCTGTAATCGTTCCGGTCCACCGCATGGCTATTGCGCGGGTCCAGCCACGCGGCCACATCGCAGTCTTTCAGCGACACCTCCAGCCCGTCATGGAGCCGCAGAGCCACCGGAAGCCCCGCGTCATCCTCCACCACGCGGGCGCGGCGGATGTGCGCCAGCGCGAACACTGCCGCATCACCGCTAAGCGGGCGCTGTTGGTAGTCCCGGAAAAAGCCCACTCGCCCGCCATCCCATAGCCGTTCCACCAGCGACCACAGCGGCTGATAGACCGGGTGCAAAACGCGCCCACCGCGGGCCATCTCGGCGGCGTGGCGGTCAAAATAGGCGCGAGCGGTGGCCCGCCGCTGCGGGTCGGTCCGGTCAAGGTACAACCGCCTGCACACCTCCCAGCGCGAGCCGGGCGCATCCACGCCCTCATGCAGCCCCTCGGGCCATGCGAGCACCGCGGGTATGGTGCTGCGGTCCCATCCCAGCTCAGCCTCGGCGTGGCTCGGCAGGCTGCCCTCCCCGAGATCGGTGGCGCCGTAGATGGCCGCCAGCCCACCCTCGGGCGGCCCCAGGTTGCCGATGTCATCGGCCAGCCGCGCCCGCATCCTCGCCCGCGTGCTCGGGCTGTCCAGGTGCTCGGGCTTCTCCACGTCATCAAGCACGATGAGCGTGGGCCGCTGGCCGTCGCGGTTGAGGCCGCGAATGGTGCCGCTGATGGGCCGGGCGCTCAGGTACACCGTGCCGCCGCCACCCGTGAGCCGCACCTCGCTCAGGTTCCCCGCCCATTCGCGCGGGCCATGGAGCCGCCGCAATAGCGGGCGGTCTGTGGTGTCGGCCAGCCCGCGAAGCGTGCCCATCTCGGCGTCGCAGTGGGTGGCCTCGGGCCCGATGATGACCGTATAGGGCTCCAGGCGGTGGAGCATCCGGTGGAGCAGACCCAGCCGCAGCAGCGTCGTTTTAGCCCCGCCGCGTGGACCGCATACCACGCGCCGCCGCGGGCTTTGCCCTGCCCGCTGCGCTGGCGCAGGTAGCTCCGCAAACCAGCCGCCAATGTCGCTGTGCAGCGCGCTGTATTCCGCCCGCGTCACCTCGGGGAAGCACAGCCGCCCCCATAGTAGCGGGTCAGCGGCGCACGCGCGGCGCAAGAGCAGCAGGTGGAGCCGGGCGGGCTCAGCAGCGAGGGCGCGGAGCCACGCGGCGGTAGTGCGCCCATCGGCGCCGATGGCGGTCATCGCCCCACCTCGCCCGCAGCCAGCATCGCCGCAGCCTGCGCCGCCGCGCGCTCCATCGCCGCGTCCAGTTCTGCGGCCAGCGCCGCACCCTCAGCCTCGCCCGCCGCGCCCGCGCCATCGGGGTCCACCATCGCCCGCTCGGCACGCCACAGCGCCAGCGCCTCGCCCACGCGCCGCGGGTCATCGCTCGCCAGCCCGCGGCGCACCGCGCGCCGCACCTGGCGCTCCACCTCTGCCGCGCTCACAGGCTCGGCGCTGGTGTCGGTCGGCGCGGCCCGCTCTGACGCCTCCAGAGCCGCCATAGCCGCGGCTGGCGCCTTGGCTGGGTCTGCGGTCAGGGCGGCGCCGATGGCGCGCCACGCGGCGGCGTGGAGCGCCAGAGACAGGTCTGTGCGGCTCGGCGGCTGGACGGTCGCCAGCATCTCCCACCATGCGTGTACCTGCTCGGCGAGCGATGGCGGCGGTGCCGCGTCGGCGTCCGGTTCGACCTTACGGGCGGCCATGGGTGCCTCCAAACGCGCGAGCCGCAGCCTGGCGCATGGCATCCACGGCGGCAGCGCGAGCCGCGCCCGCGGGCGTCACATGGGCACGGTAGGCGGCGGCCCGCAGTTCGGCGATGTCGGGCTGGGCCAGCCGCTCCAGGCTGAGCCCGGCCCATTGGCGGCAGTACCGGTCCAGCCGCAGCCTATGGCGCAGTTCTTCGGGCGTGCATTCGTCGGCGGGCGGGGCGATGCGCTGCATGGTGGCGCGCTTCAGGGCTGTCAGTTGGGCCCGAAGCTCTGTCACTTCCGCCAGCCCGCGCCGCGTGGCGGCATCCTCGCCCGCTGCGGCGGCATCACGCTCAGCCTGTGTAGTGCGCAGGGCCACCCCGAGGCGCTGTATCTCTCGGCGCGCGTGGTCCAGCTCCGCCTCGGCGCGCGCCAGCCGCGCCTCTGCTGCGGCGGTGGCATCCTCGGCGCTTTTGGCGCGGATGCGCTCCAGCCCAGCCGCGGCGATTGCCGCGTCTCGCGCCTCTGCCGCGTCCGCGAGCGCAGCCACGCGGGCGAGCGCATCACGCACCACAGCCTCCCCGGCTTTGTAGGCGGCGCGCGCGGCCTTCGCTGCTTGCCAAGCCTCAGCCTCTCGCGCTTCAGCCCGACGCGCGCGGGTCAGCAGCGCCTCCAGCGCCGCGGCGTCATCCTGCGCACCCTCGGCGTAGCGCACCGCTGCGGCCAGCTCTACCCTCTCCATGGCTCTCGCCAGTTCCAGCCGATCCATCAGTCCCCCTTGCCCGCATCATCAGCGGGCCCCACAAAAATCTCAATGCCACCCAGCTCCACCACGGGCTCGGCGCCACGCTCGCGCGGCATCACCGCGCCCCAAAATCGGCGCACCGTGAGCGCCACCACCTGCGCATCATCCGCCCACACACCCGCGTCTGTGAGCGCATCGAGCACACCCTTGGCCACGTTGTCCACGTCCGGCTTGCGCGGAGCCCATCGCCGCGGAGCGCCACCCATCGGGCGCGCGGCTTTGGGCGGCGGCAGCACGGCGCAGATGGTCACCGCCACGGGGCCCTCCAGCGCCGGACGGCCCGCCCAGCACGCGCGAGCCTCAGCGGCTGCGGCGGCCTTCCACGCGCTGTAGGCGCGGCTGTGATGGGCCCGCGCCCCGACGATGCGCCCACCAGCGCCATAGCGCGGAGCCGCACGCGGGCGGCTGTCAGGCGGCAGGGTGGTGAGCATGAGCGCGATCACGACCCCACCCGATCGCCGATGAGCCGCGTGGCATCATCGAGCGCAGCCTCGGCCAGCTCGGCGCGGCGCTCCGCCTCCGCCGCCCGCTGCTGTGAGCCGGTGAGCGCGGCCCGCATCGTGTCCAGCGCATCAGCCATCCGGCCCGCTCTGCGCTCCGCCTCCGCCGCCCGCTCCATCGCCTGCGCATAGTCCACGGCCACATCCCGCAGCGCGAAGCCCAGCACAGTTCGCACGCGCGCGGGCGCGGCGCAGGCATCAACAACAAGCCGCAGCACATCGAGACTATCCACGCACCACCTCCCAGCGCCCGAGCGCACCCGTGACCACACCGCGCGCCACACCACCGCGCAACAGGCGCCAATCCTCAGCGCCGATGTCGCGGGCCAGCGCCACACCATCCACCACGCGCATCGTCTCACCGTCCACATCCACCCACCCATCCTCTGGCGATGGGATGTCGCGACACCGCAGCCATGCCTCCAGCAGCTCGGCGCCGATGAGCGCCCGCGTAGCTGTGAGCTGGCCCGGCCATAGGGCCACCTCGGCGCCATGTGGCGCGGTGGTCAGCAGCCCCGCTTCGCGGAGCCGCAGCGTGCGCACGCGCCAGCGGCTGGCTTTGGGCTCGCCCTCTGCCATCGCCAGCCGCAGCGCGGTGGGGACCTGGCCGGTCGCCGCATAGGCGGCGATGGCTGCAAGCGTTTCCTGCTGGCGGTTCACAGCATGCTCTCAGCGTCAGCAATGGCTTTGCGGGCCTGGTCGCCAGCCATCGCGCCAGCCATCACCGCGCCAACCAGCGTCCACGATGGCTCTCCGCCGAGGCTGAGCATCCGCGCGGCCATCGTCTGCGCGGTGCGCTGCGGCACGGTGTACCCGATGCTGTGCACGCACGGCTCACCGGCGAGGCCAGCGCGCTCGGCGTGGTGCTCCACCGCAAGGCCAGCAGACACGCTCGCAAGAGCGTCCGCAGGGTCAGCGGCGAGCTTGAGCACATCCAACAGGGCGGCGCGAGCCGGGGCGGCCTCCAGACGGGTCGAGAGGCGAAGCAGAGCGATAGCGGCCTGAGACAGTGTATCCATGATGGCGCCCTCCATGGCGCTCCATGGGTGTAACGCAGTGTGTGGCGCCGCGCTACCGTTTGCGTTACACTTTTTGCGGAGGTGCGGATGCGCTGTTTGGAGCTGTTTGCTGGTGCTGGTGGTGCCGCGCTTGGCTTAGAGCGCGCTGGGTTCGACCATGTGGCGCTTGTTGAGGTTGACCATGATGCATGCGAAGCCTTACGGGCTTGCGGGTTCGGCGTCGTTCTGCATGGAGATGCGGCAGATGTGGCTGGGCGATGTGCGGAGTGGCGCCGCGAGCTGGAGCCTGAAGCGTGGTTGCAAGCTGGCGATGCGTTGCTGAATGATGATGAAGATGATGATCCAGATGCATGGCCGCTGGCTCGCGAGGCTTTAGCGGATGACCTGGTGAGACAGCGGATGATGGTGGATGTCCTTTGGTCATCGCCACCGTGCCCTCTGCATAGCCGCGCCAATAGCCGGAGGCGATCCATTGCTATCGATGGATGGCCAATGACAATCGCATGGGTGGATGCGATGCGCCCTGAATGGGTGGTCATCGAAAATGTCCAAGCCGCGCTCCATGAGGCGCGTGGGCGGTGGACTACAGACCTCACGGTGCGAGGATACGCATGCGTGTCTGCGGTTCTCGATGCGGCAGATTTTGGTGTGCCGCAACGTCGCCGCCGTGTCGTGTTGCTCGCGCGGCGCGGTGGACCGGTCTGGCTCCCTGAGCCGACCCACAGCAGCGGCCACAGCCTGTACACGCTCCCACACAACACCATGGGGGACGCCATACCTGCGCTACGGTGTGCTGATGATGGCTTGTCGCGCTATCGCGATGGGCGCGCCGCTTCGGAGCCGTGGCGGCTTGACCGGCCATCACCGACCGTCATGTGCACCGAGGTAAAGGGCACGCGCGCATCAGCCGCATCCGGCTGGACCTTTAGCGGCGGTCCAGACCGTGCGAGCGATGCCGCGTTTTTAGCGGTTGGGCGGCGGCGGCTGACCTGGCGCGAGTGCGCGACACTTCAGGGCTTCCCTGACAGCCATCCATTCCGAGGCAACATCGCGGCCCACTATCGCCAGATTGGCAACGCAGTACCGCCACAGCTTGCGGAGGCCATCGGGCGCGCCATCATGGATGCCACATGAACCCCGACACCATCGCCGCGCTGGCGGCCCGCCGACTACACCCCATGCGCCGCCGCGTGCCCCGTGAGGACCTGCTGTGGCTCGCCCGCCGCGCGATCGATCAGCGCACCGCAGAGCACCCCGAGCTACTGCGGCTCCCTGCGCCCGCCCGCGCTGCGGTGTGGGAGAGTTGGGCCGATGACCTGGCTGTGATGGTGGCGTCGCGAGCGGCTGCGCTATAATGTGGTCAGGAAGCTACACTTCTCCAGCCCCCCTGCGCGACGGTCGCCAAACAGACGCGCAGGGGGGTTCGTCTTTTGCTCGATGTGTTAGTGCAGCTGTGCTGCGGTCAGCTGTTGGAACCGGCCCCGCGGCTTTGAGTGTCAGTGTCCGCCTGGTGTGGGGCCCGTCGCAGTTTGCGGCGGGCCCTTTGCATCTGGCCGCGCTTGCGTTACGGTTGCGGCGGGCGATGAAGAGCCCACGGCTGTCTCCCTGTCACCCGCGCTTTGCCAGCGCACCCCGCACGCCGGACCGGAGTAGCTACCGGCACCCGGCGCGCGGTTGGTGACAGAGCCGCCGCCCACCCATGACAGGGATGCAACGATGACCACCAAAAACACCCCAAGCGGGGTGGAAGCTATTGCGCGTGGACCGCGCAAACGTGTCGTTACCGGATGGCTACCATGCGAGGCGCAGTGGTGGGCTGACATCGCCGACGCCTTGAGCGCATCGGGTCAGGCATGGCCGGACGCCGCTGTGCGCATGGATCTGCGGTGGTGGGATGATGTGTCGAGGATGACCGGCGCTGATGTGCGACCTGGCCGTGCGGCTTTGTGCCGCCGCTGGCTTTGGAGCGATTGGCAGGCGCGGGCGATGATGGCGGACCGCAGCGCGTGGGCCGATCCCGCCAAGCCGGACCAGCGGCCTTCCCTCCAGTTCGCCTCCAGTTCGCCTCCAGCTTCCCTCCAGCCCGCCTCCAGTTCGCCTCCAGCTTCCCTCCAGGTTTCACACCCAGAGCGCCGTGATGATGGGGCCGCGCCTCCAGTCTCCCTCCAGTCTCCCTCCAGCTTGCCTCCAGCTTCCCTCCAGCCCGCCTCCAGTTCGCCTCCCCACGCGCGTAAAACACAGAACACCGACACAGCCACAGACACAGCCACCGACACAAAAGAGACAGAGCCCGCTGTCGCGGGCGTGCCCTCGCTTTTTGGTCAGGCTCAAGAGCCGGTCAAGCGCAAGCCCACCGCAGCCGATCGCGCCACCGCGGAAGCGGTCCGCACCTTTGAGGCGCTGGAGGCTCTGCGGCTCACCCGCCACGCGGGCGGGCGTGGCCTCTCAGCGGCCACATGGGTTCCACGGGTGAAGGCAGCCATCGCGAAGAGCAGCGCCCAAGACCTCATCGATGCGATGGTGTGGACGCTCCACGACCCCGCCGCAGCGTTCCACCGCGGCGAGGACCCGCGCTCACCTGGACCCGATCGCACGGTGGACCTGTCGCTCATCCTGCGCCACCCGGAGTATGCGCTGCGCCGCTCATGGGTTGGAGCACAAGGCCCCACCGCGGAAGAGCTGGCCGCGCTCGACGCCACGCGAGAGGCTGGCGCGGAGCCGCCCGCATGGGTGGAGCGCCGCGATGCGAGCCCAAGCGGGCGCCGCGAGCGGGTAGAGCGCGAGCGCATCGAGCGCGAAGAGGCAGAGGAAAAGGCGCGGCGTGAGGCTGTTCCGCCGCGCCGCACTTGGCTTGCACCATGGGAGGAAGGCTATGTCAGCGTTTTCGACACGTGATGACCCGATGAGCGTCATCTTCCAAGCCCTTTGGGACCGCTGGGCACAGCTTGAGATGGGACGCGACGGCAGGCCTGCCGATGAAGCGCGAGCGGCAGAGCTGCGCCGGGGCATCGAGGCCGCGTGGAGCGACCACAAGGCGGGCGCGCTTGAGCTTGACAGCTTCCGCCGATGGGCTGAGGCGCGCGTGCCATGGCTCCACAACGCGCTGAACCCGCCACCACAAGCGCCCCGCCGCGCCTTTGTTCCGCCCGCTGTCCCTGCACCTTCCGCCGCTCATGCTGCGGTTGCTGCAAGAATAGTGCGGGGAGATGTAGCGCGCCCCGACGCGGCACGTTACAACCGGCGGGGAGGTGACCATGACTGAAGCTGAGCGCATCCGCGCCGCTGTGCAGACCATCGTGGAGCGCAACCGCGCCCGCGCTGAGGGCCTGACGCTTCCGGCGCAGGTTTGGCGGCCCAAGCCGCCGCAGGAAACCGCGTACCGGTGGAACGTGTGGATCATGGGCGGGCTGCCGTCCACGGATGGATGGGGGCGCCATGTGCGCAGGGTGTGACGTGCCGATGTGCGGCGGGCTCTGCGGCACCGTGCCGCCCACAGCCCCGCGCGAGCGTGGCGAGGCTTTGGCGCTGGCGCAGCGGCGCCCGCTGCGGCTGCGGCGGGCTCGCGGCGCGGCGCGATGGTGGCCGGGCGGCTGGCGCCCTGTAGAGGTGCGGGCGTGGTGGCCCGCGATGGATAAACCGGTGGAGCTGCCCTTTTAGGGCTTTGGGGGACTAATGAGCATCGAGCAAAGCACAACGATCGGCGCGCTTGCGGGCGCACTTGCGGCTGCGGCGCCTGGCTTGAGAGATGCGCGCAAGGACCGTGGGAACACGCATCTGCGCAGCAAGTACGCCACACTTGAGGCCATCCTTGAGGCGGTGCGCGAGCCGCTGGCCGCGGTGGGTGTGGCGGTGACACAGGGCGCCAGCTCGGACGGGGCGCGGGTGACTGTGACCACGCAGCTCAGCCATACTTCAGGGGAGTGGATGCGCACATCCCTGACGCTGCCGATACCGGAAAACAAGGCGCTGACCGCGGTTCAGGCGATGGGGAGCACCATCACCTATGGCCGCCGCTATACGCTCTCGGCGCTCTGCGGCCTTGGGGCGGAAGAGCGCGACGACGACGACGGCGAAGCGGAGCGCGCTCCGCCGCGGCGCGGGCGCGATGAGCTGCCAGATGAGCGGGTCCAGCGGCAGGCTGCACACCACCCATCGTGGGATACCGCAGCGTCGGGCGTGTTTATGCGGCTGAAAGAGCTGGGCCTGAGCTATGAAGAGGCGAACGCCCGCATCACCGCAGCCGGACGCCCGCGGCTGTCGCAGATGGCGCCAGAGCAGCGCGGCAAGGCTCTGGCCTGGCTGGCTGGACAGGCGGCGCCGGACGCGCGGTGAAACGGCCCGGCGCTTGGTACGGCGGGGACGGCGACGCTGAGGACGCGCCAGACCCGCGGCACCCTGAGCCCGCCGAGTGGCGCGTGCGAGCGCGCCCACCTCGGGGTGAATGGTGCGACTACGGGCGCCAGCGGCGGGCGGTGGCTGAGGCCATGGCCGCCCGCTGGCGGGCACGTGGCTGGGATGCGGTGGTGGTGGATGAGCGGGTGCAGCGCCCGCTTTGGGATGGGGTGGAGCCTGAGCGCGAGCCGGTCCGCGTGGTGCGGGCTGAGCGGGTGAGGGCGGGTGCGCCGCTGGGCGCGATGCCGGGGCAGACCTGGCTATGGGGGGACGATGACCACCGATAGAGCAGCAATGGACCGCGAGATGGCTGTGATGCGCCTGGTGCATGAGATGCGCGGGGAGGCAAGCGCGGTGCGCCGCGAGCTGGGCGAGGTGGTGGCCGCCATCGAGCGCATCCGCGCGCTGATGGTGCGGGTGCTGGTGTACAGTGCCATCGCGGCAATCGCTGCGCCGGTCTGCGCCGCGCTGCTGAGCTGGCTTGCTGGCGATAGCTGAGGCGGTAGCGTCACCGCCTTGCGTGCTTTAGGGGGACCGCGCCGGTCCCCCTTCCGCCGGTTGGCCCGCTCCGCACCACCGGGGCGGGCCCTTTGTTTGCATGCGGCGCTGTGGTGGCGTAGGATGCGCCCATGGCCTCCCTCTGGCGCCGCCTCACCTTTGCCATCCGCTCCCTTCTCGGCCCTGCCGCGGAAGCGGAGACGCGCGCCCGCTTGCTCGGGCTCCCCGCGCCCGCGGTGCTGCCGAGCGAAAGCGCCGCCACCATCGGCGGCCAGGACGCAGCTCGCGCCGCTTCGCGCTCTGCGCTGGTGGCCGCCATCATGGGCTCCAGCTACGGCCAAACCTGCGCCAGCCGCACCGCCACCGCCATCGCTGACACCCCGCTCACCGTGCGGGCGCGTGATGGCCAGCCGCTGGAGATGCCTGCGGTCGGTGCCCTTCTGGCCACCGCACAGGGGCAAGAGCACGGGCTTCTACTCCAGATGGCGCTCGATGTGCTGGTGGACGGGAACGCGTTCGTCGAGCTTCGCGGTGCGCCCACAGCGACATCCCCGGCGCTCGGGCTGCTGATCCGCCACGATCCGGGGGACGTAACCCCGGTGGCCGACGCCGAGGGCCTGCGGGTGGTGGCCTACCGGGTGCAGACCCAGGCGGCGCAGTACACCGTGGGCCTTGACCGGATGTGCCACGCGCGGCTGCTGACGGTCCGCGAGCGGCCCGATCATCTGCTGGGCCTATCGCCGCTTTACGCGCTGCTTGGCGAGTTGCAGGGCGACCGCGGGCTGAGTGACTACCTGGCCACGCGCCCGCATGGCACCGAGGATGGTGTTCTGCTGCGCTCGCGTGCGCAGAGCACCGCGGACCTGGCCGATCATGTGCGGCTGGTCACACAGACGCGGCGGCGCACGGGCCTATGGGTGGCCACCGAGGGCGCCGAGGTGGCAAGCCTCGGGGCTGGTGTCGGCACCCCGCGCGATGAGCTGCCGCTGCGGGAAGATGTGCGGAAGGCGGTCATTCTCGCGCTGGGTCAGCCGCCGATCCTGTACGGCTTCAGCGTGACCAACGATAGCGCGGCCACGTTGCAGGTTCGCGATGCCGCCGAGGCGCGCCGCGACCTGGCCGCGGTGCTGACCCGCGCTTTGCAGCCGGTGGTGGACGCGGTGGCCACACCGGGCCAGCGGCTCGCGGGCGCGCATCTGGCGCATGATTGGACCGCCGAGACGGCGCTGGAGGCGCTGGCCGCCGAAGAGCAGCGGGCCCGCCTGGCCGCCGCCGCCATCGCCGCGGGTGCCGCACCTGCCGCCGCCTATGAAGCGCAGGGCCTTCGCTGGCCCGTCGCCATCAATCCCGCCGCCGAGCTGCGGCTAGTGAGGGCACGATGAACCGCCGTTCTGGCCGCCTTGCCATGGATGTGCTGCGCCCCGAGGGCGCTACCACCTACGCCCTCAACACGGGCTCAGCCTATGGCGGCGAGCTTTGGCTGACCGGCCCTATGCGGCTGCGGTTGGGCCAGCCCGGCGATGAGCTTGTGATGCTCCGCGAGCATGACCGCGCCCGGGTCATCGGCGCGTGGACTGGTGTGCGGGTGGAAGGGCGCTCTGTGGTGGCCTCCGGTGTGCGTTTTGGCGACACGGAGGACGCCCGCGAGCAGCAGAGCCTGTTCGAAGGCGGGCTGTTGCGCGCCGCATCCATCGGCTTCTCTGGCCGCTGGCGGTCGCCGGATGAGCTTCAGCCGCTGGAGCTGTTGCAGCTTGCCGCCGAGGGCGCCGACCTGGAGCGGGTGCGCAGCGTGATTGATGACGTTGAGGTGTATGAAGCCTCGCTCGTGGCTGTCGGCGCCGATGAGATGGCGCGGTGGTCCATGGACGGCGGCGAGGATGAGGGTGAGGGCGAAGATGAGGGCGAGGGCGCCGAGGTGCCAGACTACGCCCGCATGATGATCGCCCATCTCATCGCCGAGCACGGCTTCAGTGAGGCCGACGCCATCGCCCGCGTGCTCGGGCCATCAGTGGGCCCGCTTCCGCTGCCGATGCCGCCCGCAGATGCGCCCGCCGAGCCTGCGCAGGTGGAGGATGCCGCGCTCGCGGCTGGTGTGCTCTTCGCGGTCCCCGCCGCCATCCGCGGCGCGGCACAGCAAGGGCTCGATTGGCGCACCGAGTACCGCCGCGGCGGCACGCCATCCGGTGTCCGCACCGCCCGCGCGCTCGCGTCTGGCCGCGTGGACCCCGAGCTGCTGCTGACCATCCGCGCATGGTGGGCCCGGTTCTCGCAGGTGGAGGGCCCGATGGAGGACACCAGCGGTCGCCCCACCCCGCTCGCCATTGCCCGCGCGCTGTGGGGTGGTGACACCGCGCAGGCATGGGCGGAGGCTCATGAGGCTGAGGCCCGCGCAGAGATTGACGGCGCAGATGGGGAGATGACCGCGCGGTGCGGCGTGCTCCACCTGCTGACCACCGCACCGGCGGCTCCCGGTATCGCCCACCTGCTGCGCTGAGCAGCCCAAGGAGGCCATGATGGCCATCGACCTCTCCAGCCCCGAGGGGCTGCGCACCACCCTGGAGGGCATCCTGGCCCGTCAGGATGACACCCAAGCCGCTCTCGCCAAAATGGCGGGCCCCGGCATCACCGCCGAGGCCGCGCTGGACGGCTCCGGTGTGGCGGCCTTCCGCGCTGCCAACGGTGGCCTTCGCCTGGCCGCGGCCACCCGCCGCGAGACTGTGCAGCATGACGGTGAGACGTATGTGGTTGAGGCCACCGTCCCCGGCTTGTTGGACCGTGGCGCCGAGGCTCACCTGAGCGCCGGTGAGGCCGCGACTGTCGCCGCCTATCGCCAGCACCTCGGCGAGCTGAACGCCTGCAAGGCGCTCGGCGTCCGCGCTCTGCCCAGCGACATGCTCGGCCAGTTGCTCCACGTCGCCGAGGGCGCCCCGGTGACCATGCGCGCCGAGCTGACCGCCCACGCCCGCAGCGTGGCCGGTGCCATGAGCGCCAGCATGCGGCGCCACGGCAGCCTCGCCAGCTCCAGCGCGGGCGGCGCGAGCGTCCCCGGCTATTCCTGGGTGGCTGATGACTACATGCCCGATGCGGTGGACGTGACCGATGGCGCGGTGGGCCTCTATGACACCATCCTCGCCACCGCTGGCGGTCCCGGCCTGCACCAGACCGCCAAGCTCAAGCTGCGGGTGCTCACCGGCACCGGCGGCATGAACATCTTTGGCCGCCAGACCACCAACACCATCGGCGCGTACCCCAAAACCGACGTGGCCACCGATGTTTTGGAGTTGACCGGCAAGCGCGCGGTCCACGCATCCATCATCGACGGCGCGATGCTCCGCGACCCGCGTGAGGCGGTCGATTGGCTCGCTCTGCACCGCCGCGCCGGTGCGCTCAGCCTGGCCGCCACCGCGGACTACATCCTGCTGCACGGCGATGAGCAGACCGCCCCGGCCTCGCACGCCTACGGCACCGCTGGCCTCGCCGCGCTGGTGCTCGACCACCGCGACGCGGTGAGCGCCGGTTCGGCTACGGACCCGCTGCTGCTGGCCGATGGTGTGCGGACGATGGCGGTGGACCGGTCCACCACCGTCGATCTCGCCACCTCGCTGAGCGTCACCGCCGCCAACGTGTTCGCCTCGCAGACCAACGCGCTGGCCGCCATCAAGGCCGTGCGCGGCCTGGTGGGCTCGCAGTACAAGCGCGGTGTCGCGATCGTGGTCACCCAAGAGGTGGCCGATCAGTTCGCTCGCCTGTCGGTTGGCGTGCTCGGTCTGCCCTTCTTCACCCCGGCCAGCGCCGCCGCCAATCCGTTCCTTGTCGGGACGCTGTTTGACGGTACGCCGGTGCTCTCGCACTTCGGCGGGTCCAGCCTGTTCAACAGTTCGGGCGTGGTCGCCAGCGGCGGCAACCTCTCGGCGCTGTGGATGGTCAACCCTGGCGCCATCATGGATGTGCAGGGCCCCGACCATGGCCGGTTCGTGACCAGCGATGTGGTGGACGGTGATGCCCGTTTGGTGGTCACCTACTTCCAGCGGAAGCCCTGGATGGCGCTCCCCAGCTCGAAAAAGCCGGTCGCCTTCGGCTATAACTTCAGCGTTTGATAGGAGGTTCCATGCGTTTCATTGTCAGCATCTCGGGCATCACGACTGCGGCAGGCACCGGCGGCGAGTGGGCTGTGCCCATGCCCTGCGCTGGCCGCATCGTGGGCGCCTACATCACCGATACCGATGGCATCGCGGCGGACAACACGGACTACGTGACCGCCACGATCTTCGGCACCAACGGCTATGACAGCCGCGCCGCAAACCAGGGCGCGCTCACCGCTGACACCCCGCTTGCGCTGACCCTCAAGGCCAGCGAAGTGGTCCTGGCCGCGGGCGCGCAGCTCAAGGTCAACGTGGCTAAAGCGGGCTCGGGCAAGGCTACCGAGGCTGGCGTTAGCTGGCTCATCGAGGCCGCTAACTAAGCGCCCAGCCGCGTGATACGCTGGGGCGGGGGCCTTCCCCCGCCCCTTGCTTTTGGAGGCCACCGTGGCGCTGCAAACCCTATCGATGCCGCAGCGGCAGAGCACCAAATCCGTGACCAGCGTGGATAGTACCGACGGTCTGGACATCACCATCCCGGTGGGCTCCGCGATCGTGCTGCTTCGCGCCGACAAGGACGCGCGGTGGCGGTGGTCATCGTCCGATGATCTCATGCCGCTCACGGTGGACACCTGGCTCAGCATCCCCGCGGCCACCTCGGCGAGCCTGACAGCCTCTCAGACGCTCCACGTCCGCGCGCATACCACCGCGGCCACCGTCTATGTGGTGGTGTCCTGATGTGGCCCGGCGCGCTGTGGCCGGTGGCCGCCACGCAAAATGGCACCGGTGGCGCATCGGTGGACCTAACCGCCCCGACGCCACCGGCGCAGGGGCCCGCCGAGGCCGCGGGGACCACCAGCGTCTCGGTGACGTACACCCACGCGGGCGCGCCAGCGGGGACCACCTATGCGCTGAGCGTTGTCAACATTGCCACAGGCTCGGCCATCACGCCCACCAGCGGCTCGGGCCTCGGGCCCTATGCCATCCCGGTGAGTGACGGCCTCAGCGCGCTGCACTACATGACCGCCACCGGCACCGATGGCCAGACCGCCCGCAGCATCTCGCGGAGCATCAGCGTCGCGGCCTCCCCGGCGCTTGCGTGGGCGGCACCCTCGGCGGCTGCTGTCAGCGCGGGGACCACCACGGCGACCATCACATGGGCGACGCCCACGGGTGGGACGGCGCCCTATAGCTATGGCGCGGCCTCGGTGGTCTATGACAGCCAAGGCGCATCCACGACTGTCACCCTGTCCACCTCTGGCTCTGGCGCTGGTAGCACCACGCTGAGCGGCCTCGCCAATGGGCAGACGGTCATCCTGTCGCGGACGGTCACCGATGCCGCGAGCGCGAGCCGCACAGTGCAGGGCGTGGCCACGGTTGCCGCGAGCGCAGCCACCATCACGCCCGGCACCGCGCCCGCGTCGCAATCGCTGGCGGCTGGGACCACCTCGGCGACGATTGGCACATGGGGCGCCCCGAGCGGCGGGACAGGGCCCTACACCTACGCGGTCACTGAGTTGGGCGGGTCGGGTGTCACGATCGCAGGGTCGGGGCTGGGCCCCTGGTCTGTGGCGGGTCTGAGCGACGGCGTGACGTATGCCTTCATGCTCACGATCACAGACAGCCTCAGCGCCAAGGGCTACAGCGTGGTGACCATCACCACCGGTCGGGTGGCTGTCACAGGTGAGTGGACCGTAGTGGATGCGCTGGACTTCACCGACGCTAACTGGACAGCGTTTAGCACGACCAGCACGACGGCTTCGACAAGTGCATGGTACGCGACACTGTATGCGAGCGACGGCACGACCCCGCGGGCGTATGTGTACAACAACAGTGTTGAAGCGAGGACCTTGAGCCTGTCGCCAAGTGGTTCAGGGCTTACCCTTGTCAACGGCGCGATCACCAATCAGCCCGCGGTGGGTATCTGGCCTGCGGGCTGGGATGCGCTGCGGGGTGGTTCGCGGCGCGATTTGTGGATGGTTGAGGCTATCGTCGCGGGTAAAGAGCCGAGCGGGACCGCCGCGTTCGTGCATATTCTGAACCTTAGTCGTGATGCTTACACCACACCGGGCACCGGGCTACGGAACATCAATACGTCGTCGTCGTCGATGGTCCGAGTGATTAGCTATCTGGTGTCCGCGGCTGAGCAGGCAATCCAGACCGTCGCACCCGGCACATATCGGGAGTACACCGCGGGCGTACAGGTGACCATCAACGACCAGCGTCAGCACGACGTTTTCGTCCGCGTCGGGGCGACTGACTACGGCGACCCGCAGAGTGGTCAGCGCGTGCGGGTACAGGTGGCATCCGGCGCGATGACATCGACCGCTGGTAACTACCCGGTGTCGGCCAACTGGTTTGATGCGAACATCCAGTTCCGCACAAAATGGTGGTTGTACCACGACGGCAGCGCGACCACGAATAGCGAAGTTCGCCTTCTCAAGCTGCGCCTGCTGCGCAAAGTCAACGGGAGCACCTGATGATCACTTCCTTCGAGTGGTACATCCCAGACCCGCAGCCCGAGGGCACCGTGTCCCTCGTGGTGCGGATGACGCTTGATGAGGCCACCACGCTCGCGGCCATCGACCTGTCCAGCGCCACGCAGCCGGACGCGGCTACATCGCGAAGCCTCGCCCGCCCGCTGGTAGCGGCAATCCAGGCGGCCATCGCTGATGGCTCGCTGGTTCTGCCATGAGCTTTGACCGCATCACCGCGCTCGCTACCACAGCGCTGGGCCCCGACGATGGCCCACCGGGGCGCCGTTTGGCGTGGGAGGCCGCCATCCCCGGCCTGACCATGCAGCTCCGCGCCGCTATCCACGCGCGGGCGCAGATTGGCATCCGGCGCTATGGCGGCCCGCTGCGGGTGGGCTGGCCCTACGCCACGGTGGGCGCGCTGCAAGAGGCGGTGGACCTGGTGGTGTACCTGGCAGCGGATGAGACGGCGACCGACATCGAGCGGGCGCTGGCTCGCCAGCTCGCGGAGCTGCTGACAGCCCGTATCCAGCGCACGCCCGCATCCATCGCGCTCGCGCCTGCCGAGTACAGGGGCCAGCCATGAGGGCGGGCGCCCGCTTGGTGGCTGTGGGCCGCTGGGCTGATGTGCTCCGCGCCATCCGGGCGGCTATGCCCCGCCCTGTGGAGGCATGATGCCCGCCTACGTCGCGATCGTCCCCGGCCACGGCGCGCGCCCCGATGGGTGGGACCCCGGCGCATGCGCGGTGCGGCAGACTGACACCGGCCCCGAGCGGCTGGATGAGGCCGCGCTGGTGCGGCAGCTCGCGCCGCTGGTGCTCCATCACCTGATGGCCTTGGGAGTGAGTGGCGGCATCCACGATGCGCCCACCCCATGCCCTGAGCAACACCCGGCGAAGCACTACCGCGGGCGTGTCGCCGAGGCGCTGCGCTCCGCTGCGGCGCGCAAAGTGGAGCGCGCGGTGGTGCTACATCTCCACCTCAACGCAGGCGGCGGGCGCTACGGCATGACCGTTACCGATCCACGGAGCGCGAGCTGTGCCGCTGTCGGCGCCAGCATCGACGCTGAGCTGCGGCGCCTGGCGAGCATCGGCGCGCCGAGCGCGGCGCCGACTACGGACACCTTCCCGCGGGCTCAGGGGCTCATCGACGCGGTATGGCGTGAGGGTAGCTCGCACCCCACGATGACCATCCACGCGCTGGTGTGCGAGCCCGCCTTCATCGACCAGCCGCTACACCAGCCGCTTCTCGCCACATCAGCGCCGCTCCATGGCCCGCCCGTCGGGCTCAACGCCATCGGCGCAGCCATCGCCCGCGGGCTCGTTCTGGCGGTGGGCCGATGAAAATCACCCGCGCGCCAGACCCCGCTTTTGTGCAGCCCGATGAGCCGACCCCGCGCGAGCGCAGGCAAGAGCGGCGCACCGCGCGGCGCGAGCGGCTGCTGGAGCTGGCGCCGCATGCGCTGGTGACCATGGCCACGCTTGTCTCCGCGCTATCGGTGCGCGGTCCCGGCGGGCGGCTGGTGACACCGCGAGAGGCGCGGCGGCTGCTCACAGAGGCCACGGCACTGGCTGAGATGCTGCGTCAGACCCTCGGACCCCAAGGGGAGGAGTGATGGCCACCACCACGCTGCTGAGCCTCGCCGACTACACCGCGCTGTACAACCGTGCCGCCACGGCGCCGGATGCGGTGGTGACCGCGCGGCTGCTGGACATGAGCGCCGCAGTGATGCGCTACATCGGCTGGCCCATCAATGCAGCCGGGGACCTGACCATGGCCTCCACGTCGCACATCCTGACGGTAGGCGATGACTATCCGCTGTGGGATGATGACCGCATCACGCTGCCGATCACGTTCGTGTCGGCTGTCGGCGAGGTGCGTGTGGGCGCCGACACCGCAGGCACCGCGGGTGCCGACTATGACGTACTCACCAGCGGCATCGACTACCGGGCGCAGCTCGCGGACCCGCTGCGGCCCGCGCTGCGGTGGCTGTCGGGCGTCTCGGGCGAAGAGCTACGGGTGGCGTGCACCGCGGGCGTGGCGGCCATCCCAGAGGACCTGCGCCAAGCGGTGGGGCGCCTCACCGCGTGGAGCCTCGGGTTGGACCTGCGCCAAGGGCGCGCCAGCATCAGCGACCCGCAGATGGCTACCACCGCCTACCGCGATGAGGCATGGCCGCCGGACGTGGTGGCCCTGCTGCGGCCCCATCTGTGCCCCCATGTGCGCGCGGTGCGGAAGTGACCTTCGCAGAGCTGGCTGCCGAGCTTGCGGGCGCGCCTGTCGCGCTGCCGCTGGCGCTGGCGCGGGCCGGTGCGCAGCTCGCGGAAGAGGGCCGCGGGCTCGGGCAAGCGAACGCAGCGGCGCGGGTGTACAGCCCCGCGAGCGGGCGCGGCACCCTCGGCGATAGCGTCCGCGGGCGCAGTGAGGCCACCGCCGAGGATGTGGTGGTCGAGCTGACAGCGGGCGAGCCGGGCACACCAGCGGCGGACTATGCGCGGGCTCAAGAGCTGGGCGCGGTCATCCGCCCGCGCCGCGCGCGATATCTGGCCATCCCAACAGATGCGGCCATCCGTGGCGGTCTGCGCTCCATTCGCGACCTAGCACAGCCCCGATGGGTTCCGCGGCGGGCTGGTGGATGGCTTGTCTTTGGGCCCGCTGGTGTGCTGCTTTTCGTGCTCACACCGGGCCCGGTGACGCTGCCGCCCAAGTTCTACCTACGCGATGCGTGGGCCGATGTGGTGCGCATCACCCCTGAGCGTCTACCGCTGGCGGCCCTCATGGGCCTGGAGGATGCCGCATGAGCCGTGCCGAGGCCGCCGCGCTTGTTTCGCTTCTGGGCGGTGTGACGCTGACTGACAGCGGCCTCACCGGCTCCCCGGTCGCCCTGAGTGGCCGCGTGCGGCTGGTGACCCCGCGTGATGCGGTAGCACCTGAGGCTGCGCCGGTCTGCTACGTGGTGCTCTCGGGTGTCACCACAGAGCGGGATGGCATCCAGGGGCTCACCAGCGACACCTATGAAGTGCTGCTGCACCTGAGCTACACCACAGAGGCAGAGGCCACCCTGGCGGGCGCGGAGGTGCTGCGGCAGCTCGCAGATGCCATCCTCGGCGCACCGGGCACGCTGGCGCATGATGTCAGCCTGAGCGCCGGGCAGGTGGTCCTCGACCGCGAGCGCGGGCGGGTGGCGTGCTATGCTCGCGTCCTCTGCCGCACCCTGAGGGGCTGACCATGCCGTGGCCATCAGCATCGAGCCGGAAATACCGCGTGGCGGTCACATGGACCATCAGCAGCACGAACCCGCCAAAAGTAGACCTTGGGCCTGAGTTTGCGGACCTGTGGAGCGGTGTGCAGAGTGATGGCTATGATCTGCTGGCTTGCGATGCCAGCGGGAAAACGGTCAACCATCAGCGCATATCCTGGAGCTACGCCAACAAGGGCGCGACCATCCAAATCACCTGTCCAAGCGGCCTACCAGCCAATGCGACGGTTGGCGTCGTTTACCTGTATTGGGGTGCTGATGCGACGGTGAGCGTGGACCCATCCACCACCGTTAGCGGCACAGCAGCGGCGGGCTTTGCGGTGCCGCCCGGTGGCCTCCCAGGCGTCTCACTGGAGGGCGCGGCGGTCATCCCCGAAGGCAACGGCTACACCGCGAGCGCCAGCATCCTCGCACCGGTGGGCGGCATCACGCTCGCGGTGGCCCCTGTCGCTCTCGCGCTGGCGGATGTGAGCATCCGCGGCGGGCGCGAGCTGGAGGACGTAGAGGGGCTGCGGGTAGAGGTGTTGGACGCTGATGCGAGCGGCGCGCCAGCCTCGCCTGGTACATGGGTTGCGGGTGTGCGGCTGGCCTGGTCAGCGGACCGTGGCGCCGCCATCCTGGCCGCTGTCGCGCCCGCCACCGCCGAGCTTGGCTTGTTGCGCTTGCGAGCTTGGACCACCGGCCCGCAGAGCGGCGGCCTACTTGACCGCGCCCCCACCACCTACGCTCTGCTGCAGGGCGTGACGCCCACGGAGTAACCTCATGTCCAAAATCCTGAGCCGCAACATCAACGCCGGGTCTGTCGGCATTGTCGCCGATGGCGGCAGCACTACCACCTACGGCACCCTCCCCACCACCAGCGACAATATCGCGTGGCTCCGCGTCGCCGAGGTTGGGCTGCAAGAGGCTGTGACCAGCGTGGTGGTCGATGACCTGAGCGGATCGGGCTCGGGTGTCGAGGGCGCTCGCTTTGTGACCGCCCGCGAAGTGGCTGGCTCAATGCGGCTCGCGATGACCCATGAGGGCATCGGCGCGGTGTTGGCCTGGACGCTGGGCGGCACCACGTCCAGCACCGGCGCTGGCCCGTACACGCACACCTACCCCACCGGCATCAACACCCCGTTCCGCTCGGTGGTGCACGTTTACACCGCGGCGGATGGCACCAGCCTCCAAAGTGAGTTCGCGGGTTTGCAGGTGGAAAGCCTGAGCCTGGCGATCGAAGCGGGCGGCATCGCTTATGCCACCATCAACGCCCGCGGCTTTGTAGCCTCGCGGTCGAGCACCTATCAGCTCGGTGTGGCTGCTACGCAGACGCCCGCCGCCGATGCCTACGGCACCTCTGTCCCGGTGCTCGGGCGGACCGGCTCTGTCCTGAGCTATGGCGGAAATAGCGTGGCCTGCCGCTCTTTGACGCTGAGCCTCACCCGTCCGCTGGACCGCGCGGTGGACTTCGGCGGCGACTACCCCGCCGAGGGTGTGCTGAGCGGCCCCATCAGCGTGACCCTGGAGGTCACCCGCGCCGCCGATGAGGACGACACCGCCACGCTGCGGGCTGCGCTCATGGCTGGCTCTGCGGCTGACCTGAGCATCAGCTTCACCAGCGGGACTAAGGTTGTCTACATCGAGCTGAGCGATGCGGTGGTCACCGCCTACGGCGCACCATTCAGTAGCGGCGGCGCGCTGGTGGAGACTGTGACCTTCACCGCGCAAGCCCTGACCACCGGCGACTATGGCTTCCGGTTCCGCGTCACCAATGCGGCCAGCTCTGCGGTGACCACCAACGGGACCTGGGCCTAATGCGGCCCGGCGCCGCCATCATCGCGCGGGCTCTGGCGCAGCCGCCCATCACGGGCGGGCTGTTGCCGGGCATCACCGCGCTGTGGTGGCGAGCGCCGACACCCGAGGAGGAGTGGACACACCGCGAAACGCTGCGGCGGCTGTTGTCGGGCGATGCGCTCGACGAAGCCGCATGCGATGAAGTTGAGGGCTTGCTGGCCGCGCTGGTGTGCGGGTGGTGGGGCCGCGATGCGGATGAAGATGACCTGACCCCGATTGGCGAGCCAATCCCCTGCCGCTTCGCGCATGGCGTGGTCAGCGTTGATCAAGACTGGCCATGGCTCCCCGTCGATTGGCTCGCACCCCATCGGGATGTACTGCTGATGGCCATCGTGCAAGCCATCGCCGCACGCCAAGTTGCCGCCGCAGCCTACGCCACCACGCCACCACCAGCGCCCCCCGAGGGCGTGGCGGTGCCTACCTGTCTTGGATGGGTGGCGCTGCGGCTGGCGCACCTTCCGGCGCTCACAGGGCGCCAAGACTTGCGCGACCGATGCGTGGCGGTCGGGCTTGCCGCATGGCTGGGCGTGAGCGTTGACCGCGACGCCACGCCCGATTGGCTGCGCTTGGCCGCTGATGTGTCGGCGCTGGTGTGCGCGCGGTGGACCGGCTCCGCATGGGAGCCCACCACGCTCGCGGTTCAGCCCTCGCATGAGGGCGGCATCTGGGCGGGGAGCCTTCGCGCCGCTGACCTGTTGGCGCTCTGGCGCGCCGGCATGGCGCCCGCGCTCGATGCGGGTGACCTTGTGCGGCGGTGGCTCCCCGAGGCTCAAGAGGGTGAACGCCCGCGCCCGCTGCCATCGGCGGATGGCGGCGCGCTACCTTGGGCGGAGGATGCCGCTTGGCCCGCGCTGGGCCCCGAGGCGCGCGCATGGGCGCGGGCTGCATGGGCGGTGGCTTGGCAGCGGCAGAGCGCCGCGCTGATGGGGATACCTGATGGCCGCTGACCGCCGCGTGACCTACCAGCTCAGCATCAAGGCCGGGCAAAGCTCGGCGGTGCTCCGCGCCGTGGCCGCCGATGCAGAGGCCGCAGCCTCGGCCATCGCGAGCCTGACAGAAGCGCAAGCGCGCGCCGCTGGCGCCTTCGCGGGCCTCGGGCGCGCTCGGGCGCAGGCGGGCGCGACCGGTGGCACCGCCGAGGGTGTGGTCAGCCGCGGCAGCGCGGCGCGGGACCCTGAGCAAGCGGCTGCGCGGGCGGCTGAAGCCGCAGCGGCCCGTGAGGCGAAAGCGCAAGCGACGGCGGTGGCAAAGGCGCAGCGGGCCGCGGCTGCCGAGGTGCGCGCCGCCGAGCGTGAGTTCGAAAAGCAGCGCGCCGCCGACATCCGCAACAGGCTCGGCGCCATCCGCGGAAACGCGCAGCTCGAAATCGAGGCCATCGATCGTCTGGAGGCGAAGCTGGCCGCGCTCGGGCGGCTCAGCGCAGACACCTCGGAAACGCTCATCCGACGGCGCGCTGCGGTTGAGGCTGACGCGGAGCGGCAGGCGGCCAGCCTCGCCAGCCGGGGAGTGAGCCCGACACAGGCTTTTGGTACGCGCGGCACGCGGCAGACCACCATCGGAAGCGGTGTCCTGTCGGGCTTTTTCGATCGCCTATTCAGCGACCTTGGCGAAGGCGGCGCGAAGCTCGACAATCTCAAGAACGCAGCGGGCCGCGCTGACAGCAGCCTCAAAAACCTGGCTGGTGCGCTCGGCGTGGTCAGCCCCGGCGCTGGCGCAGCCGCCACCGCGGCGGGGGACCTGGTGGGCTCGCTGGAGGTGCTGCTGACACCAGCGGGCGCCACGGTGGGTGTGCTCGCGGGCGTGGCTGCCGGGCTCGCAGCTGCGGGTGCTGCGGCTGTCGGCGCGGTGCTACACATCGCCGAGGTTGCCGATGAGCTGGCGAAGCTGGATGCGCTGGGGGCCCCCACGCTCATCGAGCCCGGTGCGGTGGATGGCATCCGCGACGCCGCCGCGGCTATCCAAGCCCTGAGCCCCGCGTTTAGCGCGCTGGTGGGCGTGCTCGCCGCCGAGGTGGCACCTGCGGTCGAAGAGTTCGCCACGTCAACGATCGCCGCGCTGTTGACAATCCGCAAAGCCTTGGATGCTGTGGACCTTGAGAGTGTCTTTGAGCATCTGGGCGCGTCAATCATCAAAACCGTCACCCTTCCCACAGAGGGCGCGCTGCGGGCCGTGGCCGCGCTGGCGACGGCGCGGAATGATCTCCAGGAAGCCATCGGCCTCGGGCGTGACCCGCTGGTGCAAGCCATCGCGGACGGCGCACAGCGCAGCATCGAGGCGCTGGAGGACTTCCAAGTTCGCGCCGGGCGTGCGCTTGTCAGCGTCGCCGCCGACACCTTCACCGGCTACGCGGTGGGGCTGCGGGCCGCTGGTGCAGAGGCGCGAGATGAGGCGCAGGCGCTGGTCGATGCCGTGCGCACCGCTGGCGATGAAGCCCGCGCGGCGGGTGGCGGCGGCGGCGGTGTCAGCCTGACCGGTGGCGTCGAGACGGGCGTGGCTGATGTCGGCGATGCGGCAGAGGTGACCGCCGATGCCCTGGAGCGGCTGCGGGACATCATCAACGACGAACGCACCGCAGCCTATACGCCGTTTCAGAAGCTGACCGCACAGTTCGCCGAGGCGCGCTTCGAGCTGGAGGGCCTGCGCACCGCCGCAGGCCCCGCTGGCGCTGCGCTCGCGGATGCCGCCGAGCGGGCGCTGGCGACGGCAGAGGCTACCGCACGCGCCGAGGCTGTGGCCGCTGGTGTAGAGGCTGCAAACAGGGACATCGCCCGCTATGACGCGGAGCGCCGCGCCGACATCGAGCGCCGGATGGCTCGCCCTGGTGAGGCTGTGGACCGCTTTGGCGGCGCTGTGGGCCAGCTCTCACAGGGCAACGTGGTGGGCGCGGTGGGCGCCGCAACCGGCATCCCCGCGGTGCAGATCGTGGGCGATGCGCTCGGCGCGCTGGCGACGCTGGGCGAGCTTGGTGCTGAGGAAATCCGCACGCGGGGCGAGACGTTCGCGCGCGCGGTGGGCGAGGGTCTGCGCATCCTCCCCGAGCTGATCATCGATGTGCTGCCGGACTTGGTGGTAGCTCTCGTGTCAGCCATCGGCGATGCCTTGGCCGATCTGCCGGACCGCATCGCGGATGCCATCTACACAGCCATCACCGGGCGAGAGGCCACCACGCGCGGCAGCATCCGGTCCAGCGCCACCATAGCAACCGAGGCCGCATCATCCGGCGATCCTCTGCTGGTGGGCGCTATCGCTGCCGTGCGCGCCATCGGTGACAGCAGCCGCTCGCGCTCTGCCGCCGAGGCTGACCTGATGGGCGGTGTGACCCTCCCCGGCGCGGGCGGCGCTCGCATCGGCGGGCCCACCGTCGCGATCGCGGTCCGTGGCTCAGGCGTCGGGCTGGCGCGGGCGATAGAGGTGGATGCGGAGGCGCCGTACATCAGCCGCCGCCGAGGGGTGAGGCCATGAGCACCGGCGCGCTGTGGTGGTATCCGGGTGGTGGTGCCCCGCTGGCCTCGCTCACGGTGCGTATGGCTCGCATGGCCATCACACCCGAGCGGCAGGGCACCGCGGCGCAGGCGCTCAGCGGGCGCGTCTACCACGCCACCGCGGGCCAGGCTGACCGGGTGGAGGTCGAGCTGTCCGTGGCTCTGGCGCTGACCAGCGATGACAGCGCGGCCACGGTGCGGGACCGGCTCAGCACGCTTGAGGACCACCTTATGGCCGGTGGGGTCATCGGTCTGGCGGGCTATAGTGCGCAGGCGTGGGCGGCCCGGCTCGCTGCGGGAGCCCTCAGCGCAGCCGGAGCCACCGGCTTCGCGGCGGCCAATGGGCTGCCATCTGCCGTGCAGGGCGCGCTTGCGGTGGGCTCGCGGCTGGTGCTGCGGGACCTGAGCATCCGCGAGCGTCGCGAAGAGAACACGGTCGATGCGGTGAGTGCGCCAAGTGTGACGCTGGTTCATGGCATGCTCGCGGGGCTCAGCGGTGGCGCCATCGCTCGCGAGCGGCACACCTACCCAGCGCTGCGGCTGGCGCCCGATGGGCGGCGACCCATGCGCACAGACCCCGATGGGGTGACCTATCGGTGGAGCGCCGCGCTCATTGAGGACGTGGCGCTGGCCGCCGAGCTGCTGCCGCAGCCTGAGCTGCTACAGGCGCGCGCCCTCGCGAGCGGGACCATCAGCGGACCCACCCTGACAGCGCCGCGCGGGCTCGGCTCGCGTTCGTGGCTGCTGCCATGACGTGGGCGAGCGGCTGGGCCGCATCGCTGGCGCAGGGACCGGGGCGGCTGCGGGTGGTGCTGGGCCCGGTCGGCGCACCAGCGCAGACCATCACCGCCGACGAAATCGTCGGCCCGGTCATCGCTCAGGGCGGGGAGCTTCAGCTCCGCCGCTGGGCCACCGCCGCGCCGCGGCTGCGGGTGCAGGTGGCTGGCGACCCTGTGAGGCTGGCCACCCTGCGGGCGCTACAACAGGGCATCACGGCGCAGGTGCACCTGGAGACAGCCGCGGGTGAGGAACGCATATGGGCGGGCCCGCTGCTTGAGGTCACCACACCGCGGCCCGGTCTGGCGGAGCTGAACATCGACGACCCCACCGCGTGGGCGCTGGCTCGGCATCGAGGCGCGGCGCCGGATTGGCGGGCGGGGTTGTTCGCGGACAGCACGGTGGAGACGACGCTGGCCGCGCTCGGCACGCCCAGCACCGGCTCCATCCAGGTGGTGGAGACGACGCTGGCGCAGTGTTTTGCGGCGCATCCGGGCTCCACGCGGCGGGCGCTGGTGGAGATCGACGGGCAGTATCTGTACCTGGCCACGAATGAAAGCGTCGGCCTCATCAGCGGTCTGGACATCCTACAGTACGATGCGACGGTCGCGCCCACGACCTTCGCGACCGGTACACCCGTGCGCATCGGGCCGCTCATCGAAGGCTCCCCGCTGGACGTGCTGCTCAGGGTGCTACTGTCCAGCGGCGCCGCATCGGGCGGCTATGACATCATGGCCGCAGACCAGGGGATGGGTATACCCGCCAGCCTCATCGACACCACCGATGCGGCCCGCATCGCCACATCTGTCAGTGTGCCTGGTCGCACCGATCGCTTCACTTTTGGCGCGGTGGAGCCCACAGCCGCGCCAGAGGGCGGCGAGGTGCTGGCCTGGTGTGCAGCTCTCGGGCTGTGGCCCACGCTGCGGCAGGGCGCGCTCACGGTGCGGGCTGCGGTGGACCCATGGGGCGCGGCATGGGCGGCGCTGTATGCGGGCGAGGTCAGCGATGAAACGCTGGTGGCGATAGGTGCTCACACCACGCGGGCGCCTGACACCGTGCCGGAGCACCTGGCCATCGGGTGGCAGCTGGTCTTGTCCGGCGGCTTCATCATCGGGCTGGGCCCCGGCTATGACTACGCTGGCGCGCTCTGGCCATCCACCGCGCCGCAGAGCTGGCCTGCTACCACACAGACTTATGACCTGGGATGGCCTGGTGGCGGACTGCTGCTGCCCGTCAATGACCGCGCCCGCTTTGATGCTACCGCCGCCTATGATGACCATCTCTTTGCGGTAGCCGCCCGCCTGGCCCCATGGGCGCGCCGCCGCTGTGAGGCGGTGGAGGTCACCATGCGCGGCGAGGCGCTGGGATGGTGCGCCGGGGACCTGGTGGGTGTCACCAGCCGCAGCATCCCCGGCCCCGTCGCCACCGGTGGGGTGGCGGTGGCTCGGCGGGCGCTTTGGGTGCCGCAGAGCTGGGACTGGACCGCGCGCGAGGTTCAGGGCACGCTTTATCTGCTCAGCGAATGAACCCGTTCCATCGGCAGCTATCGGGTGTCTACGCCATGCTGGCCGTAGCTTTAGCCGCCTATGTGGCCGTGGCTTTGTGCAGCCCGTGATAGCCTGACAGCACCCTCCCCGTGGAGTGCTCATGCTGGCTCAAGTGGACCCCTCTGTCATCCTCCCCTACCTCGTGGGCCCCGGCGCTGCGGTGGTGTGTCTGCTCATCGTCGGCGCTGCGCTTTACCGGCTAGTGGTGGTGCACTTCATTCCGATGGCCTCGCATGCGGTGGACCGCCACCTGAAGCAGATTGACGCCATCATCGATAGCCAGCGCGTAGAGGCGCAACAGACGGCTAAAGCTCTGTCCAGCCTCGACAAAGCGGTGCGAGCCCTGGAGCGGCGCATCGCTCAGGCTGATGGCGGCACCGGATGGGGCCCCGATGGCGACGGCGGCAGCATCGCGCGGCGGCCTACCGTCGATGGGGATGGGCGCATCAAGCCCTGAGCGATAGGTGGCCGCGTGCGCCTATGCGTTGCGGTCGCACACGCGGCGGTCGGCATGGTGTCGGCGCCGCGTTTTTTATCGGCGGTGCTCGCCGCGCTCAATGCAAGCGATGGTGTCATGCAGCGAAAGCACGCGCTGAGCCACATTGGCGCGCAGCCACGCCACCACGGCGGCGCGCTCCGCGGCAGCGCCGCGGGCCTCGCCATCGGCGAGGATGGCGTTCAGCGCGCCGTTATACTCGCAGCCAGCCGAGCAGTAGGGCCTCCAATCGGAGTGCCGCGATCCCCCTGCGCACCACGGGCACACGTCGGCGATCACTGCGCACCCCCTCGCACCGTCCGGCAGCCGATGGTGGTCATCGGGCACCCACCAGGGTCTGCCGCAGGTCCCACACCGTCGCCTCGGACGCCGACCGCCACGCATCCCCAGCGGTCTCCGGCTCGGCTTCGGCGTTGTGCGCCGCAACCGCAGCGTAGATGCTGGCGAGGCGCAGGGCCTCGACGATGGCGGCGCGCAGGCGGGCGGCTTCAGCCTCGGCGGCTTCGGCGCGGGCGGCGTCCAGCGCATTGATGACGCTCATCGCGCACCCCCTCGCACCGTCCGGCGCACGGCGGGCCCGACTGTCCAGACCGTCTCTGCCTGTGCAGGCGCCCGCCGATAGGCGCCCGCCGCCGGGCAGGGCAGCGCCGCGGCCTGAGGTACTGACGGGGCGCACCGCCCCTCTCGTGCCATCTCCCAGATGACCAGCGCTTCGGCTTTTTGGATTGCGCCCGACCGCTGGAAATCGACTTCGGCTTCTGCCATGTCGGCGGCTGTGAGCGCATCGATGTGGCTCTGCCACGCATCGGCGATGCTTTGAGCGCACAACACCAGAGCGGCGGCCAGCAGCACAACAACCCCGCGTGCGGCTTTGTCAGCGTCGCTCATGGCTGTTCCCCCTCGTCGCAATCGTCGCCACAATCGAGCGTGAAGCAGTCCGGGCAATCGTCGGCCCCGCACGGGCCGTCATATGCGTTCCAGCCGCCGCAACCGCCCATGTGGCGCCGGTAGCCGTGGTCGGGGTCGCGCTCGCAATCGGGCGAGTAGGCATAGCTGTGGTAGTACTCAGTCATGTGTCCCCCTGTGGGCGCCGCTTGCGGCGGGCGCCTGGCCGATGTGGATGGTGGTTAGACGGCGCGGCGGCGGGCGCTGGCGATCTGGCGCGCGGTCAGGCTGTGGCAGGTGGTGTAGTGTCCTGCCACGCTGTCCCACACGCGAACGGTTCCATCCGCGTCAGCACGGGCGCGATAGGTGCCACGCTCACAGGCGAAGGCGTTGCGGACAGTGGTGTAGCGGGTAGCGGTGGCAGTCATTGTCGGCTCCATTGGGTCAGTGTGGCGCCGGAGTTCTCTCTCGCCCCGGCCCACAGACTGTAACGCGCCACATTGCGACGCGCTACACTTTGCCGCATCTTTTTTCAGCGCAAGCCGGAAAGGCCTTCCAGCCCGCGCAACACGTCAAGCGACACCCCAGCCTCCGCCGTCTCGCGCGCGAGCGCATAGGCGCGCTCCACCGCATCCAGACCGTCATCATGCACGCTCGCGCGCGGGAAGCCTTGCAGCTGCGCCGCGAGCGTGAGCCGTGACAGCTCGCCCGCCATCACGCCCGCGTCCACGTCCGCGAGCTGGAGCTGGCCCGTCTCCAGCGGCAGCCCAAGCGATGCGAGGCGCGGAGCCTTCGCACCGGTGGTGTGCGCCAGCGCCAGCGGCGGCGCGCTCGGGCGGCGCGCCTTGTCGGCGGCGCGCTGGAGCCTCTGCCATTCATCGAGCAAGAGCCCGCCGCCCTGGTTTGCCTCCGCCCCGATGCGTGGCGCCCATCGCCGCCATCGCTCCCACAGCGCCCACAGCCGGGCCACGCTCGCGGCTGGCGCCTCACGCACCGCCACATGCTCGCAGACCACCGCAAGCCCGGTGCGCCTATGCACGGCCACAACCGCAAGCCCGCTGTAATCGTTCCGGTCCACCGCATGACTATTGCGCGGGTCCAGCCACGCGGCCACATCGCAGTCTCCCAGCGACACATCCAACCCATCATGCAGCCGCAGAGCCACCGGAAGCCCCGCGTCATCCTCCACCACGCGGGCGCGGCGGATGTGCGCCAGCGCGAACACTGCCGCATCACCGCTAAGCGGGCGCTGTTGGTAGTCCCGGAAAAAGCCCACTCGCCCGCCATCCCATAGCCGTTCCACCAGCGACCACAGCGGCTGATAGACCGGGTGCAAAACGCGCCCACCGCGGGCCATCTCGGCGGCGTGGCGGTCAAAATAGGCGCGAGCGGTGGCCCGCCGCTGCGGGTCGGTCCGGTCAAGGTACAACCGCCTGCACACCTCCCAGCGCGAGCCGGGCGCATCCACGCCCTCATGCAGCCCCTCGGGCCATGCGAGCACCGCGGGTATGGTGCTGCGGTCCCATCCCAGCTCAGCCTCGGCGTGGCTCGGCAGGCTGCCCTCCCCGAGATCGGTGGCGCCGTAGATGGCCGCCAGCCCACCCTCGGGCGGCCCCAGGTTGCCGATGTCATCGGCCAGCCGCGCCCGCATCCTCGCCCGCGTGCTCGGGCTGTCCAGGTGCTCGGGCTTCTCCACGTCATCAAGCACGATGAGCGTGGGCCGCTGGCCGTCGCGGTTGAGGCCGCGAATGGTGCCGCTGATGGGCCGGGCGCTCAGGTACACCGTGCCGCCGCCACCCGTGAGCCGCACCTCGCTCAGGTTCCCCGCCCATTCGCGCGGGCCATGGAGCCGCCGCAATAGCGGGCGGTCTGTGGTGTCGGCCAGCCCGCGAAGCGTGCCCATCTCGGCGTCGCAGTGGGTGGCCTCGGGCCCGATGATGACCGTATAGGGCTCCAGGCGGTGGAGCATCCGGTGGAGCAGACCCAGCCGCAGCAGCGTCGTTTTAGCCCCGCCGCGTGGACCGCATACCACGCGCCGCCGCGGGCTTTGCCCTGCCCGCTGCGCTGGCGCAGGTAGCTCCGCAAACCAGCCGCCAATGTCGCTGTGCAGCGCGCTGTATTCCGCCCGCGTCACCTCGGGGAAGCACAGCCGCCCCCATAGTAGCGGGTCAGCGGCGCACGCGCGGCGCAAGAGCAGCAGGTGGAGCCGGGCGGGCTCAGCAGCGAGGGCGCGGAGCCACGCGGCGGTAGTGCGCCCATCGGCGCCGATGGCGGTCATCGCCCCACCTCGCCCGCAGCCAGCATCGCCGCAGCCTGCGCCGCCGCGCGCTCCATCGCCGCGTCCAGTTCTGCGGCCAGCGCCGCACCCTCAGCCTCGCCCGCCGCGCCCGCGCCATCGGGGTCCACCATCGCCCGCTCGGCACGCCACAGCGCCAGCGCCTCGCCCACGCGCCGCGGGTCATCGCTCGCCAGCCCGCGGCGCACCGCGCGCCGCACCTGGCGCTCCACCTCTGCCGCGCTCACAGGCTCGGCGCTGGTGTCGGTCGGCGCGGCCCGCTCTGACGCCTCCAGAGCCGCCATAGCCGCGGCTGGCGCCTTGGCTGGGTCTGCGGTCAGGGCGGCGCCGATGGCGCGCCACGCGGCGGCGTGGAGCGCCAGAGACAGGTCTGTGCGGCTCGGCGGCTGGACGGTCGCCAGCATCTCCCACCATGCGTGTACCTGCTCGGCGAGCGATGGCGGCGGTGCCGCGTCGGCGTCCGGTTCGACCTTACGGGCGGCCATGGGTGCCTCCAAACGCGCGAGCCGCAGCCTGGCGCATGGCATCCACGGCGGCAGCGCGAGCCGCGCCCGCGGGCGTCACATGGGCACGGTAGGCGGCGGCCCGCAGTTCGGCGATGTCGGGCTGGGCCAGCCGCTCCAGGCTGAGCCCGGCCCATTGGCGGCAGTACCGGTCCAGCCGCAGCCTATGGCGCAGTTCTTCGGGCGTGCATTCGTCGGCGGGCGGGGCGATGCGCTGCATGGTGGCGCGCTTCAGGGCTGTCAGTTGGGCCCGAAGCTCTGTCACTTCCGCCAGCCCGCGCCGCGTGGCGGCATCCTCGCCCGCTGCGGCGGCATCACGCTCAGCCTGTGTAGTGCGCAGGGCCACCCCGAGGCGCTGTATCTCTCGGCGCGCGTGGTCCAGCTCCGCCTCGGCGCGCGCCAGCCGCGCCTCTGCTGCGGCGGTGGCATCCTCGGCGCTTTTGGCGCGGATGCGCTCCAGCCCAGCCGCGGCGATTGCCGCGTCTCGCGCCTCTGCCGCGTCCGCGAGCGCAGCCACGCGGGCGAGCGCATCACGCACCACAGCCTCCCCGGCTTTGTAGGCGGCGCGCGCGGCCTTCGCTGCTTGCCAAGCCTCAGCCTCTCGCGCTTCAGCCCGACGCGCGCGGGTCAGCAGCGCCTCCAGCGCCGCGGCGTCATCCTGCGCACCCTCGGCGTAGCGCACCGCTGCGGCCAGCTCTACCCTCTCCATGGCTCTCGCCAGTTCCAGCCGATCCATCAGTCCCCCTTGCCCGCATCATCAGCGGGCCCCACAAAAATCTCAATGCCACCCAGCTCCACCACGGGCTCGGCGCCACGCTCGCGCGGCATCACCGCGCCCCAAAATCGGCGCACCGTGAGCGCCACCACCTGCGCATCATCCGCCCACACACCCGCGTCTGTGAGCGCATCGAGCACACCCTTGGCCACGTTGTCCACGTCCGGCTTGCGCGGAGCCCATCGCCGCGGAGCGCCACCCATCGGGCGCGCGGCTTTGGGCGGCGGCAGCACGGCGCAGATGGTCACCGCCACGGGGCCCTCCAGCGCCGGACGGCCCGCCCAGCACGCGCGAGCCTCAGCGGCTGCGGCGGCCTTCCACGCGCTGTAGGCGCGGCTGTGATGGGCCCGCGCCCCGACGATGCGCCCACCAGCGCCATAGCGCGGAGCCGCACGCGGGCGGCTGTCAGGCGGCAGGGTGGTGAGCATGAGCGCGATCACGACCCCACCCGATCGCCGATGAGCCGCGTGGCATCATCGAGCGCAGCCTCGGCCAGCTCGGCGCGGCGCTCCGCCTCCGCCGCCCGCTGCTGTGAGCCGGTGAGCGCGGCCCGCATCGTGTCCAGCGCATCAGCCATCCGGCCCGCTCTGCGCTCCGCCTCCGCCGCCCGCTCCATCGCCTGCGCATAGTCCACGGCCACATCCCGCAGCGCGAAGCCCAGCACAGTTCGCACGCGCGCGGGCGCGGCGCAGGCATCAACAACAAGCCGCAGCACATCGAGACTATCCACGCACCACCTCCCAGCGCCCGAGCGCACCCGTGACCACACCGCGCGCCACACCACCGCGCAACAGGCGCCAATCCTCAGCGCCGATGTCGCGGGCCAGCGCCACACCATCCACCACGCGCATCGTCTCACCGTCCACATCCACCCACCCATCCTCTGGCGATGGGATGTCGCGACACCGCAGCCATGCCTCCAGCAGCTCGGCGCCGATGAGCGCCCGCGTAGCTGTGAGCTGGCCCGGCCATAGGGCCACCTCGGCGCCATGTGGCGCGGTGGTCAGCAGCCCCGCTTCGCGGAGCCGCAGCGTGCGCACGCGCCAGCGGCTGGCTTTGGGCTCGCCCTCTGCCATCGCCAGCCGCAGCGCGGTGGGGACCTGGCCGGTCGCCGCATAGGCGGCGATGGCTGCAAGCGTTTCCTGCTGGCGGTTCACAGCATGCTCTCAGCGTCAGCAATGGCTTTGCGGGCCTGGTCGCCAGCCATCGCGCCAGCCATCACCGCGCCAACCAGCGTCCACGATGGCTCTCCGCCGAGGCTGAGCATCCGCGCGGCCATCGTCTGCGCGGTGCGCTGCGGCACGGTGTACCCGATGCTGTGCACGCACGGCTCACCGGCGAGGCCAGCGCGCTCGGCGTGGTGCTCCACCGCAAGGCCAGCAGACACGCTCGCAAGAGCGTCCGCAGGGTCAGCGGCGAGCTTGAGCACATCCAACAGGGCGGCGCGAGCCGGGGCGGCCTCCAGACGGGTCGAGAGGCGAAGCAGAGCGATAGCGGCCTGAGACAGTGTATCCATGATGGCGCCCTCCATGGCGCTCCATGGGTGTAACGCAGTGTGTGGCGCCGCGCTACCGTTTGCGTTACACTTTTTGCGGAGGTGCGGATGCGCTGTTTGGAGCTGTTTGCTGGTGCTGGTGGTGCCGCGCTTGGCTTAGAGCGCGCTGGGTTCGACCATGTGGCGCTTGTTGAGGTTGACCATGATGCATGCGAAGCCTTACGGGCTTGCGGGTTCGGCGTCGTTCTGCATGGAGATGCGGCAGATGTGGCTGGGCGATGTGCGGAGTGGCGCCGCGAGCTGGAGCCTGAAGCGTGGTTGCAAGCTGGCGATGCGTTGCTGAATGATGATGAAGATGATGATCCAGATGCATGGCCGCTGGCTCGCGAGGCTTTAGCGGATGACCTGGTGAGACAGCGGATGATGGTGGATGTCCTTTGGTCATCGCCACCGTGCCCTCTGCATAGCCGCGCCAATAGCCGGAGGCGATCCATTGCTATCGATGGATGGCCAATGACAATCGCATGGGTGGATGCGATGCGCCCTGAATGGGTGGTCATCGAAAATGTCCAAGCCGCGCTCCATGAGGCGCGTGGGCGGTGGACTACAGACCTCACGGTGCGAGGATACGCATGCGTGTCTGCGGTTCTCGATGCGGCAGATTTTGGTGTGCCGCAACGTCGCCGCCGTGTCGTGTTGCTCGCGCGGCGCGGTGGACCGGTCTGGCTCCCTGAGCCGACCCACAGCAGCGGCCACAGCCTGTACACGCTCCCACACAACACCATGGGGGACGCCATACCTGCGCTACGGTGTGCTGATGATGGCTTGTCGCGCTATCGCGATGGGCGCGCCGCTTCGGAGCCGTGGCGGCTTGACCGGCCATCACCGACCGTCATGTGCACCGAGGTAAAGGGCACGCGCGCATCAGCCGCATCCGGCTGGACCTTTAGCGGCGGTCCAGACCGTGCGAGCGATGCCGCGTTTTTAGCGGTTGGGCGGCGGCGGCTGACCTGGCGCGAGTGCGCGACACTTCAGGGCTTCCCTGACAGCCATCCATTCCGAGGCAACATCGCGGCCCACTATCGCCAGATTGGCAACGCAGTACCGCCACAGCTTGCGGAGGCCATCGGGCGCGCCATCATGGATGCCACATGAACCCCGACACCATCGCCGCGCTGGCGGCCCGCCGACTACACCCCATGCGCCGCCGCGTGCCCCGTGAGGACCTGCTGTGGCTCGCCCGCCGCGCGATCGATCAGCGCACCGCAGAGCACCCCGAGCTACTGCGGCTCCCTGCGCCCGCCCGCGCTGCGGTGTGGGAGAGTTGGGCCGATGACCTGGCTGTGATGGTGGCGTCGCGAGCGGCTGCGCTATAATGTGGTCAGGAAGCTACACTTCTCCAGCCCCCCTGCGCGACGGTCGCCAAACAGACGCGCAGGGGGGTTCGTCTTTTGCTCGATGTGTTAGTGCAGCTGTGCTGCGGTCAGCTGTTGGAACCGGCCCCGCGGCTTTGAGTGTCAGTGTCCGCCTGGTGTGGGGCCCGTCGCAGTTTGCGGCGGGCCCTTTGCATCTGGCCGCGCTTGCGTTACGGTTGCGGCGGGCGATGAAGAGCCCACGGCTGTCTCCCTGTCACCCGCGCTTTGCCAGCGCACCCCGCACGCCGGACCGGAGTAGCTACCGGCACCCGGCGCGCGGTTGGTGACAGAGCCGCCGCCCACCCATGACAGGGATGCAACGATGACCACCAAAAACACCCCAAGCGGGGTGGAAGCTATTGCGCGTGGACCGCGCAAACGTGTCGTTACCGGATGGCTACCATGCGAGGCGCAGTGGTGGGCTGACATCGCCGACGCCTTGAGCGCATCGGGTCAGGCATGGCCGGACGCCGCTGTGCGCATGGATCTGCGGTGGTGGGATGATGTGTCGAGGATGACCGGCGCTGATGTGCGACCTGGCCGTGCGGCTTTGTGCCGCCGCTGGCTTTGGAGCGATTGGCAGGCGCGGGCGATGATGGCGGACCGCAGCGCGTGGGCCGATCCCGCCAAGCCGGACCAGCGGCCTTCCCTCCAGTTCGCCTCCAGTTCGCCTCCAGCTTCCCTCCAGCCCGCCTCCAGTTCGCCTCCAGCTTCCCTCCAGGTTTCACACCCAGAGCGCCGTGATGATGGGGCCGCGCCTCCAGTCTCCCTCCAGTCTCCCTCCAGCTTGCCTCCAGCTTCCCTCCAGCCCGCCTCCAGTTCGCCTCCCCACGCGCGTAAAACACAGAACACCGACACAGCCACAGACACAGCCACCGACACAAAAGAGACAGAGCCCGCTGTCGCGGGCGTGCCCTCGCTTTTTGGTCAGGCTCAAGAGCCGGTCAAGCGCAAGCCCACCGCAGCCGATCGCGCCACCGCGGAAGCGGTCCGCACCTTTGAGGCGCTGGAGGCTCTGCGGCTCACCCGCCACGCGGGCGGGCGTGGCCTCTCAGCGGCCACATGGGTTCCACGGGTGAAGGCAGCCATCGCGAAGAGCAGCGCCCAAGACCTCATCGATGCGATGGTGTGGACGCTCCACGACCCCGCCGCAGCGTTCCACCGCGGCGAGGACCCGCGCTCACCTGGACCCGATCGCACGGTGGACCTGTCGCTCATCCTGCGCCACCCGGAGTATGCGCTGCGCCGCTCATGGGTTGGAGCACAAGGCCCCACCGCGGAAGAGCTGGCCGCGCTCGACGCCACGCGAGAGGCTGGCGCGGAGCCGCCCGCATGGGTGGAGCGCCGCGATGCGAGCCCAAGCGGGCGCCGCGAGCGGGTAGAGCGCGAGCGCATCGAGCGCGAAGAGGCAGAGGAAAAGGCGCGGCGTGAGGCTGTTCCGCCGCGCCGCACTTGGCTTGCACCATGGGAGGAAGGCTATGTCAGCGTTTTCGACACGTGATGACCCGATGAGCGTCATCTTCCAAGCCCTTTGGGACCGCTGGGCACAGCTTGAGATGGGACGCGACGGCAGGCCTGCCGATGAAGCGCGAGCGGCAGAGCTGCGCCGGGGCATCGAGGCCGCGTGGAGCGACCACAAGGCGGGCGCGCTTGAGCTTGACAGCTTCCGCCGATGGGCTGAGGCGCGCGTGCCATGGCTCCACAACGCGCTGAACCCGCCACCACAAGCGCCCCGCCGCGCCTTTGTTCCGCCCGCTGTCCCTGCACCTTCCGCCGCTCATGCTGCGGTTGCTGCAAGAATAGTGCGGGGAGATGTAGCGCGCCCCGACGCGGCACGTTACAACCGGCGGGGAGGTGACCATGACTGAAGCTGAGCGCATCCGCGCCGCTGTGCAGACCATCGTGGAGCGCAACCGCGCCCGCGCTGAGGGCCTGACGCTTCCGGCGCAGGTTTGGCGGCCCAAGCCGCCGCAGGAAACCGCGTACCGGTGGAACGTGTGGATCATGGGCGGGCTGCCGTCCACGGATGGATGGGGGCGCCATGTGCGCAGGGTGTGACGTGCCGATGTGCGGCGGGCTCTGCGGCACCGTGCCGCCCACAGCCCCGCGCGAGCGTGGCGAGGCTTTGGCGCTGGCGCAGCGGCGCCCGCTGCGGCTGCGGCGGGCTCGCGGCGCGGCGCGATGGTGGCCGGGCGGCTGGCGCCCTGTAGAGGTGCGGGCGTGGTGGCCCGCGATGGATAAACCGGTGGAGCTGCCCTTTTAGGGCTTTGGGGGACTAATGAGCATCGAGCAAAGCACAACGATCGGCGCGCTTGCGGGCGCACTTGCGGCTGCGGCGCCTGGCTTGAGAGATGCGCGCAAGGACCGTGGGAACACGCATCTGCGCAGCAAGTACGCCACACTTGAGGCCATCCTTGAGGCGGTGCGCGAGCCGCTGGCCGCGGTGGGTGTGGCGGTGACACAGGGCGCCAGCTCGGACGGGGCGCGGGTGACTGTGACCACGCAGCTCAGCCATACTTCAGGGGAGTGGATGCGCACATCCCTGACGCTGCCGATACCGGAAAACAAGGCGCTGACCGCGGTTCAGGCGATGGGGAGCACCATCACCTATGGCCGCCGCTATACGCTCTCGGCGCTCTGCGGCCTTGGGGCGGAAGAGCGCGACGACGACGACGGCGAAGCGGAGCGCGCTCCGCCGCGGCGCGGGCGCGATGAGCTGCCAGATGAGCGGGTCCAGCGGCAGGCTGCACACCACCCATCGTGGGATACCGCAGCGTCGGGCGTGTTTATGCGGCTGAAAGAGCTGGGCCTGAGCTATGAAGAGGCGAACGCCCGCATCACCGCAGCCGGACGCCCGCGGCTGTCGCAGATGGCGCCAGAGCAGCGCGGCAAGGCTCTGGCCTGGCTGGCTGGACAGGCGGCGCCGGACGCGCGGTGAAACGGCCCGGCGCTTGGTACGGCGGGGACGGCGACGCTGAGGACGCGCCAGACCCGCGGCACCCTGAGCCCGCCGAGTGGCGCGTGCGAGCGCGCCCACCTCGGGGTGAATGGTGCGACTACGGGCGCCAGCGGCGGGCGGTGGCTGAGGCCATGGCCGCCCGCTGGCGGGCACGTGGCTGGGATGCGGTGGTGGTGGATGAGCGGGTGCAGCGCCCGCTTTGGGATGGGGTGGAGCCTGAGCGCGAGCCGGTCCGCGTGGTGCGGGCTGAGCGGGTGAGGGCGGGTGCGCCGCTGGGCGCGATGCCGGGGCAGACCTGGCTATGGGGGGACGATGACCACCGATAGAGCAGCAATGGACCGCGAGATGGCTGTGATGCGCCTGGTGCATGAGATGCGCGGGGAGGCAAGCGCGGTGCGCCGCGAGCTGGGCGAGGTGGTGGCCGCCATCGAGCGCATCCGCGCGCTGATGGTGCGGGTGCTGGTGTACAGTGCCATCGCGGCAATCGCTGCGCCGGTCTGCGCCGCGCTGCTGAGCTGGCTTGCTGGCGATAGCTGAGGCGGTAGCGTCACCGCCTTGCGTGCTTTAGGGGGACCGCGCCGGTCCCCCTTCCGCCGGTTGGCCCGCTCCGCACCACCGGGGCGGGCCCTTTGTTTGCATGCGGCGCTGTGGTGGCGTAGGATGCGCCCATGGCCTCCCTCTGGCGCCGCCTCACCTTTGCCATCCGCTCCCTTCTCGGCCCTGCCGCGGAAGCGGAGACGCGCGCCCGCTTGCTCGGGCTCCCCGCGCCCGCGGTGCTGCCGAGCGAAAGCGCCGCCACCATCGGCGGCCAGGACGCAGCTCGCGCCGCTTCGCGCTCTGCGCTGGTGGCCGCCATCATGGGCTCCAGCTACGGCCAAACCTGCGCCAGCCGCACCGCCACCGCCATCGCTGACACCCCGCTCACCGTGCGGGCGCGTGATGGCCAGCCGCTGGAGATGCCTGCGGTCGGTGCCCTTCTGGCCACCGCACAGGGGCAAGAGCACGGGCTTCTACTCCAGATGGCGCTCGATGTGCTGGTGGACGGGAACGCGTTCGTCGAGCTTCGCGGTGCGCCCACAGCGACATCCCCGGCGCTCGGGCTGCTGATCCGCCACGATCCGGGGGACGTAACCCCGGTGGCCGACGCCGAGGGCCTGCGGGTGGTGGCCTACCGGGTGCAGACCCAGGCGGCGCAGTACACCGTGGGCCTTGACCGGATGTGCCACGCGCGGCTGCTGACGGTCCGCGAGCGGCCCGATCATCTGCTGGGCCTATCGCCGCTTTACGCGCTGCTTGGCGAGTTGCAGGGCGACCGCGGGCTGAGTGACTACCTGGCCACGCGCCCGCATGGCACCGAGGATGGTGTTCTGCTGCGCTCGCGTGCGCAGAGCACCGCGGACCTGGCCGATCATGTGCGGCTGGTCACACAGACGCGGCGGCGCACGGGCCTATGGGTGGCCACCGAGGGCGCCGAGGTGGCAAGCCTCGGGGCTGGTGTCGGCACCCCGCGCGATGAGCTGCCGCTGCGGGAAGATGTGCGGAAGGCGGTCATTCTCGCGCTGGGTCAGCCGCCGATCCTGTACGGCTTCAGCGTGACCAACGATAGCGCGGCCACGTTGCAGGTTCGCGATGCCGCCGAGGCGCGCCGCGACCTGGCCGCGGTGCTGACCCGCGCTTTGCAGCCGGTGGTGGACGCGGTGGCCACACCGGGCCAGCGGCTCGCGGGCGCGCATCTGGCGCATGATTGGACCGCCGAGACGGCGCTGGAGGCGCTGGCCGCCGAAGAGCAGCGGGCCCGCCTGGCCGCCGCCGCCATCGCCGCGGGTGCCGCACCTGCCGCCGCCTATGAAGCGCAGGGCCTTCGCTGGCCCGTCGCCATCAATCCCGCCGCCGAGCTGCGGCTAGTGAGGGCACGATGAACCGCCGTTCTGGCCGCCTTGCCATGGATGTGCTGCGCCCCGAGGGCGCTACCACCTACGCCCTCAACACGGGCTCAGCCTATGGCGGCGAGCTTTGGCTGACCGGCCCTATGCGGCTGCGGTTGGGCCAGCCCGGCGATGAGCTTGTGATGCTCCGCGAGCATGACCGCGCCCGGGTCATCGGCGCGTGGACTGGTGTGCGGGTGGAAGGGCGCTCTGTGGTGGCCTCCGGTGTGCGTTTTGGCGACACGGAGGACGCCCGCGAGCAGCAGAGCCTGTTCGAAGGCGGGCTGTTGCGCGCCGCATCCATCGGCTTCTCTGGCCGCTGGCGGTCGCCGGATGAGCTTCAGCCGCTGGAGCTGTTGCAGCTTGCCGCCGAGGGCGCCGACCTGGAGCGGGTGCGCAGCGTGATTGATGACGTTGAGGTGTATGAAGCCTCGCTCGTGGCTGTCGGCGCCGATGAGATGGCGCGGTGGTCCATGGACGGCGGCGAGGATGAGGGTGAGGGCGAAGATGAGGGCGAGGGCGCCGAGGTGCCAGACTACGCCCGCATGATGATCGCCCATCTCATCGCCGAGCACGGCTTCAGTGAGGCCGACGCCATCGCCCGCGTGCTCGGGCCATCAGTGGGCCCGCTTCCGCTGCCGATGCCGCCCGCAGATGCGCCCGCCGAGCCTGCGCAGGTGGAGGATGCCGCGCTCGCGGCTGGTGTGCTCTTCGCGGTCCCCGCCGCCATCCGCGGCGCGGCACAGCAAGGGCTCGATTGGCGCACCGAGTACCGCCGCGGCGGCACGCCATCCGGTGTCCGCACCGCCCGCGCGCTCGCGTCTGGCCGCGTGGACCCCGAGCTGCTGCTGACCATCCGCGCATGGTGGGCCCGGTTCTCGCAGGTGGAGGGCCCGATGGAGGACACCAGCGGTCGCCCCACCCCGCTCGCCATTGCCCGCGCGCTGTGGGGTGGTGACACCGCGCAGGCATGGGCGGAGGCTCATGAGGCTGAGGCCCGCGCAGAGATTGACGGCGCAGATGGGGAGATGACCGCGCGGTGCGGCGTGCTCCACCTGCTGACCACCGCACCGGCGGCTCCCGGTATCGCCCACCTGCTGCGCTGAGCAGCCCAAGGAGGCCATGATGGCCATCGACCTCTCCAGCCCCGAGGGGCTGCGCACCACCCTGGAGGGCATCCTGGCCCGTCAGGATGACACCCAAGCCGCTCTCGCCAAAATGGCGGGCCCCGGCATCACCGCCGAGGCCGCGCTGGACGGCTCCGGTGTGGCGGCCTTCCGCGCTGCCAACGGTGGCCTTCGCCTGGCCGCGGCCACCCGCCGCGAGACTGTGCAGCATGACGGTGAGACGTATGTGGTTGAGGCCACCGTCCCCGGCTTGTTGGACCGTGGCGCCGAGGCTCACCTGAGCGCCGGTGAGGCCGCGACTGTCGCCGCCTATCGCCAGCACCTCGGCGAGCTGAACGCCTGCAAGGCGCTCGGCGTCCGCGCTCTGCCCAGCGACATGCTCGGCCAGTTGCTCCACGTCGCCGAGGGCGCCCCGGTGACCATGCGCGCCGAGCTGACCGCCCACGCCCGCAGCGTGGCCGGTGCCATGAGCGCCAGCATGCGGCGCCACGGCAGCCTCGCCAGCTCCAGCGCGGGCGGCGCGAGCGTCCCCGGCTATTCCTGGGTGGCTGATGACTACATGCCCGATGCGGTGGACGTGACCGATGGCGCGGTGGGCCTCTATGACACCATCCTCGCCACCGCTGGCGGTCCCGGCCTGCACCAGACCGCCAAGCTCAAGCTGCGGGTGCTCACCGGCACCGGCGGCATGAACATCTTTGGCCGCCAGACCACCAACACCATCGGCGCGTACCCCAAAACCGACGTGGCCACCGATGTTTTGGAGTTGACCGGCAAGCGCGCGGTCCACGCATCCATCATCGACGGCGCGATGCTCCGCGACCCGCGTGAGGCGGTCGATTGGCTCGCTCTGCACCGCCGCGCCGGTGCGCTCAGCCTGGCCGCCACCGCGGACTACATCCTGCTGCACGGCGATGAGCAGACCGCCCCGGCCTCGCACGCCTACGGCACCGCTGGCCTCGCCGCGCTGGTGCTCGACCACCGCGACGCGGTGAGCGCCGGTTCGGCTACGGACCCGCTGCTGCTGGCCGATGGTGTGCGGACGATGGCGGTGGACCGGTCCACCACCGTCGATCTCGCCACCTCGCTGAGCGTCACCGCCGCCAACGTGTTCGCCTCGCAGACCAACGCGCTGGCCGCCATCAAGGCCGTGCGCGGCCTGGTGGGCTCGCAGTACAAGCGCGGTGTCGCGATCGTGGTCACCCAAGAGGTGGCCGATCAGTTCGCTCGCCTGTCGGTTGGCGTGCTCGGTCTGCCCTTCTTCACCCCGGCCAGCGCCGCCGCCAATCCGTTCCTTGTCGGGACGCTGTTTGACGGTACGCCGGTGCTCTCGCACTTCGGCGGGTCCAGCCTGTTCAACAGTTCGGGCGTGGTCGCCAGCGGCGGCAACCTCTCGGCGCTGTGGATGGTCAACCCTGGCGCCATCATGGATGTGCAGGGCCCCGACCATGGCCGGTTCGTGACCAGCGATGTGGTGGACGGTGATGCCCGTTTGGTGGTCACCTACTTCCAGCGGAAGCCCTGGATGGCGCTCCCCAGCTCGAAAAAGCCGGTCGCCTTCGGCTATAACTTCAGCGTTTGATAGGAGGTTCCATGCGTTTCATTGTCAGCATCTCGGGCATCACGACTGCGGCAGGCACCGGCGGCGAGTGGGCTGTGCCCATGCCCTGCGCTGGCCGCATCGTGGGCGCCTACATCACCGATACCGATGGCATCGCGGCGGACAACACGGACTACGTGACCGCCACGATCTTCGGCACCAACGGCTATGACAGCCGCGCCGCAAACCAGGGCGCGCTCACCGCTGACACCCCGCTTGCGCTGACCCTCAAGGCCAGCGAAGTGGTCCTGGCCGCGGGCGCGCAGCTCAAGGTCAACGTGGCTAAAGCGGGCTCGGGCAAGGCTACCGAGGCTGGCGTTAGCTGGCTCATCGAGGCCGCTAACTAAGCGCCCAGCCGCGTGATACGCTGGGGCGGGGGCCTTCCCCCGCCCCTTGCTTTTGGAGGCCACCGTGGCGCTGCAAACCCTATCGATGCCGCAGCGGCAGAGCACCAAATCCGTGACCAGCGTGGATAGTACCGACGGTCTGGACATCACCATCCCGGTGGGCTCCGCGATCGTGCTGCTTCGCGCCGACAAGGACGCGCGGTGGCGGTGGTCATCGTCCGATGATCTCATGCCGCTCACGGTGGACACCTGGCTCAGCATCCCCGCGGCCACCTCGGCGAGCCTGACAGCCTCTCAGACGCTCCACGTCCGCGCGCATACCACCGCGGCCACCGTCTATGTGGTGGTGTCCTGATGTGGCCCGGCGCGCTGTGGCCGGTGGCCGCCACGCAAAATGGCACCGGTGGCGCATCGGTGGACCTAACCGCCCCGACGCCACCGGCGCAGGGGCCCGCCGAGGCCGCGGGGACCACCAGCGTCTCGGTGACGTACACCCACGCGGGCGCGCCAGCGGGGACCACCTATGCGCTGAGCGTTGTCAACATTGCCACAGGCTCGGCCATCACGCCCACCAGCGGCTCGGGCCTCGGGCCCTATGCCATCCCGGTGAGTGACGGCCTCAGCGCGCTGCACTACATGACCGCCACCGGCACCGATGGCCAGACCGCCCGCAGCATCTCGCGGAGCATCAGCGTCGCGGCCTCCCCGGCGCTTGCGTGGGCGGCACCCTCGGCGGCTGCTGTCAGCGCGGGGACCACCACGGCGACCATCACATGGGCGACGCCCACGGGTGGGACGGCGCCCTATAGCTATGGCGCGGCCTCGGTGGTCTATGACAGCCAAGGCGCATCCACGACTGTCACCCTGTCCACCTCTGGCTCTGGCGCTGGTAGCACCACGCTGAGCGGCCTCGCCAATGGGCAGACGGTCATCCTGTCGCGGACGGTCACCGATGCCGCGAGCGCGAGCCGCACAGTGCAGGGCGTGGCCACGGTTGCCGCGAGCGCAGCCACCATCACGCCCGGCACCGCGCCCGCGTCGCAATCGCTGGCGGCTGGGACCACCTCGGCGACGATTGGCACATGGGGCGCCCCGAGCGGCGGGACAGGGCCCTACACCTACGCGGTCACTGAGTTGGGCGGGTCGGGTGTCACGATCGCAGGGTCGGGGCTGGGCCCCTGGTCTGTGGCGGGTCTGAGCGACGGCGTGACGTATGCCTTCATGCTCACGATCACAGACAGCCTCAGCGCCAAGGGCTACAGCGTGGTGACCATCACCACCGGTCGGGTGGCTGTCACAGGTGAGTGGACCGTAGTGGATGCGCTGGACTTCACCGACGCTAACTGGACAGCGTTTAGCACGACCAGCACGACGGCTTCGACAAGTGCATGGTACGCGACACTGTATGCGAGCGACGGCACGACCCCGCGGGCGTATGTGTACAACAACAGTGTTGAAGCGAGGACCTTGAGCCTGTCGCCAAGTGGTTCAGGGCTTACCCTTGTCAACGGCGCGATCACCAATCAGCCCGCGGTGGGTATCTGGCCTGCGGGCTGGGATGCGCTGCGGGGTGGTTCGCGGCGCGATTTGTGGATGGTTGAGGCTATCGTCGCGGGTAAAGAGCCGAGCGGGACCGCCGCGTTCGTGCATATTCTGAACCTTAGTCGTGATGCTTACACCACACCGGGCACCGGGCTACGGAACATCAATACGTCGTCGTCGTCGATGGTCCGAGTGATTAGCTATCTGGTGTCCGCGGCTGAGCAGGCAATCCAGACCGTCGCACCCGGCACATATCGGGAGTACACCGCGGGCGTACAGGTGACCATCAACGACCAGCGTCAGCACGACGTTTTCGTCCGCGTCGGGGCGACTGACTACGGCGACCCGCAGAGTGGTCAGCGCGTGCGGGTACAGGTGGCATCCGGCGCGATGACATCGACCGCTGGTAACTACCCGGTGTCGGCCAACTGGTTTGATGCGAACATCCAGTTCCGCACAAAATGGTGGTTGTACCACGACGGCAGCGCGACCACGAATAGCGAAGTTCGCCTTCTCAAGCTGCGCCTGCTGCGCAAAGTCAACGGGAGCACCTGATGATCACTTCCTTCGAGTGGTACATCCCAGACCCGCAGCCCGAGGGCACCGTGTCCCTCGTGGTGCGGATGACGCTTGATGAGGCCACCACGCTCGCGGCCATCGACCTGTCCAGCGCCACGCAGCCGGACGCGGCTACATCGCGAAGCCTCGCCCGCCCGCTGGTAGCGGCAATCCAGGCGGCCATCGCTGATGGCTCGCTGGTTCTGCCATGAGCTTTGACCGCATCACCGCGCTCGCTACCACAGCGCTGGGCCCCGACGATGGCCCACCGGGGCGCCGTTTGGCGTGGGAGGCCGCCATCCCCGGCCTGACCATGCAGCTCCGCGCCGCTATCCACGCGCGGGCGCAGATTGGCATCCGGCGCTATGGCGGCCCGCTGCGGGTGGGCTGGCCCTACGCCACGGTGGGCGCGCTGCAAGAGGCGGTGGACCTGGTGGTGTACCTGGCAGCGGATGAGACGGCGACCGACATCGAGCGGGCGCTGGCTCGCCAGCTCGCGGAGCTGCTGACAGCCCGTATCCAGCGCACGCCCGCATCCATCGCGCTCGCGCCTGCCGAGTACAGGGGCCAGCCATGAGGGCGGGCGCCCGCTTGGTGGCTGTGGGCCGCTGGGCTGATGTGCTCCGCGCCATCCGGGCGGCTATGCCCCGCCCTGTGGAGGCATGATGCCCGCCTACGTCGCGATCGTCCCCGGCCACGGCGCGCGCCCCGATGGGTGGGACCCCGGCGCATGCGCGGTGCGGCAGACTGACACCGGCCCCGAGCGGCTGGATGAGGCCGCGCTGGTGCGGCAGCTCGCGCCGCTGGTGCTCCATCACCTGATGGCCTTGGGAGTGAGTGGCGGCATCCACGATGCGCCCACCCCATGCCCTGAGCAACACCCGGCGAAGCACTACCGCGGGCGTGTCGCCGAGGCGCTGCGCTCCGCTGCGGCGCGCAAAGTGGAGCGCGCGGTGGTGCTACATCTCCACCTCAACGCAGGCGGCGGGCGCTACGGCATGACCGTTACCGATCCACGGAGCGCGAGCTGTGCCGCTGTCGGCGCCAGCATCGACGCTGAGCTGCGGCGCCTGGCGAGCATCGGCGCGCCGAGCGCGGCGCCGACTACGGACACCTTCCCGCGGGCTCAGGGGCTCATCGACGCGGTATGGCGTGAGGGTAGCTCGCACCCCACGATGACCATCCACGCGCTGGTGTGCGAGCCCGCCTTCATCGACCAGCCGCTACACCAGCCGCTTCTCGCCACATCAGCGCCGCTCCATGGCCCGCCCGTCGGGCTCAACGCCATCGGCGCAGCCATCGCCCGCGGGCTCGTTCTGGCGGTGGGCCGATGAAAATCACCCGCGCGCCAGACCCCGCTTTTGTGCAGCCCGATGAGCCGACCCCGCGCGAGCGCAGGCAAGAGCGGCGCACCGCGCGGCGCGAGCGGCTGCTGGAGCTGGCGCCGCATGCGCTGGTGACCATGGCCACGCTTGTCTCCGCGCTATCGGTGCGCGGTCCCGGCGGGCGGCTGGTGACACCGCGAGAGGCGCGGCGGCTGCTCACAGAGGCCACGGCACTGGCTGAGATGCTGCGTCAGACCCTCGGACCCCAAGGGGAGGAGTGATGGCCACCACCACGCTGCTGAGCCTCGCCGACTACACCGCGCTGTACAACCGTGCCGCCACGGCGCCGGATGCGGTGGTGACCGCGCGGCTGCTGGACATGAGCGCCGCAGTGATGCGCTACATCGGCTGGCCCATCAATGCAGCCGGGGACCTGACCATGGCCTCCACGTCGCACATCCTGACGGTAGGCGATGACTATCCGCTGTGGGATGATGACCGCATCACGCTGCCGATCACGTTCGTGTCGGCTGTCGGCGAGGTGCGTGTGGGCGCCGACACCGCAGGCACCGCGGGTGCCGACTATGACGTACTCACCAGCGGCATCGACTACCGGGCGCAGCTCGCGGACCCGCTGCGGCCCGCGCTGCGGTGGCTGTCGGGCGTCTCGGGCGAAGAGCTACGGGTGGCGTGCACCGCGGGCGTGGCGGCCATCCCAGAGGACCTGCGCCAAGCGGTGGGGCGCCTCACCGCGTGGAGCCTCGGGTTGGACCTGCGCCAAGGGCGCGCCAGCATCAGCGACCCGCAGATGGCTACCACCGCCTACCGCGATGAGGCATGGCCGCCGGACGTGGTGGCCCTGCTGCGGCCCCATCTGTGCCCCCATGTGCGCGCGGTGCGGAAGTGACCTTCGCAGAGCTGGCTGCCGAGCTTGCGGGCGCGCCTGTCGCGCTGCCGCTGGCGCTGGCGCGGGCCGGTGCGCAGCTCGCGGAAGAGGGCCGCGGGCTCGGGCAAGCGAACGCAGCGGCGCGGGTGTACAGCCCCGCGAGCGGGCGCGGCACCCTCGGCGATAGCGTCCGCGGGCGCAGTGAGGCCACCGCCGAGGATGTGGTGGTCGAGCTGACAGCGGGCGAGCCGGGCACACCAGCGGCGGACTATGCGCGGGCTCAAGAGCTGGGCGCGGTCATCCGCCCGCGCCGCGCGCGATATCTGGCCATCCCAACAGATGCGGCCATCCGTGGCGGTCTGCGCTCCATTCGCGACCTAGCACAGCCCCGATGGGTTCCGCGGCGGGCTGGTGGATGGCTTGTCTTTGGGCCCGCTGGTGTGCTGCTTTTCGTGCTCACACCGGGCCCGGTGACGCTGCCGCCCAAGTTCTACCTACGCGATGCGTGGGCCGATGTGGTGCGCATCACCCCTGAGCGTCTACCGCTGGCGGCCCTCATGGGCCTGGAGGATGCCGCATGAGCCGTGCCGAGGCCGCCGCGCTTGTTTCGCTTCTGGGCGGTGTGACGCTGACTGACAGCGGCCTCACCGGCTCCCCGGTCGCCCTGAGTGGCCGCGTGCGGCTGGTGACCCCGCGTGATGCGGTAGCACCTGAGGCTGCGCCGGTCTGCTACGTGGTGCTCTCGGGTGTCACCACAGAGCGGGATGGCATCCAGGGGCTCACCAGCGACACCTATGAAGTGCTGCTGCACCTGAGCTACACCACAGAGGCAGAGGCCACCCTGGCGGGCGCGGAGGTGCTGCGGCAGCTCGCAGATGCCATCCTCGGCGCACCGGGCACGCTGGCGCATGATGTCAGCCTGAGCGCCGGGCAGGTGGTCCTCGACCGCGAGCGCGGGCGGGTGGCGTGCTATGCTCGCGTCCTCTGCCGCACCCTGAGGGGCTGACCATGCCGTGGCCATCAGCATCGAGCCGGAAATACCGCGTGGCGGTCACATGGACCATCAGCAGCACGAACCCGCCAAAAGTAGACCTTGGGCCTGAGTTTGCGGACCTGTGGAGCGGTGTGCAGAGTGATGGCTATGATCTGCTGGCTTGCGATGCCAGCGGGAAAACGGTCAACCATCAGCGCATATCCTGGAGCTACGCCAACAAGGGCGCGACCATCCAAATCACCTGTCCAAGCGGCCTACCAGCCAATGCGACGGTTGGCGTCGTTTACCTGTATTGGGGTGCTGATGCGACGGTGAGCGTGGACCCATCCACCACCGTTAGCGGCACAGCAGCGGCGGGCTTTGCGGTGCCGCCCGGTGGCCTCCCAGGCGTCTCACTGGAGGGCGCGGCGGTCATCCCCGAAGGCAACGGCTACACCGCGAGCGCCAGCATCCTCGCACCGGTGGGCGGCATCACGCTCGCGGTGGCCCCTGTCGCTCTCGCGCTGGCGGATGTGAGCATCCGCGGCGGGCGCGAGCTGGAGGACGTAGAGGGGCTGCGGGTAGAGGTGTTGGACGCTGATGCGAGCGGCGCGCCAGCCTCGCCTGGTACATGGGTTGCGGGTGTGCGGCTGGCCTGGTCAGCGGACCGTGGCGCCGCCATCCTGGCCGCTGTCGCGCCCGCCACCGCCGAGCTTGGCTTGTTGCGCTTGCGAGCTTGGACCACCGGCCCGCAGAGCGGCGGCCTACTTGACCGCGCCCCCACCACCTACGCTCTGCTGCAGGGCGTGACGCCCACGGAGTAACCTCATGTCCAAAATCCTGAGCCGCAACATCAACGCCGGGTCTGTCGGCATTGTCGCCGATGGCGGCAGCACTACCACCTACGGCACCCTCCCCACCACCAGCGACAATATCGCGTGGCTCCGCGTCGCCGAGGTTGGGCTGCAAGAGGCTGTGACCAGCGTGGTGGTCGATGACCTGAGCGGATCGGGCTCGGGTGTCGAGGGCGCTCGCTTTGTGACCGCCCGCGAAGTGGCTGGCTCAATGCGGCTCGCGATGACCCATGAGGGCATCGGCGCGGTGTTGGCCTGGACGCTGGGCGGCACCACGTCCAGCACCGGCGCTGGCCCGTACACGCACACCTACCCCACCGGCATCAACACCCCGTTCCGCTCGGTGGTGCACGTTTACACCGCGGCGGATGGCACCAGCCTCCAAAGTGAGTTCGCGGGTTTGCAGGTGGAAAGCCTGAGCCTGGCGATCGAAGCGGGCGGCATCGCTTATGCCACCATCAACGCCCGCGGCTTTGTAGCCTCGCGGTCGAGCACCTATCAGCTCGGTGTGGCTGCTACGCAGACGCCCGCCGCCGATGCCTACGGCACCTCTGTCCCGGTGCTCGGGCGGACCGGCTCTGTCCTGAGCTATGGCGGAAATAGCGTGGCCTGCCGCTCTTTGACGCTGAGCCTCACCCGTCCGCTGGACCGCGCGGTGGACTTCGGCGGCGACTACCCCGCCGAGGGTGTGCTGAGCGGCCCCATCAGCGTGACCCTGGAGGTCACCCGCGCCGCCGATGAGGACGACACCGCCACGCTGCGGGCTGCGCTCATGGCTGGCTCTGCGGCTGACCTGAGCATCAGCTTCACCAGCGGGACTAAGGTTGTCTACATCGAGCTGAGCGATGCGGTGGTCACCGCCTACGGCGCACCATTCAGTAGCGGCGGCGCGCTGGTGGAGACTGTGACCTTCACCGCGCAAGCCCTGACCACCGGCGACTATGGCTTCCGGTTCCGCGTCACCAATGCGGCCAGCTCTGCGGTGACCACCAACGGGACCTGGGCCTAATGCGGCCCGGCGCCGCCATCATCGCGCGGGCTCTGGCGCAGCCGCCCATCACGGGCGGGCTGTTGCCGGGCATCACCGCGCTGTGGTGGCGAGCGCCGACACCCGAGGAGGAGTGGACACACCGCGAAACGCTGCGGCGGCTGTTGTCGGGCGATGCGCTCGACGAAGCCGCATGCGATGAAGTTGAGGGCTTGCTGGCCGCGCTGGTGTGCGGGTGGTGGGGCCGCGATGCGGATGAAGATGACCTGACCCCGATTGGCGAGCCAATCCCCTGCCGCTTCGCGCATGGCGTGGTCAGCGTTGATCAAGACTGGCCATGGCTCCCCGTCGATTGGCTCGCACCCCATCGGGATGTACTGCTGATGGCCATCGTGCAAGCCATCGCCGCACGCCAAGTTGCCGCCGCAGCCTACGCCACCACGCCACCACCAGCGCCCCCCGAGGGCGTGGCGGTGCCTACCTGTCTTGGATGGGTGGCGCTGCGGCTGGCGCACCTTCCGGCGCTCACAGGGCGCCAAGACTTGCGCGACCGATGCGTGGCGGTCGGGCTTGCCGCATGGCTGGGCGTGAGCGTTGACCGCGACGCCACGCCCGATTGGCTGCGCTTGGCCGCTGATGTGTCGGCGCTGGTGTGCGCGCGGTGGACCGGCTCCGCATGGGAGCCCACCACGCTCGCGGTTCAGCCCTCGCATGAGGGCGGCATCTGGGCGGGGAGCCTTCGCGCCGCTGACCTGTTGGCGCTCTGGCGCGCCGGCATGGCGCCCGCGCTCGATGCGGGTGACCTTGTGCGGCGGTGGCTCCCCGAGGCTCAAGAGGGTGAACGCCCGCGCCCGCTGCCATCGGCGGATGGCGGCGCGCTACCTTGGGCGGAGGATGCCGCTTGGCCCGCGCTGGGCCCCGAGGCGCGCGCATGGGCGCGGGCTGCATGGGCGGTGGCTTGGCAGCGGCAGAGCGCCGCGCTGATGGGGATACCTGATGGCCGCTGACCGCCGCGTGACCTACCAGCTCAGCATCAAGGCCGGGCAAAGCTCGGCGGTGCTCCGCGCCGTGGCCGCCGATGCAGAGGCCGCAGCCTCGGCCATCGCGAGCCTGACAGAAGCGCAAGCGCGCGCCGCTGGCGCCTTCGCGGGCCTCGGGCGCGCTCGGGCGCAGGCGGGCGCGACCGGTGGCACCGCCGAGGGTGTGGTCAGCCGCGGCAGCGCGGCGCGGGACCCTGAGCAAGCGGCTGCGCGGGCGGCTGAAGCCGCAGCGGCCCGTGAGGCGAAAGCGCAAGCGACGGCGGTGGCAAAGGCGCAGCGGGCCGCGGCTGCCGAGGTGCGCGCCGCCGAGCGTGAGTTCGAAAAGCAGCGCGCCGCCGACATCCGCAACAGGCTCGGCGCCATCCGCGGAAACGCGCAGCTCGAAATCGAGGCCATCGATCGTCTGGAGGCGAAGCTGGCCGCGCTCGGGCGGCTCAGCGCAGACACCTCGGAAACGCTCATCCGACGGCGCGCTGCGGTTGAGGCTGACGCGGAGCGGCAGGCGGCCAGCCTCGCCAGCCGGGGAGTGAGCCCGACACAGGCTTTTGGTACGCGCGGCACGCGGCAGACCACCATCGGAAGCGGTGTCCTGTCGGGCTTTTTCGATCGCCTATTCAGCGACCTTGGCGAAGGCGGCGCGAAGCTCGACAATCTCAAGAACGCAGCGGGCCGCGCTGACAGCAGCCTCAAAAACCTGGCTGGTGCGCTCGGCGTGGTCAGCCCCGGCGCTGGCGCAGCCGCCACCGCGGCGGGGGACCTGGTGGGCTCGCTGGAGGTGCTGCTGACACCAGCGGGCGCCACGGTGGGTGTGCTCGCGGGCGTGGCTGCCGGGCTCGCAGCTGCGGGTGCTGCGGCTGTCGGCGCGGTGCTACACATCGCCGAGGTTGCCGATGAGCTGGCGAAGCTGGATGCGCTGGGGGCCCCCACGCTCATCGAGCCCGGTGCGGTGGATGGCATCCGCGACGCCGCCGCGGCTATCCAAGCCCTGAGCCCCGCGTTTAGCGCGCTGGTGGGCGTGCTCGCCGCCGAGGTGGCACCTGCGGTCGAAGAGTTCGCCACGTCAACGATCGCCGCGCTGTTGACAATCCGCAAAGCCTTGGATGCTGTGGACCTTGAGAGTGTCTTTGAGCATCTGGGCGCGTCAATCATCAAAACCGTCACCCTTCCCACAGAGGGCGCGCTGCGGGCCGTGGCCGCGCTGGCGACGGCGCGGAATGATCTCCAGGAAGCCATCGGCCTCGGGCGTGACCCGCTGGTGCAAGCCATCGCGGACGGCGCACAGCGCAGCATCGAGGCGCTGGAGGACTTCCAAGTTCGCGCCGGGCGTGCGCTTGTCAGCGTCGCCGCCGACACCTTCACCGGCTACGCGGTGGGGCTGCGGGCCGCTGGTGCAGAGGCGCGAGATGAGGCGCAGGCGCTGGTCGATGCCGTGCGCACCGCTGGCGATGAAGCCCGCGCGGCGGGTGGCGGCGGCGGCGGTGTCAGCCTGACCGGTGGCGTCGAGACGGGCGTGGCTGATGTCGGCGATGCGGCAGAGGTGACCGCCGATGCCCTGGAGCGGCTGCGGGACATCATCAACGACGAACGCACCGCAGCCTATACGCCGTTTCAGAAGCTGACCGCACAGTTCGCCGAGGCGCGCTTCGAGCTGGAGGGCCTGCGCACCGCCGCAGGCCCCGCTGGCGCTGCGCTCGCGGATGCCGCCGAGCGGGCGCTGGCGACGGCAGAGGCTACCGCACGCGCCGAGGCTGTGGCCGCTGGTGTAGAGGCTGCAAACAGGGACATCGCCCGCTATGACGCGGAGCGCCGCGCCGACATCGAGCGCCGGATGGCTCGCCCTGGTGAGGCTGTGGACCGCTTTGGCGGCGCTGTGGGCCAGCTCTCACAGGGCAACGTGGTGGGCGCGGTGGGCGCCGCAACCGGCATCCCCGCGGTGCAGATCGTGGGCGATGCGCTCGGCGCGCTGGCGACGCTGGGCGAGCTTGGTGCTGAGGAAATCCGCACGCGGGGCGAGACGTTCGCGCGCGCGGTGGGCGAGGGTCTGCGCATCCTCCCCGAGCTGATCATCGATGTGCTGCCGGACTTGGTGGTAGCTCTCGTGTCAGCCATCGGCGATGCCTTGGCCGATCTGCCGGACCGCATCGCGGATGCCATCTACACAGCCATCACCGGGCGAGAGGCCACCACGCGCGGCAGCATCCGGTCCAGCGCCACCATAGCAACCGAGGCCGCATCATCCGGCGATCCTCTGCTGGTGGGCGCTATCGCTGCCGTGCGCGCCATCGGTGACAGCAGCCGCTCGCGCTCTGCCGCCGAGGCTGACCTGATGGGCGGTGTGACCCTCCCCGGCGCTGGCGGCGCTCGCATCGGTGGGCCCACCGTCGCAATCGCGGTCCGCGGCTCAGGCGTCGGGCTGGCGCGGGCGATAGAGGTGGACGCGGAAGCGCCATACATCAGCCGGCGCCGAGGGGTCAGACCATGAGCACCGGCGCGCTATGGTGGTATCCAGGCGGCGGGGCGCCGCTGGCGTCTCTGTCTGTCCGCGTCGCGCGGTTGACCATCACGCCAGAGCGGCAGGGGACCGCGGCGCAAGCTCTGAGCGGGCGCGTCTACCACGCCACCGCTGGTCAGGCTGACCGCGTGGAGGTGGAGCTATCGGTGGCCCTCGCGCTCACCAGTGATGACAGCTTAGCCACGGTTCGCGACCGCTTGAGCACGCTTGAAGACCATCTGATGGCCGGTGGCATCATCGGCCTGGCCGGCTACAGCGCGCAAGCGTGGGCGGCCCGGCTCGCGGCGGGAGCCTTGACCGCAGCCGGCGCCACCACCTTCGCGGCAGCAAACGGGCTTCCCGCCGCTGTGCAGGGCGCGCTTGCGGTTGGCTCGCGGCTGGTGTTGCGTGACTTGAGCATTCGCGAGCGCCGCGAGGAGAACACAGTGGATGCGGTGAGCGCGCCAAGCGTGACCCTGGTTCACGGCATGCTCGCGGGCCTGAGCGGCGGCGGCATCGCGCGCGAGCGGCACACCTACCCCGCGCTGCGGCTGGCCCCCGATGGGCGGCGCCCGATGCGTACTGACCCCGATGGGGTGACTTATCGGTGGAGCGCCGCGCTCATCGAGGACGTGGCGCTGGCCGCCGAGCTGCTACCACAGCCTGAGCTGTTGCAGGCGCGCGCCCTTGCGAGCGGGACCATCAGCGGACCCACCCTGACAGCGCCGCGCGGGCTCGGCTCGCGCTCGTGGCTGCTGCCATGAGCTGGGCGAGCGGATGGGCCGCTTCGCTGGCGCAGGGACCGGGGCGGCTGCGGGTGGTGCTGGGCCCGATCGGCGCGCCAGCGCAGAACATCAGCGCCGATGAAATCGTGGGGCCGGTCATCGCTCAGGGCGCAGAGCTTCAGCTCCGCCGCTGGGCCACCGCCGCGCCGCGGCTGCGGGTGCAGGTGGCGGGTGACCCGGTGAGGCTGGCCACCCTGCGGGCGCTACAGCAGGGCATCACAGCGCAGGTGTACTTGGAGACAGCCGCGGGTGAAGAGCGCATCTGGGCGGGCCCGCTGCTTGATGTCACCACACCGCGGCCCGGTCTGGCAGAACTGACCATCGATGACCCAACCGCGTGGGCGCTCGCGCGGCATCGAGGCGCGGCGCCGGATTGGCGGGCGGGGCTGTTCGCGGACAGCACGGTGGAGACGACACTGGCTGCGCTCGGGACACCCAGCACCGGCTCCATTCAAGTGGTGGAGACGACGCTCGCGCAGTGTTTCGCGGCGCATCCGGGCTCCACGCGGCGGGCGCTGGTGGAGATTGACGGTCAATATCTGTACCTGGCCACAAATGAAAGCGTCGGCCTCATCAGCGGTTTGGACATTCTGCAGTATGACGCGACCGTGGCGCCCACAACCTTCGCGAGCGGTACACCGGTGCGCATCGGGCCGCTCATTGAGGGGTCACCGCTGGACGTGCTGCTGAGGGTGCTGCTGTCCAGCGGTGCCGCATCGGGTGGCTATGACATCATGGCCGCCGATCAAGGCATGGGCGTGCCCGCGTCGCTCGTGGACACCACCGATGCCGCCCGGCTGGCGCCCATCATCAGCGTGCCCGGTCGGACCGACCGGTTCACCTTTGGCGTGGTAGAGCCCACAGCCGCGCCAGAGGGCGGCGAGGTGCTGGCCTGGTGTGCAGCTCTCGGGCTGTGGCCCACGCTGCGGCAGGGCGCGCTCACCGTGCGGGCTGCGGTGGACCCATGGGGCGCGGCTTGGGCGGCGCTCTACGCGGGCGAGGTCAGCGATGAGACGCTGGTGGCAGTAGGCGCTCACACCACGCGGGCGCCTGACACCGTGCCGGAGTATCTGGCCGCAGGATGGCCGCTGGTTCTGTCGGGCGGGTTCATTTCAGGAACCGGCTTTGGCTATGACTATGCTGGCGCGCTGTGGCCATCGACGGTGCCGCAGAGCTGGCCAGCCACATCGGACACCTATGGCGTGGGATGGCCTGGCGGTGGGCTGGTGTACCCGGTCAATGACCGCGCGCGCTTCGACGCGACCGCCGCCTATGATGACCATCTCAAAGCGATTGGAGCGCGGTTGGCCCCATGGCTGCGCCGCCGCTGTGAAGCGGTGGAGGTGACCATGCGCGGGGAGGCGATGGGATGGTGCGCCGGCGACCTGGTAGGCGTCACCAGCCGCAGCATCCCCGGCCCGGCATCCACCGGCGGCGTCGCGGTCGCGCGGCGGGCGCTGTGGGTGCCGCAATCGTGGGATTGGACGGCGCGCGAAGTGTCGGGCACGCTTTATCTGCTGGCCCAATGACGCCGATACATCGGCACCTATGCGGCGTTTGGGCTGTCGTCGCCGTCGCCGTCGCTGTCACTGTCGCCGTCGCCATCGTCGCAGCGTGATACCGTCGGGCTGACCCTCGCCGACGGAGCGCCGATGCTTGCACAAGTGGACCCCACCATCATCCTGCCCTATCTCGTTGGCCCCGGTGCCGCGGTGGTCTGCCTGTTGATTGTCGGCGCCGCGCTCTACCGGCTGGTGGTGATGCACGTGCTCCCGCTCGCCGGGTCGGCGGTGGACCGCCATCTGAAGCAGATTGACGCCATCATTGAGGGCCAGCGCACAGAGGCCGCGCAGACAGCCAAGGCCCTCGCATCGCTTGACAAGGCGGTGCGCGCGCTGGAGCGGCGCATCGCGCAGGCCGATGGCGGCACCGGGTGGCCCGACGGCGACGGCGGGAGCATCGCGCGCCGGCCCATCGACGGCGGGCGCGGGTAGGCTACGCAGTCAGCGCTCGTCTCAGCGCGCGGTGGTGCCGCGTGCGCAGCGCCACGGCCTGGTAGGGGCTGAGGATCGCCGTCGAGCGCAGCTCGACCGGGCCAAAGCTGCGCATCCACGCACGTAGCGCGAGATCGTGCGCCCACAGGCGCGCGGCCGCGGACCGGCGCGTGCCGCCGGGGCGGGTGTGCGGGCGGGGGCTCGGGCCTGCCCTACGGTATCACCCGGATGGCGCCGCCGGACTTCAGGGGGCGACAGCCCAGCCTTGCGTACACGACCCGCACCGCCCGCATGGCGCGCACCCGTCCGGCTGGTAGCAACTCCACGCCGTGCCCAACGGTGCGCCTGCAGCTGCGCCGCGGCGCAACACATCGGCCCGGCTGCAGTCCACCAGAGGCGCCGCGACTTCGACGCCCCACGGTGCCGAAAGCGCTGACACCGCCGCCACAAAATCGGGCCGGCAGTCCGGGTATCCGTCGCGGTCCGAGGCGGTCGCGCCGAGCAGAACGCGGCGCAAGCCACGGGCAGCGGCGAGATTGACGGCCAGCGCGATCAGGGCAAGGTTTCGACCGGGAACGACCCGGTAGCCTGCGGCGCCCACACCTGCGCTGAGCGTGTCCGCTGACAGCGGCAGGTGCGCCTCCAGAATGGGCGCCGACACCCCCAGCCTGTGCCACTCCAGCGTGGCCGCTGCCACCGCCCGCCGCTCGTGAGACTGCGCAGGGTGCGGATACACGACGTGCAGCAGCAGCCCCAGCCGCCGCTCGGCGACAGCCTCAGATGCCAGCACCAAACTATCGACACCACCAGAGAACAATACAAGGTCCATGCGACACCTCAGAACATATTGACTTGAAACGAAGATACCGCCCAACGCGCCATCTTCTCGGCGTGCACCTCAAAGATAGTCGCGCCAGACCCGTCGCACGATGCCCAACCCGCGCCGATGCAGGCGTGTAGCCGCTCGCGAGTGTTGACGCGCAGGACGTGGCGCTCGCTGAACGTGCTCCACTGTGGATGCCGTATCTGCGCAACCTTCCACTCAGTGGAACCGCCCAGCGCGACACCATCAGCGCCGCGCGCTACGAGATCGGCCGCCGTCGCACCATCCTGCGCGGCACAAAGCACAACGTAGCCCAACGCTCGCAGGCGCGGCGCCCATTCGACGTAAAGTGCCGCGGTTGCAGGCCAATCGCCCACCACGTCCGGGGCGATGATGGCGCGGGCGCGACCAGCCCAACGCTCCGCAAATGCAGCGAACGCGACAAAATCGAACGGCGTACCAGCCTGAAACGCGGACCACGCGCCATTATCCAGCATGACCTGGCCGGTCCATGCGCGCGCCATTCGCTCGGTCACCGGCGACACGATCAGGCCGAAGCCCAGGCGGGCCAGTGCGGCGCGGTTGCGGGCGCCTCCTGGATGGCTGGCGTAAAGCTGCATTTACCCTCCCTCACGTCTCACCACGCCCCCCCCCGCACCACGCGGGCAGGGCCACCACCCGGCCACCGCCGCGACCTGTCGCCGCGCGCTGTCGCCGCATTGGCCGGTGCCGATCTCGTGTGCTGTGAGGACACTCGCCGCTCCGGTCGATTACTGCAGCACGCTGGAGTTGTCGCCCGGCGACTGCGACGGGTCG
>Ga0208546_1000045_pt1 | contig 58430 bp, 61 predicted proteins | sample DEB19_08_DNA_4_FD_184528 | JGI IMG/M metagenome (GOLD analysis project Ga0208546, IMG submission 184528) | Aqueous microbial communities from the Delaware River and Bay under freshwater to marine salinity gradient to study organic matter... | ecosystem: Environmental > Aquatic > Marine > Coastal...
CATAATTATTAAAGGACATCGCTTTACCTTGCAAGACTCGCGCGCCGGCAACCCCAGATGAACGAGAGAGCAATGTCGCGCCTTGGTGAGGATTCTCGCCATAGCGCAACTGCACGCCACGTTCAGCGGCAAGTCTTAAATCGTATTCAGCAGTCGTAATGAGAGCTTGGAGCGCCAATGTTTTGCGTTCTTCTGTAGATGTGCCCGTTGTTAGCGTTGAAATGAAGGCCTCATATTGAGTTGGTTCAGTAAGAACGGTGACATACTTTGAATTTTTAGCCGCCGCTCGAATTAAGGCTGGACCACCAATATCAAATCCCGGAAGCGGATATAAGTTCACTATTACAGCATCAATCGGGCCGATAGCTCCGAGCTGCTTCACCTCAGATGCATCATCAGGATTGGCCAAGATCGCAGCATGAATCGCCGGATTCAGAGTTTTAACTTTTCCATTAAGTATTTCTGGATCGCCGGTCAACTCAGTAACGGTACTTACCATGATGTGATGTTCTCGTAAGTACTGAGCCGTTCCATCACTGGCGATTATTTCTATGTCGTGTTTAACCAACGCCTGGGCCAGAACTAGGAGGCCGGTCTTATCTGAGACCGAAATCAGCGCTCTATTTATCTTGCGTCGTGGCATGTCGAGACTCTTGTATTTTTCTTATCACGATCGGAACATAAATAAATAGACTAGCCCCAATTGAGATTTCTGCAGTAATCACAATCGGCATCAGCCACCATTGCGGGCCAACCGAGGCGAGATTCGATGAAAGCAATTCTCCACTTGATGCGCGAGCAATAATCAAGATCAAGATTCCAATAAAAACCATTGCTGAAAATAGAAATTGTCTAAAGTCCAGATCATTTGGGTAAATCTGTCTGCCATAGCGAGCCAGAATTGCTCCTACGAAGATTAATCCTCCAATAAGTAGCGCCAAATAGGGATGAGTATTGATGGGTAATCCACCTAGCAAAGGAACTGCTGGTATTTCATCGATGCGATGCACAAATGGATTAAGCCATGAACCTGAACCGATCACAATTCCACTTCCTGCAAGATAGCTCAGCGACGAGACTGCAAAGTTTGGAAGGTATAGAACTTGAACCGCAAGAAAAGCCAGACCGCCAAATACGCCAGGTTCAATAACTTGTGTGAGTTGAAGTACCGTTGAAAAATGCCACGCCAATGAGAGAGCAAAGACGAGTCCCCCAAGTCCAGTGAGGGCGATGACGGTTATCCATGATGCGCGAAGCGCTCGTTGCCATGGTAATTGAATTCCGTGATTTGGAAGCAGCTGCGCGCTAAGAAATCCTGAGACGGCTGCGACCATAAATAAGATTGGGAATACCAAGTACCACGGAGCACTTACGGTTGAACCTGTGGCGAAAAGTGAAACCAAGGTTCCAAAAAGCGCATAGGTAAGAGCTAACGAGAGCACCAGAGCTCGCTTATTTCGTAGCGTTGATACATCACGATCCTGAGTTAATCGCTTATAGCCGCTCTTGATTGCAAGATAGGGAATTATCAGCGCTCCGAGTGGAAAGAAAGTGAGTGCACCAGAAATCGAATTGTTTGAAAAAGCTAGATCAAGCGGAACATGATGGGCAATCAGAAAGAACCAAATCGCGGCACGAAGTGGATCTGCGGTGTTTCCAGTAGAGCTTCCAGCGGTAGCCCATGCAACAAGAGAGATAAACGAGAGCGGCAGAACTATTAACGTTGTGCTCCGTACTGCTTGTTTAAAACTTACAAGCAGAAGAGCAGGCATGGGGCGCTCTTAGCCTTTGAGTATCGCTCGAAGAAGTTGCGCAGTTTCACTTGGAGTTTTTCCAACTTTAACTCCTGCGGCCTCCAGCGCTACTTTCTTTGCTTCAGCAGTACCTGATGAGCCAGAAACGATTGCGCCAGCATGGCCCATGGTTTTGCCTTCTGGGGCAGTGAAACCTGCGACATAGCCGACAACTGGTTTAGTGACATGCTCTTTGATGAAAGCTGCGGCGCGCTCTTCAGCATCGCCACCAATTTCACCAATCATGACGATTGCTTCAGTTTCAAGATCTTCTTGGAACGCCTTGAGGCAATCAATATGAGTGGTGCCAATAACTGGGTCGCCACCAATTCCGACTGCAGTGGTGAAACCAATATCTCTCAATTCATACATCATCTGATAGGTCAAAGTTCCAGATTTTGAAACCAGACCGATTTTTCCTGGACCAGTGATGTCAGCAGGTGTGATTCCGATGTTTGATTTACCTGGGCTGATAAGGCCCGGACAATTTGGTCCAATAATGCGAGACTTACCGATTTTCTGGGCGTAGGCGAAGAAACTTGCCGTATCGTGAACGGGAATTCCTTCAGTAATAACAACAATCAATGGGACATGTGCATCAATCGCATCAACGACCGCACTCTTTGCAAATTTTGGTGGAACGAAAATAACAGATGCGTTAGCGCCCGTAGCAACGAGTGCTTCTGAGACAGTGTTAAAAACTGGAAGCGATTTTCCTTCAATCTCTACGACTTGCCCGCCTTTGCCGGGGGTGACTCCACCGACGATGTGTGTGCCGCTAGCAATCATGCGACGAGTGTGTTTGGTGCCTTCAGAGCCAGTCATTCCTTGAACTATGACTTTTGTGTTCTCATTGAGGAAGATCGCCATTACTTTGCCGCCAATTCTGCTGCGCGAGCAGCTGCGCCATCCATAGTGTCGAGTTGTTGTACAAGTGGATGATTTGCTTCATTCAAGATTCTTCGACCTTCATTCACGTTATTGCCATCTAGCCGGACCACGATTGGCTTCGTGGCTTTATCACCCAACATGGCCAACGCTTGAACAATTCCATTAGCAACGGCGTCACATGCGGTTATGCCGCCGAAGACATTAACAAAAACAGATTTAACTGCAGGATCACCAAGGATGATGGAAAGACCATCGGCCATGACTTGAGCAGACGCGCCACCACCAATATCGAGGAAGTTTGCGGGCTTAACGCCACCAAATTTTTCGCCAGCATATGCAACTACATCAAGTGTGCTCATGACGAGCCCGGCTCCATTACCAATTACTCCAACTTCGCCATCAAGCTTGACGTAATTCAGATCTTTCTCTTTAGCGAGCGCTTCAAGTGGATTTGTGGCGGCATGATCGATGAGAGCTTCATGGTCGGGGTGTCTAAAAGCAGCATTGTCATCAAGGGTAACTTTTCCATCAAGTGCGATGATGCGTCCGTCGGCAGTTTTCACTAAGGGATTAACTTCAACCAGAGTTGCATCTGAAGATTGGAAAGTTTTCCAAAGCGTGACAAGAACATCGGCTACGCCTTTTTCGACGTCAGCAGGAAAACCACCTTTGCGGACGATCTCGATAGCGCTTTCATTCGAAATTCCAAGGTTGGGATCAATATGAACTTTCGCTAATTTTTCTGGGGTTTTATGGGCAACTTCTTCGATATCCATTCCGCCTGAGACTGATGCCATGACGAGAAACGATCGAGCAGCGCGATCCAGAAGTATGGCTAGGTAATACTCGCTTTCGATGGGTGCAGCAGCCGCGATCATCACTTTATGAACGGTATGTCCTTTGATGTCCATACCCAATATTGCTTGTGCTTTTTCGAAAGCATCATCAGGATTTTCTGCGAGTTTTACTCCACCAGCTTTTCCTCGGCCACCGATCTTTACTTGGGCTTTCACCACAACTTTTCCGCCAATTTTTTCGGCGGCGACCTTCGCTTCTTGTGCGGTAGCGGCAACGGCTCCTGGTAGAACTGGAACTCCATGTGCTTCAAATAGATCCCGCGCTTGATACTCAAAAAGGTCCATGGGTCATAACTTATCTACTGGTGCATATCGGAGCAACAAACGCTTATCTCCATAGCTACCGAAATTGATTGTTGCTTCTGATTTATCCCCTGAACCTGAGACTGCTATCACAGTACCTAACCCGAAAGTGTCATGTGAGACGCGATCACCAATAGCAAGTTGCAGAGTATGTGATTGCTTGCCTGTTGCTTTTGGAAGCGGCGGAGGCGCGTATTTTTTGCGGGTTATGGGTGGATTTATGAATCCACTTTCGCTCTTATTCCACTCAATCAAGTTTTCTGGAATTTCATCAAGGAACCGGGATGGTGGATTGTAATTTGGCGCGCCCCATGACGAACGGTACTCAGCGCGCGATAAGTAAAGTCTTTGTCGGGCGCGAGTAAGACCAACGTACGCTAATCGACGTTCCTCTTCTAATTCCTTCTTCTCACCTAAAGTGCGTGAATGAGGAAATACACCTTCTTCCATTCCGCTTAAGAAAACTGTTGGGAACTCAAGTCCTTTTGCAGTATGCAAAGTCATCAATGTGACAACGCCGCCATGATCTTCGCCTTCGGGAATTTCATCAGCATCGGCAACAAGTGCAACATCTTCTAGGAAGCCGGCTAAGGAAATCTCTTCGCCTTCATCAACCTCACGTTCTTCATATTCTTCAGCAACTGCAACAAGTTCTTCTAGGTTCTCGACACGAACTTCATCTTGGGGATCGTGGCTATCCCGTAGTTCATCTAGGAGGCCCGATTGTTCGAGAGCAGCTGCGGCGATTGTTGAGGGTGGACGTTTAGCCTCAACAAGAACTCGAAGCGCGCTCAGCATCGCAACAAATTGGGAGATAGATGAAGAAGTCTTCGGGGTCAGACCCGCTTCATTAGCTCGATTGAGTGATTGCCAGAATGTAATTCCCTCTTTCTTTGCGAGATCATCAATGGTGTCGAGAGCTCTGTCGCCGATTCCGCGCTTGGGGGTATTGATGATGCGCCTCATCGAGACTTCGTCATTGGGATTCACAATCACACGCAAGTATGCAAGTAAATCCTTTACTTCTTTTCGTTCATAAAATCGAACTCCACCGACAACTTTGTAGGGAATTGTGGCGCGCATGAACACTTCTTCAAAGACACGAGATTGGGCATTCGTTCGATAAAAAATAGCGGTTTCGCCAAATTTTGAGAGACCTTCGCGCTGGAGGCGGAAAAGTTCATCTCGGACATATTCCGCTTCGTGATGTTCATTCTCAGCCACAAATCCCATGAGCTTTGGTCCACTTCCGGCATCAGACCATAAGTTCTTCTCTTTACGTGCTTCATTTAAGGAAATAACGGCATTTGCTGCGCTGAGGATATTTTGGGTGGAGCGATAGTTCTGTTCTAAGAGGATTGTTGTGGCATCGGGATAATCTTCTTCGAATTGCATGATGTTACGGATAGTCGCGCCACGAAAACCATAAATAGATTGGTCAGCATCACCGACAACGCAGAGTTCAGCGGCTGGAATTCCTTCGCGATCAGTTCCGACGAGTTCGCGAATCAGAATGTATTGGGCATGGTTAGTGTCTTGATATTCATCGACCAGAATGTGTTTGAAGCGATGTCGATACCGCGCTCTTGATTCAGGAAACTTCTGCATCACCTCAACTGTTTTCATGATGAGATCATCAAAATCCATCGCATTAGCGGCAGTAAGACGTTGTTGATAGATTGCGTAAACTTCAGCAACCACTTCTTCAAAACTATTTTGAGTCGCATTTCGATAATCAGCTGGGCCTAGTAACTCATTCTTTGCGTTGGAGATTACAGAGGCAACGCCACGCGGGTTGTAGCGTTTGGGATCAAGGTTAAGGTCTCGCATCACCAGAGTTACGAGTCGCAAGCTATCGGCCTGGTCGTAAATCGAAAAGGTAGTAGAGAAACCAAGTCGTACCGCTTCTTGGCGAAGTATTCGTACGCAGGCGGAATGAAATGTAGATACCCACATTATTTTTGCGCGATTGCCGACTAGTTCGGAGACGCGTTCTTTCATCTCACCAGCAGCTTTATTTGTGAAGGTGATTGCGAGGATTTCAAAGGGCTGGACTCCGCGTTCAGCCATTAAATATGCGATGCGACGCGTCAATACTCGCGTCTTTCCAGATCCTGCTCCCGCAACAACGAGAAGTGGGCCACCAAAGTGAGTGACTGCTGCGCTTTGTTGGGGATTAAGTCCCTCCAACAATCTTTGAGAGTGCGACGCAGACATGATGCGAAGTCTAGGATAGGCAGGTGACTCCACTCCCCGACTCAGAAATTAAGCGCGTTCTTGTTGTGATGGCTCATCCCGATGATTGCGATTTTGGAGCGGGAGGCACGATTGCCCAATGGACCTCACAAGGTATTGAAGTTTCATACTGCATCATCACTAACGGCGATCAAGGTGGCGAAGAATCTGGAATCCCACTTGAACAAATGGCAGCTGTGCGTCAACAAGAACAGCGTGATGCGGGTAAAGCACTTGGGGTCTCACAGATTACATATTTGAATTATCGAGATGGTTGGTTAGCGCCATCAATGGAACTGAGAAAAGAGATCGTCAAAGCCATTCGTATTGCAAAGCCAGATCGTATGGTGGTCCAATCTCCAGAACGCAATTACGAGCGAGTTTTTGCTAGCCATCCTGATCATCTCGCAGCCGGCGAAACGGCGGTTCAAGCCGTGTATCCCGATGCGCGAAATCCCTTTGCTTTCACAGATCTCAAAGCGGCTGGATTAGAACCATGGCGAGTTCGAGAAGTGTGGATGACAGGTTCACCGAATCCCAATCACTTCGTCGATATAACTACGACATTTGATAAGAAGATTGCAGCGCTTCATGCTCACGTAAGTCAGACTGCCCACAATAAAGAGTTGGAAAATATGGTCCGTGAATGGGGCCAGAGAAATGCCCAAGCCAATGGATTACCGGAAGGTCGAGTCGCAGAGATTTTTCAGGTGATGAATACTGATTAGTTATCGGTATTTGCTTTATTGATTGAAATCGTACGTAACGGAGCGCCATCAACGCCGCCGTTTTTCACGCCGCCTTCGGCAATATATTTCACGATTTCAAGACCAGAAATTATCCGTCCCCAAATTGTGTAATTTGGACCAAGGGTTGTGTTCTTATAAACCAAGAAAAATTGGCTTCCATTAGAGTTTGGGCCTGAGTTGGCCATCGCTACCGTTCCTTCAGGGTAATTATTTTCGCCGGCAACGGGAAGATTTTCATCTCGATAACGAAAATCTGGTCCACCAGATCCTGTGGCAGTTGGATCACCACATTGAAGTACGAAAATACCTTCAGTTGTGAGTCGATGACAGAGAGTGTCATCAAAGAAACCACGACGAGCTAGCGTCGCCATCACGGTAACAGTGACAGGCGCTTGGCGGGAAAGAGTCTGAATGACAATATTTCCACAATTAGTTTGCAGAGTGATGGTCTTAGGGAAACGTTTCAATATGGCGTTCGGCGGTGAAACTCGATCTGGTGATTGAGCAACTGCGCTCGTGACTTTACAACGAATCTTTTCGATTTTTTTTGCCGCGTTGGTAACGCTTGGTTTCTTTGAGTCCGCCTGTGCAGAAATATTTGGGGCAACCATCAGCGAAGAAAACATGGCAAGAACGATGACGAGATTCTTAGCTCGCATTTCGTTCTCCTTTGAGATCCATATTCTTATTCCCACTCAATCGTTGCAGGTGGTTTTGAAGTTATGTCGAGCGTTACTCGATTTACTTCTCGCACCTCGTTGGTGATCCGGTTTGAGATTTTCGCAAGCACCTCGTAAGGAATTCGCGACCAATCTGCCGTCATTGCATCTTCACTTGAAACGGGACGAAGAACAACAGGGTGGCCATAAGTACGACCATCTCCTTGTACTCCAACGCTTCGTACTTCTGCGAGTAATACAACTGGGCATTGCCAGATCTCACGATCAAGACCCGCTAAGTGTAATTCTTCGCGTGCAATAAAATCGGCTCGACGAAGAACTCTAAGTCTTTCTTCAGTAACTTCTCCGACAATACGGATTGCCAGACCTGGACCTGGGAACGGTTGTCGCCAAACAATGGGTTCAGGCAGACCTAAAGCCATCCCAACTTCTCGAACCTCATCTTTGAAAAGCGAACGAAGTGGTTCAATCAACGTGAATTTAAGATCATCAGGTAATCCACCAACATTGTGATGAGATTTGATGTTTGCAGTTCCGGTACCGCCGCCTGATTCCACAACATCCGGATACAACGTTCCTTGGACTAGGAATTCAACTTTCTTCTCGCGCGAAATACGTGTAGCAGCTTCTTCAAAGGTACGGATGAATTCACGACCAATAATCTTTCTTTTCTCTTCAGGATCTATTACACCCTTGAGCGCGTTTAAGAATTTCTCACGTGCATCCACTACCAATAAATTAATTCCTGTTGCTTTTACAAAATCTCGTTCGACTTGTTCGGCTTCTCCTTCGCGCAATAACCCATGATCTACAAAGACGCATGTGAGTTGAGAACCAATTGCTCTTTGGACTAGGGCCGCTGCGACTGCAGAATCAACACCGCCTGAGAGTCCGCAGATGACTGATTTGTTTTCAACGCTTGATTTGATGTTGATGATTTCATTTTCAATGATGTTCTCTGAAGTCCATGTAGGTTTACATTTCACTACATCAATCAACCAACGACGCAGTATTTCTTCTCCATTGTCAGTATGGAGGACTTCGGGATGAAACTGGACGCCAGCAAGTAATCCACTCTCATTTTCAAAAGCTGCAACCTGGGTATCGGTGGTATTGCCGATGACGTGAAACCCGAGCGGGGGTTGGGTGACGCTATCGCCATGGCTCATCCAGACATCAAAATTAGATTCCAGATCTTTGAGTAGTCGCGACGAAGGGTCACCATTAAATCGAGTTCGACCATATTCTGACTTTCCAGTTTTCTCAACGATTCCGCCGAGAGATTGCGCCATTGCCTGAAACCCGTAACAGATTCCGAAAACTGGAATATCCCTTTCGAAAAGTTTGGGATCAATTGTTGGTGCGCCCGGGGCATACACCGACGAAGGTCCGCCAGAAAGAATGATGGCCCGCGGATTTCGTGCTAATAATTCATCAACAGAAAGAGTTGAGGGAACTATCTCGCTATAAACATTTGCTTGACGTACTCGCCGTGCGATGAGTTGGGCATATTGCGCGCCAAAGTCCACGACAAGAACGTGATTACTGCGCTGCACTCGGGGGTTTTCCTATGCTCGATTAAGAACGACTTCAACGCGTTGGAACTCTTTGAGATCCGAATAACCGCATGTAGCCATCGCTCTACGAAGCGCGCCAAAAAGATTCATTGAACCATCCGAAGCGTGTGATGGTCCGAGAAGAATTTCATGCAACGTTCCAGCAGTGCTGACATGAACGCGTGCGCCACGTGGGACTTCTGGATGGTGGGCTTCTGGTCCCCAATGCCAACCGCGTCCCGGAGCTTCTTCAGCGCGCGCTAAAGGTGAACCAAGCATGACTGCGTCTGCGCCACATGCGATCGCTTTTGCAATATCACCGCTTTTGCCCACAGAACCATCAGCGATGACATGAACATAACGACCGCCTGATTCATCAAGATACTCACGACGGGCAGATGCAACATCTGCAACTGCAGTTGCCATCGGAACTGAAATTCCTAGAACTTGTCGGGTTGTGTGCGCGGCTCCGCCACCAAAACCTACAAGCACGCCAGCTGCTCCCGCGCGCATTAAATGCAGCGCGCTTTGCGCTGTTGCGCAACCTCCGACAATGACAGGAACGTCTAATTCGTAAATAAACTTCTTGAGATTCAACGATTCGTTGCTCTTGGAGACGTGTTCTGCGCTAACAGTGGTTCCGCGAATCACGAAAATATCGACGCCCGCATCAATTACCGCTTTGTGAAATTCTGCGGTTCGTTGTGGAGATAACGCTCCTGCAACAGTTACTCCAGCGGCGCGGATCTCGGCGATACGTTCTTTGATTAGTTCGGGGCGAATCGGAGCTTTATAAAGTTCCTGCATTCGACGGGTTGCTTGGTCGGCAGGTATCGAGGAAATTTCGCCAAGTTGAATCTTGGGGTTCTCATATCGAGTCCACAAACCTTCGAGGTTGAGAACTCCTAGTCCTCCAAGTTTTCCAATCGCGATCGCAGTTTCAGGAGAGACAACGGAATCCATAGGCGCTGCGAGAAGCGGCATTTCAAACTTATAGGCATCTATCTGCCAGGAAGTGGAGACTTCATTAGGTTCGCGGGTTCGACGAGAAGGCACGATAGATATATCGTCGAAAGAGTACGCAGTTCGGGCTCTTTTACCCGGTGAAATCTCGATATCAACCATCATCGACTCCGATAGTAATTAGGCGCATCGGCAACATCGAGAACATCGTGAGGATGACTCTCCTGTAGGCCAGCGGAAGTGATTTGAATCAGCCTGCCCCTTTTGTGGAGCGCAGCAATGTTTTCAGCGCCCGCATATCCCATTCCTGAGCGGAGTCCCCCAACAAGTTGGTGAACAACATCTGCGACTGGACCGCGATATGCGACTTTACCTTCAATTCCTTCTGGGACTAATTTATCTTCGGCCAGAACATCATCTTGCATGTAACGATCTTTCGAATATGACTTCTTGGCTCCACGAGTTTGCATCGCACTTAATGAGCCCATACCGCGATATGTCTTAAATCTATTTCCATCAATCTCTACTAATTCACCAGGAGATTCATCGCAACCTGCAAGCAGCGAGCCCAACATAACTGAGTCTGCTCCGGACACAATTGCCTTGGCGATGTCGCCAGAGAATTGCAAACCACCATCGGCAATGAGCGGAATGTCAGCTTTCATACATGCCTTGGCAGCTTCCATGATTGCAGTAATTTGTGGAACGCCGACTCCTGCAACAACGCGAGTCGTGCAGATAGATCCAGGTCCTACTCCAACTTTGACTGCATCAGCGCCAGCATTAATGAGTGCTTGAGCTCCGGCCCGGGTTGCGACATTTCCGCCAATTATTTCTTGCTTTGGAAAGTGTTTCTTAATCTTTGCTATCGCTTCCAACACCGCACGATGATGGCCATGGGCGGTATCCACAACAATGACATCAACATCAGCGCCGATTAGCGCTTCTGCTCTTTCAAATCCATCATCGCCAACACCGACTGCAGCGCCAACTCGTAAATTTGCGCCCTTTACCAACTTCACATGAGTAACTTGTTCATCAATGGCCAGATTTCGGTGGATGATTCCAATGCCGCCTGCTTTTGCCATCGCAATTGCCATGGCTGATTCGGTAACGGTATCCATTGCCGAAGAAACCAAGGGAATATCAAGGTAAATAGAGCGAGTGAGTTGGGTCCGAGTATCGACTTCAGATGGAACTACATCTGAAGCATCTGGAAGAAGCAGCACATCGTCGTAGGTGAGGCCTAGCATGGCAACCTTCTCATTGACGTTCTCGCTCACCGCGCCACCCTAACGCTTGAGGTATTTAAGCTCCAACTGCCCGTGAAATCTCCTCGCAGGCCTCGAGTAAATCATCAACGAGAACTGCGGTTTTGAGTTCTTTGCGGTTCCATCCCGGACCACCAAGAACTACACGTGGCGCAGGTCGGATACTTGGAATCTCACCCAAAACTTCTGATCTTCCATTCTTATCGAGTTGTGCCCACAAAAAAATCGCAGGAGGCGCAGAACGTTTTACAACTGCACTTACCGCCTCTATTGGAGTACGCGCACCAAGAAATTGGGTTGCAATCTTTCGCTCAGAGAGCGCTGCTCCAAGTGCATAGAGAGCGAGGGAGTGCATCTCTTCTCCAATGCACGCAAGAAGAACGGGACGAGCATTGACAGGATTTTGAACTGAGGAGGTTGCTTCTTGGAGAAGTCGCTTGATAATTTCAGAAACGAGGTGTTCGGTTTCGATTCCAGTCCCAGACTCGGCCCACTCATCGCCAATCAAAATTAATAATGGAACGAGAACTTCATTCCATGTATTTGTAATTCCTCGAGCTGACATTTCAGATCGCAATAATTCTTCGATGAAATTTCGGTCATATCCGCGAGCCGCGCGGATAAGAGTCTCAACAAGTTCTTCGCGGACTGCGACATCTGAGGAGATGGAGTTTGCGATCACTTCCGGCGATACATCTCCATCAAAAGCAAGCGCACGTTGAGCCGCCTCAGCTGGAGAAACTCCTGCGATTACAAGTTTGCGCATCAATGTAAGTCGCGCCAGATCAGCGCCGTTGTAACGGCGATGTTCTCCGGAGCTATGTTCTGATGGACCCAATCCATAGCGGCGGTCCCAGGTGCGAAGGGTGGCAGGGGCAACGCCTAATCGGCGAGCAACGGCGGCAACCGTTAAGGCTTCTACATCGTTGGAGTTACCGCTCATGGACCAATAGTGGGGGCAGTCACTCGCCCCCGCATGTTGAAAAATCGCCTCCGCCACGCTCGCGGATATATCTGGTCAAGGTACTTGAACAACTTACGGCGCGATTGTATGGTTCACCCATGTCCGAAACTTCTCGCTTACCGAAGCCGGTAGCTACAAATTGGGAATGGCAGTATGAGGGTGCTTGCCGATCCCTTCCAACTGAGATGTTCTTTCATCCAGATGGCGAGCGCGGCCCCCGCCGCAAAGCTCGTGAGAACGCTGCAAAAGCGGTCTGTGCTTCCTGCCCGGTAATTGCTGCATGTCGCGCACATGCACTCGCTGCTCAGGAACCATATGGAATCTGGGGCGGGCTCACAGAAGAAGAACGTTTGGACATCATCAGTAAGGCCCAGCGTCAACAGCGGTTCTTTACTGCATAACTCACTTCCTAGAACACAAACCCTCGGGGCTTTAAAAGGTCTCGGGGGTTTATTTTTTAATGAAGCGGATCTGGCGCAGATTCAGGTGATTTACGAAGGCTAATTACCGCTGTGACTGCAAGCGCGCTAAAAATTACTCCCATCGAGAAAATCAACGTTGGTTCAGGTATTTGCCATCCAGCAATGTCGGTAATTCCTACACCAATAAGCGCCTCGATAATTAACTTAATACCTATATACGCCAAGATAACACTCAGACCTTTTGATAAATAGGCTAGTCGAGCCAACATCATCTCCACCAAGAAATAAAGTTGCCTTAAGCCCATCATTGCAAAAGCATTGGCCATAAATGCGATGTATTTATCTGATGTCAGCGCAACTGTGGCTGGAATCGAATCCAGAGCGAAGAGAAGATCAGTGAAACCAAGGGCGACAAAAGCGAGAGCAAAAGTTCCAAGTCCCTTATTTCGAAGCCACGAGACCATTCGATTTTCTTGCCATTCGTCATCGCCCGCATCTTCTCGAACTAATTGATAGGCGGTATAAATCAATAAAGCGCCGAAGAAAAAGAAAAGCCAGACAAACCTTTCAATTGCTTCTATAGCAACAAATAAAAATAAAACACGTAGTACTAAAGCAAAGAGAATTCCTGAAAGTAGGGCAAGTTGTTGTTTTTCGCGGGGAATATTGAGTTTTGCCAAGATGATGATGAAGACAAAGAGATTATCGATGGAAAGCGGATATTGAGTAACCCATGTTGCGAAATACTCTTCGCCCACAATTGGGTTCTGCCATGCCATGAGAAAGAATCCGAAAAAGACGGCCGAAGCGATGTAGAAAAGGGTCCAGCCGACTGATTCTTTGACTGTGGTGACGCGATTTCTTCGGGCAAAAGCCCACGCTAGATCTGTGCCGATAACTAAGAGCGCGATTCCAGCCGTGATCGCCCAAATAGCTCCCGTGATTGGCGTCTCCATCCCTTAATCGTAGGGGTGTAAAACACGCTTTAGTCTCGCTTTGGCTCGAAGTTTTCCGGATTCTTGCGGAGGGAGATCACCGTTGTGACAGCAAGAGCGCTAATGATTACGCCAAGTGAGACGTTGAGCGATGGCTTTGTCAGATGTATGCCAGCGATTTCATGGATTCCAATGCCATGGAACGCTTCGATGAAAAGTTTGAATCCGATAAATCCCAAAATTATCGATAGGCCTTTGGATAAATACACCAATCGTTTCAAAAGAATTCCTACGAGGAAGTAGAGTTGGCGTAATCCCATCAAGGCAAAAGCGTTCGCCATGAAAACAATATATGGGTCACGGGTTAATCCGAATATTGCTGGAATCGAATCAAGAGCAAAAATTAGATCCGTCATGCCCAGAGCGATGAGCGCTAGTGCAAAATTCGAGAATCCCCGATTTCTCAAAAATTCAAGGACCCGATTCTCTTGCCATTCATTTTCACCAGGCTCTTCTTTCACCAATGTCCAGGCGGTGTAAAGCAATATAGCGCCAAAGAGGAAGAAAACTGCCACATATTTTTCGATAACTGCAGCTCCGATAACGATGAATATGCCACGGAAAATCAACGCTAATGTAATTCCAAATAGCAGAACCAATTGCTCTTGTTTTTTCGCTATCTGAAGGCGAGTGAGAATAATTAAAAATACGAACAAATTATCAATCGAGAGTGAGTACTCGGTAATCCATCCGGCGAGGAATTCTTTCGAGGATTGTTCGCTTCCCCAACTCTGCATCGAAAAACCGAATATCAGCGCTGCAGAAACATAAATCACAGTCCAGGACGCAGCTTCTTTGAGGGTAGTCTCTTTATTTCTTCGAATGAGCGCCCACGTTAGATCAAGAACGAGTACAACGAAGACCGCAACCAACGACGTTGCCCATAACTGCGATGAAGCCATTCCCGAAGAATTCATGTGCGGATAGTAAAGAAAATCGGGCCCTAGCGCTGTGCCAGAGCCCGATTTATTAGATCAGTTATTGCTGTATTTAGTGACTGTGGCCACCTGGTCCATGGCTATGGCCATGTCCAGCAGCTTCTTCTTTCTTCTCTTCTGGAGTCTCAAATACAAGAGCTTCAGTAGTAATGAACATTGCTGCGATTGAAGCAGCGTTGGCAAGTGCAGAGCGAGTTACTTTGACTGGATCAATAACTCCAGCTTTGACGAGATCGCCATATTCATCAGATGCAGCATTAAATCCTTCATTTGGCTTCAATGTGCGAACTTTAGAAACGACAACGTAACCTTCTTGGCCAGCATTTTCTGCAATCCAACGAAGTGGTTCTTGGCAAGCCTTTGCAACGAGACGAACGCCGACTGCAGCATCGCCTTCGTAACCAAGATCGCCATCAAGAACTGTTGCGGCATGAACGAGAGCTGCGCCTCCGCCGACGACGATACCTTCTTCAACCGCTGCGCGGGTTGCTGAGATTGCATCTTCGAGACGGTGCTTCTTCTCTTTTAGTTCAACTTCGGTGTGCGCTCCAACTTTGATGACGCAAACGCCACCAGAAAGTTTTGCTAGACGCTCTTGAAGCTTCTCGCGATCCCAATCAGAATCAACTAATTCGATTTCGCGACGAAGTTCGCCAATACGACCTTCAACATCTTTCTTATTTCCAGCGCCATCAACAAGAGTGGTGTGATCCTTTGTGATCACAACGCGACGAGCGCGACCCAACATATCAAGAGAGATCTGGTCGAGCTTTAGTCCGATTTCCTTGGAAATGACTTGGCCACCGGTAAGGATCGCCATGTCTTGGAGCATCGCTTTGCGACGGTCGCCGAAAGCTGGCGCCTTGACTGCTGCGGATGTGAAAACACCACGCATACGGTTCACGACGAGCGTTGAAAGTGCTTCGCCTTCAACATCTTCGGCGATGATGAGAAGTGGCTTGGAGGCCTTTGCGACTTGTTCCAAGATTGGGAGCAAATCAGCCAAGGCTGAGATCTTCTCTGAAGTAAGCAATACATAAGCATCTTCCAGGACCGTTTCCATACGATCTTGGTCAGTCACGAAGTATGGCGAGATATAACCCTTATCGAACTGCATACCTTCGGTGAATTCGAGTTCAAGGCCCGTTGTTGAAGATTCTTCAACAGTAATGACGCCATCTTTACCGACTTTATCCATCGCTTCTGCAATGAGGTCACCAATTCCACGATCTTGAGCAGAGATGGTTGCGACATCGGCGATTTGAGCCTTATCGGAAATCTTTGTGGAGTTAGCGCGAAGCTTCTCAACAACAGATGCGACTGCCGCTTCAATTCCGGACTTAATTCCCATTGGCTGTGCGCCCGCTGCAAGGTTGCGAAGACCTTCCTTCACCATCGCTTGAGCGAGCACCGTTGCTGTTGTTGTTCCATCACCGGCAACATCATTGGTCTTTTCCGCAACTTGCTTCACAAGTTGAGCGCCCATGTTTTCGGCTGGATCAGAGAGTTCAATTTCTTTCGCGATTGTGACGCCATCATTAGTGATGAGCGGCGCTCCGAAAGATTTTCCAATAACAACATTACGACCCTTAGGGCCGAGAGTTACTTTGACGGTATCAGCGAGGATATTTACTCCACGCTCCATACCGCGACGAGCGTTCTCGTCGAAATGAAGTGATTTACCCACAGTTATCGTCTCTTCTTACTTCTCGATAACAGCAAGAATGTCGCGAGCAGAGAGAACTAGGTATTCCTCGCCGCCATGCTTAATTTCAGTTCCGCCGTACTTGCTATAAAGAACGACATCGCCAACTTTGATATCCATAGGAACGCGAACTCCATCATCAAAGCGTCCTGGACCAACGGCAACTACGGTGCCTTCTTGTGGCTTCTCTTTTGCGGTATCTGGAATGACGAGACCAGATGCGGTCTTCTCTTCTGCTTCGTTAATCTTGATAACGATGCGGTCTTCGAGTGGCTTAATGGCAATGGCCATTGTTGTAGCTCCTTCTTCATCGAGTACTTACGAACTAGGGGTTCTAAGCGACTTATCACTCTCGCTTGACGAGTGCTAACGCCTAGCCTAGGGGCGACTATTCCCGTTCTCAAATCCACTCCCCATTGCATCTCTCGAGACCTCTGCTCGACCCCGCAAACCGACCTCGCTGGCGCGAGGCCAACGTTTGCTTTCCGGTCGAGCGAGAAATCGCAGGCTGGAGAGCTAGGCCCAGATTGGGATGGAGGGGCTGATCGAAGAGGCGGCTTCGATTCCGAGGGCAGATGCGGGGCGACCTGAGGAGATTGCGAGGGAGCCGAGCGCCGCCACCATGGCGCCGTTATCCGTGCATAACGCGGGCGGCGGAGTCCGAAGTTCGATTCCGGCAGCTGCGCATCTCTCGGTGGCAACAACGCGAAGTCGGGAGTTCGCAGCGACTCCCCCGGCAATGACAAGTGAATCAATGCCGGTTTCTTTGCAGGCTTTAATGGATTTCTGCAGCAGCACATCAACGATCGCTTCTTGGAACGATGCTGATACATCAGCGCGAATAAAATTTGGAGTGGCTTGCACGTAACGCGCGACTGCTGTTTTAAGTCCGGAAAATGAAAAGTTGAATTGGTGCTCAGCTAAATCTTTTGCTTGGGTTAATCCTCGTGGAAAGTTAATGGCTTTTTCATTTCCATCCTTCGCATCTTTATCGATGAGCGGTCCGCCAGGGAATCCAAGGCTCAATAAACGAGCGATTTTGTCGAAAGCTTCTCCGGCAGCATCATCAACTGTTTGGCCCAAGGAAGTAATGTCGTTTGTAATGTCATTTACTTGCAGGATGGATGAATGTCCACCACTTACTAGAAGTGCAATCGTGGGGCGAATATCTTTTTCATGCGTTAAGAGATCTACTGCGACGTGAGAGGCAAGATGATTGACGCCATACAAAGGTTTATCAAGCGCTAATGCAAGGCCATTCGCAGCTGAGACGCCAACGAGTAATGCGCCAACGAGTCCTGGGCCAGCCGTGACTGCAACCGCATCAATGTCATTTAGGGCCACGCCACTTTCCTTTAACGCACGATCAATAGCAGGCTGCATGGCTTCAAGATGTGCTCTCGAAGCAACTTCGGGAACCACTCCGCCGAAGCGAGCATGTTCATCAACGCTGGATGAAATGACATTTGCAAGTAGCTTTCGTCCGCGAACTATCCCTACTGCAGTTTCATCGCAAGAAGTTTCAATTCCAAGAACGAGTGGTTGGGTCATGCCCCGACCTCTTTTCGCATGATCAACGCATGAATTCCATGTGCGTAGTAGTTATCGCGGCGCGAAACAACAGAATATCCGTGCTTTTCATAGAGTGGCTGGGCTTCAACGTTTCCTTCGCGCATTTCCAGCATGAAAGCGGTCACCTTCTTCTGACGACCCCAACTCTCTAGCTCGTGAAGCATGTGGGACGCAATCCCTTTCTTTCGGTGAGGGGGAATCACAGTCAAAGTGTGAATATCTGCGACATCACCAGCGAGTGCAATCCCACCGTAACCAACAATCTCTTTATCTTCGATTGCGACAATATATTTTCTAGTAAGAGGAACTCCAGATAATTCTTCTCGAAATTGCGCAGCACTCCACGGACTCTCGGGAAAAATCTCTTTCTCAAGTCCAACGAGGACTGGAATATCAAGTGCGATCATGTCGCGATAGGAAATCATCGACGCTCACTAGTGGGAACTGCATCGGGTCGACGCAAGTACAAAGGTTTATCGATGGGCGTAGTCCGAGACTTTGCTAACAGCATCGCCATTGATGGATACAGCGGTTCGGTAAAATCGAAACCGAATTTCATGTCATCCAGAGCTGCAACTTCGTGTGGTGCAGAAACATGAGGACCTGTAACGCGTTCCCCATTTTCAAATTTCGCCCAATACACTTCTTTGCGTCGAGCATCTGAGGTGACTATGTAACTCTGACTATCAACATCCATTGCATCAAGGGAGCATGCTCCGCGCCAGGGAATCTTTCGAGCATGCGCAAAGGTCTGGGCGAAAGTTATCCCAACTCGTAGACCTGTAAAAGGTCCTGGTCCCATTCCCACAACAACTTCATCAACATCATTTCTGGTGTGTAGCGCTTCCTTTACAAGTTTCGGTAACGCTTCTGCGTGCGCGGTGGCGCCATCGTGAAATCCGCTGAAAAGAAGTTGGTTATCTTCAAAGATCGCTACAGAGGTGCGATGTGTTGCTGTATCAATCACGAGAGAAATCACAACGCAAAACCTTTCCAGCGTTCACCAAATCCAGAAAATTCAACGATGCGATCGTTTTCTTTAGCTCCAAAATCAATGGTGACCAGCAAGAAATCTTCGTAAAGGCGTGACGCGACATCTTCGCCCCACTCAATCACCGTAATCGCACCCTCTCGCGAAGTGTCAAGATCGAGATCATCAATTTCAAAATTCTGTGTGGATCCTCCCAATAATCGATAGGCGTCCACATGAATCAATGGAATCTTTCCTTTATGAGTACGAGAGATAACAAATGTCGGTGAAGTGATTTCTGAGATGCCCAGGAACTTACCTATTCCTTGAGTGAGTGCAGTCTTACCTGCACCCAAAGTTCCTTTAAGAACCACGATATCTCCGGGTCGAAGTTTTACGGCGAGATCTGTGCCTAAATCACGCATTGCTTCGACGGAATTGATTATCACTGTTAAATCGTACCGACTACTTGAAGATTGGAGTGCGACCTTTCCAATTTCCAATTATTTGTTCTGGTGACGTACCTAGTACTTTCTCAATAATTGATGCATAGATATCACGGAAATCCGTGGTGACTGCAAGGTCATCGTTCTTGAGATTATTGAGCGCAGGTTGATCACCATAAAAACCACCTTTTATTCGCTCGCCTAAGACAAACACGGGTCCGGAGGTTCCGTGATCTGTTCCGTCTGAAGCATTTCCTTTTACGCGACGGCCAAATTCGCTATAGACAAGCACGATCACATCGTTGCTTCGATTGGTCGCACGCATTTGTGACATAAATTTCGAGATACCTTGTGAAACAACACCAAGCAGAACTGATTGAGCGCCTTTCTCATCAGCATGCGTATCAAATCCGCCTAAAGAAACGGACCAGACCCGCGTAGGCGCACCTGCAGCAACGAGTTTTGCAACTATGTCGAGTTGTTGCGAGAGATCACTATTTCCTCCAGCATTCCCGCCATTGACGGTTGGGAGATCCTGAGTAGCAGGAGCGGGAGCTTTCAATATTGGAGTTATATCGGAGGAGACGCTAAAGAGATTTCTCATCGACCGTGCGGCCATAGACTGCAACAAATTATCGTTCTTGCTCTCAATTGATAACTTCATACAATCACTCGCTAAAGATCCCGTGGGGACTTTCAGTCCGCCGAGAGGTAGAACTGAACCAGAACGTTTTGCTCCTGCTAAAAGTGGCGGGAGAACCGAACCTAAACCAATGGCGAGTAGCGGATCTTCAGGCTGAGTCTCAACCCAGCGTCCCAACCAACCGGTTTTTGCGGCGGATAATGAAGCAGATTGCCAAATTGACATGGATGAAAAATGAGAGCGATCAGAATTTGGATAACCAACGCCTCGAATAATCGCGACTTGGTTTTTCGTCCACAAAGAGTGAACGCCTATCATCGAACCGTTGAGGAAAAGGTTTTCACCGAGTGGGAATACATCACTCTCTTTATAGGCAATGCCGGGACGAAGTGATTGGTACAAGGAATCTGTTACAGGAACAACGGTATTCAAACCATCGTTTCCACCATACAAGGTCACTACAACCAAAATCGGAGTTCCGAGAGGAAGCGGTCGCGTTATTGCAGCATTAGCAATATCTTCAAGTGTCAATGATGTTGCTGCAGCGCCTAACGCTCCAGCTCCAGTCGCTCTCAGAAATTGTCGTCGGGTGATTGTGTCCATAGTTTTCCTCTACGCACTCACTATGTACTCGGGTGAACAGATTGCAAGAAGCGTTAATCGAGCTGGGTCCGAAATCGCTCCTCGAAGAGCAAGTGTGGTTCGTGGTGTCCATTCCGCAATTCCCAGCCAATTTAGTAGCGCTTCGATTCGATCACGTTGTGGAACACTAGAAATCGGCGAAAGATTTCCCTCCTTAATGAGAGCAGTGGCAAAAGTAATTCGATATTGCGCTGCAGACGTTGAAAGCCAAGCTTGATCAGCAGGCCAACCGCCAACATTCGGTGGGAAGAAAGGTAGTTGTCCTAAAAGATTGAGGTTATTTCGAATGACGGCGCTATTGGAAAAACGTGAAGGAGTAATTGAAAGAGCTCGGCAGACCGAAACAAACCAATCTACGGGGCTCTTCACCATGGAGTTATTGGGATCTTCTAACGCGACGTGAGTCCCCAGAGCCCGAACCAATTCCGATATTTTCCGATCTTTAAAATTTGCTTTTATATTGGCGTCATTTGATGGATTCATACTTGATATAAATCGAAACCATAATCTCTCCGTTATGAAATCTGCACAATCTTCCCTGCTAACGAGATAATCACTTAAGGAATCTGCGTCAAAACTTCCAGTAGTCCCTAGAAAATTTATTGTGCCGCTAAAATGTTGTTTAGGTAGAAATGTAACTTTGCCACTTGATTTATCTACTCTGTAACCAGTGAGAGCTTTAGCGGTCTCTTTTACATCGCTTTCAGAATAGCGATTTACGCCTAAGGTGAATAGCTCCATCAATTCGCGAGAAAGATTCTCATTGGGCGCTTTGACAGTGTTTGTTTGGCCATCGAGCCAGAAAATGAGCGCTCCGTCATTGACCATGGCACGAGACATATCTGCAAAGTTCTCCAGTGCATGCTTGCGCAGAGTTTGATTCTGAAGGTACATGGGCAAGGCATCATCGACTTTTGATGATGAGGTTGCCCAATGCCCATGCCAAAACCAGGTCATTCGCTCACGAAGTGAATGTTCAGATAGAACCATTCGATCGAGCCACCACATTGTCAATGCTGTGATCTGCACTCTTTTTTCGGTGGCGTATGCAACTACTGCGGCGCTATTAGCGGCAGGACGCTTTCCTTGATCGCTTACTTTCGGCGGGGTTTGATTATCCGAAAACGAGTCACTCGTAGGTGAAACTAAATATCGTGTAGCTGCGCTCTCAAAACCATTAGAAACTAACTTTTCAAAATCGCCTGGCTTTGGACCGAACCCAAATCGGTGCACTAAGCGTGCGATTCGGCGCCGCTCTGAAAGAGTTGCCATATACGCGAGCGTAACGGGCGACGTTCCACCTGGCTATCGATTACCTTGATTTCAACTGTGAATACCTGGTGAAAAGAAGAAGGGGCCCGGTTTCCCGAGCCCCTTACTTCAACTACGTATTGAAGTTTTAGGAATTATTCTCCGTAGTACTTCATCTTTGGTGCGCTGTAACCGCGATCGTAAGTCATGTTCTTTGCCTTACGAAGCTTGGTTAGCAATGCGCCACCAGACATGTTCTTTCCATTCTCAGCAGCATAAGCAAGCAAATCTGCGATTGCTAGGTACTGTGAAGTGGTGAAGTTACAGTGGTTAGTTCCTGTTGCTGCAGGGCCAGAAGTATCTGGTGCGCCTGTGGCGGTGAACTTGGTGTACTTCTCAGGAGTGAGATTCCATAGAACGAGTTGATTGTTCTGTGGACGTACTCTGATTCCTTCTTTCTTGGCAGCTGCCCACTTTTCAGCGTAATAAGCAGCGTACTTATCAGCAACTGATTGCTGGTTTCCAGCAATTGTTATCGGATCAGCAACTCCGGTGAAGAGAATTGTTGGGATCTCAACTTTTCCAGAGTGAGAAGCGAGAGTCTTCAATTTAGCGACTGCAGCAGGGTCTGCTTTCGCACGTGGTGATGCAGCTAGAACACTGAGAAGTGCTCCAGTTGCGGTCGCACCAGAAAGTGCAGAGCTCCAAACAAACTGTTCTGCTGAAACGCGAGCTGCATAATCGGTTGCGGTGTTATCAAATACCGCCCCGCCTGCCTGTTGCTCGATGTCATGAGTTGCAAGAACACCAAGAGCTGCTGCAGTTGCTAAGTTCTCCAGAGCAGCGAGTGAAGGATAAATCGCGAGTTGACCTCCCAATTTCTCCGTTGGAGTACCGCCTGGCGGTGCAGTGGTGGAGTCAAAATGCGCTGATTGCATAGGAATTCCCGACACAAGCGCTACAAGAACAAGTGCGCTTCGTGAAGGAATTGCCTTGATTGCATCAGGAACTTTTGAAGTTGCTGGCCACTTTGTGGCTGATGGGTCAGCGGCAATAAGTGCTTGCATTGCACCAATTGCAGTAAATACTTTACCTAGATCACCCATCGCTTCGGCATAACCAGCAGCACCTGCTGAATAACTACCGCCCTTGATTGTTGGATCAAAGAAGGTCTTAATTCCCCAGAGCGCATCTCCCGCCATCGTCATCAATGGAGGCAAATCGCTAGCCATACACATTGGAGCTGCAGCGCTGATCAAGTCAGGATATTTCTCAGCCAATGCTTGAGTGATAAACCCACCAAGCGAATTGCCCCAAGCTACAACTTTCTTTGTTTTTGTGAACTGCTTCTTGAATACGCCAATAAGTTCAACGTTGGTCTTGATTGCATCGTCGGCATTCCAACCCTGACGAGAAAAGCCAGAGCCCATGACTGCATAACCCTTAGCAAGAAGCGGTCCATAGATGGCGGCGCTTCCACCGGGTACTGGTTCTGCGGCATTAACGACTGTGGTTGGGAAACCAGTAATCGCTGCTAAAGATGCGGGCAACGGAACATTGTTGCGATATCCGTGTGAGTAGAGATACACCGTTCCATTGAAGTTAGCAGGAACGAGCATCAAGTATGGAGCAGAGTCAGATGTTGTACCAGCACACTGAGTGACGAAGTTAGCAGTCTGGCATGCAGGATCAGCAGCACGCGCAACCGTTGGGATGGAAACAACGGTGAGCGAGAGAAGTGATGAAACTGTTACGAGCGTTAGTGAACGCTTGAATTTAAAGTTTCTCATGAGTTTGTTGGCAATCCTTTCGCTGGCATTGCTGGTCTCTTGAAGGTGGACTTCACAACCGGACCGCTTCCGCTGTCAGTCGTGTAAAGAACTACTGATCCACCAAATGGTTTGCGATCACCAGTGGCATCCATGACTGCCATGTAATAGCCGGTATGGCCAACATTGCTGGTCTTGGAGTAACCGAGTGGTGAATAAGCAACAGAAGCGAAGGTTGAACCCTTTGTTTCCATCGCACTGATCAACTTCTTACGAGTCAGGTTCTGACCTGCGGCACGAAGTGCTTGGACAGTCATGAGGCCTAAATTCATGCCTTGTAGGACATAGTCATCAAAGGCAGTGCCCGCGTTGTACTTGGTGTTGATTTCTTGGAACTGCTTCACATATTCATCAGTGGTGTCATTTGGTGAAGGATTACCCGCAAGCGTATAGGCGCCATTAAGAACAGCTGTTGGAACTCCTAGTACACGGAGAGTTAATGGATCTGATCCGACTGAACCAAGAATCCACTGTGGTGCGTATTTCGCAGCAGCAGCAACACCAAGAAGAGCTCCCGTCGCCGACGTCACTCCGAAGAAGACGACGACTTGTGCTCCACCGGCCGCGAGCTGGGATACCCAGGTCTGGGCGGTTGCAGGGCTTTGGGTACCAGATGTGTAAGGAATTGTGACATCAAACTTCACACCGGCTGCTTTGAAAGCACCGAGAGCATCAATACCGAACTCATCGTTCTGGTAGACCAAGCCGAGTTTCTTGCCGGCGAGATTTTCCTTGATGAACTGGGAAACAATCTTTGCTTCCATCGCATAGGAAGGAAGGACTGTGAAGGATGTTGGGAAGTTCTTCTTATTTGCGAAGCCACTAAATCCAGTGTTGAGGAAAAGACTTGGGACTCCACGTCGAGCGATACCAACTGACTTGTGTACCGCGGTGTATGTAGCAGTACCGAGTGGGCCGACGAGAGCGAAGACCTTATCTTTCAGAATCAATTCATTTGTCTTGGCAATTGCAAGCTGTGGCGAGTATTCATCATTCTTTTGAATGAGGTTGATCTTGCGACCGTAAACGCCTCCGTTGTCGTTGACGTACTTGAAGTACGCATTCATTGCATTGCCGATTTTGTTATAGCCTGCGGATGCAGCGCCTGTGAGAGGTAGCGTGATTCCAAGTTTGATTTCACTTGAAGTGACGCCAGTCTCTGCATTGGCTGGAAGCGCCGTTGCAAGGAGGCTGCCAGTAGCAAGCACCGCAGCAACGAACCAGGTCCGCTTTCTACGAGTCTTTCCGATCATTGTTTTCCTTCCATCGAGGGTAGAACTTGGGAATTAATCTACTAGTTACCTCTGAGTAACCCACTACTACGCATGCTTTTTGCCGAGGTGCTTACGTATGTTTTCTCCGGGGCCATTAGGGGTATAAATGACCGAGAGGATCAGCAATACGCTCGTAATGAGCCCGGGAAGGTAGTTATTGAACTTATCTGCGCCACCCAAGCTCCCCGCAAGGGCATCGGCAATCTCCGGAATCCCAACCAGGATGAACCCTCCCAGCACCACCCCAGGCAGGCTTGAGACTCCTGCGAGCACCGCGCCCGTCACTAGGGAGAAGGAGAGCGCAAGCGAATACGCACCCGGTGCAACCAGGCTGATGTTCATAGCGAGCACTGCGCCCGCCAATCCAGCAAGAGCAGAACTAATGGTGAATGCCAAAACTTTCATTCGGGCCGAGTGAATTCCAGCGAGTTCCGCGGCAAGGGAATTACCTCGAATTGCGCGCCACGTGCGCCCGAATCGTGATTGCAAAATATTCGAAGTAATAAAGAGTGCAATAAGTGCAATGACACCGGCAATCCAGAAGAACCATTTGTATTGTGTGAACTCTTCGCCAAAACTTTCTGGTGGAAAACCAACATCGAATAAGAGTCCGGGTTCGCCACCCAAAAAAGAGAATTGATTTGCAATTGCAGGAAGTCCGACAGCTAGAGCCAAAGTAGTACCAGCAAGATAAGGACCCGCAAGTCGCGCGGCTGCGGCGCCAAGAAGTGAACCGAAGAGTGCTGAAACTAAAATTGCCATGAGGAATGCAAACCAGATCGGTGTTTGTAGATTATTCAGTGTTAGCGCTGCCGAATAGCCACCGACTGCCATCATCGCACCATTACCAAGAGAAACTTGCCCTGAGTAACCAGTTAACAAAACGATGGAAGCGAGAGCGATTGTGTACATCGCGATTTGCGCGCCTTGATAGACGCGTAACTCATCAACCCGATCACCGATGATGAGAAGTACCCAGCCAAGAAGAATAAAGAAGGCAATTTTCTTACGCACGGCGACCCTTGCCTTTCGCCATAATTCCATCTGGCTTAACTAAGAGAACCACGATCAAAACAACGAAGCCACCTATAAAGATGAGAGATGTTCCGACGTAGTTCAAAATAATTGTTAATCCAATTCCAAGGACTAAGGCGCCGATAACCGCGCCGACCATGCTTTCTAGTCCACCAATCACTGCCGCAATAAATCCGAAGACAAGCAGGAGATCAAGTGAATATGGAGATAGGAAGTTATTCGCGGTCACCAACATTCCGGCAACTCCCCCGACGCCGCCAGCAATAGCCCAGCCGATAGTTCGAGTCTGGGCGGTTCGTATACCAGCCAATTTCGCGATTTCTGGGGCGTAAGCCGAAGCTCGTAACGCTAATCCCAGGTTTGTGCGTTGGAAAAGGATTGCAAGAGCAATAAGAATTATTGAAACCGTAATGATGATGACGGCGTTGAGTGCCGAAAACGGAATTGTTGTGGAGCCAAGTGTGTAGCCATCAGTTGAAACCGGTGACTTAATTGTTTTGAATTCTCCACCCCAAGATAGCCCAACGATGCTACGTATAAGTCCAAGAAGTCCAAGTGTTGCAATCACCGGCGCGACGACCGCGGCAGGACCAGAATTTGCATGTTTAAAAAGAACTCGCATGAAGAAGTAATCAACGCCGGCGCCAAGTAATGCACCACCCACAACTGCAAAGAGAAGTCCCAACCAGAAAACTTCCGATCGGCTTGAAATCTCGAAACCAATATATGTTGCAAACATTGCTTGACCAGCTTGGGCAAAATTAATGACCCGAGTTGAACGCCAGACTAAAACAATTGCGAGAGACATCAGCGCATAGATTGATCCGGTTGTGAGACCAATGAGAAGAGTTTCAATGACTTTTTGCATTAGTACCCCAAATACGCAGCCCGCAGGGCTGGATCATTGATGAGGTCGTTAGCTTTTCCGGTAGCTACGACGTGACCCAGGTTGATGATGACTCCAATATCTGCAATTTCCAGTGCGCTCATCGCATTCTGTTCCACAAGAACAACAGTTAGACCAAGCTTGTGGCGAAGTTGGTCGATAGTTTGGAAGATTTGTTCAATCACGAGTGGCGCTAGTCCAAGTGATGGTTCATCGAGCAACAGTAGTTTTGGACGGGAGACAAGAGCGCGACCGATTGCGAGCATCTGGCGCTCTCCACCAGAAAGCGTGTCTGCACTTTGGGACATGCGTTCGCCAAGTCGTGGAAAGAGTTCAACCACTTCGTCGATTGCTTGTGCAGTATCGACTTTATTCCCGCGCCATATTCCGCCTAAAACTAAGTTCTCTTTGACTGTTAGTTCCGGAATTACTGATTTACCTTCAGAGACGTGGGAAATTCCACGTCGAACTAAATCCTCCGGTTTTACTCCGAGCATCTCGCGACCATCCCATTGTGCATTTCCAGAGGATGCATCTTTCAAACCGGAGAGTGTGCGCAGTAACGTGGTTTTTCCAGCGCCATTAGAACCAATGACTGCGGCGAGCTGACCTGGTTCAACAGAAAATGAGATGTCATGAAGGGCGTGGATCGCGCCGTGAGAAACATTAAGTCGCGTTATAACCAGGCCGCTCATGATTTTGCCTTCGAGTGAGTACCGAGATATGCCTGGATGACCGCTTCGTTATTCTTCACTTCACTTGGAGTTCCCGAAGCAATAATCTCGCCAAAGTTAAGAACATAAATACGATCACAAACCGACATCACAACATCCATATGGTGTTCAACGATAATGATTGAGGTCCGTGACTTGAGATTATTTATCAAACTATTGAGCCACTCGATATCTTGAGCGCCAAGTCCGCCAGCAGGTTCATCAAGCAAAAGAATCTCAGGTTCTGCAACGAGAGCGCGAGCAATCGCAACTCGCTTGGTGTCTGGATACGACAAAGTGTCAGCACGACGTTCTGAGACGCTTCCGACATAAACTCGTTCGAGAGCTGATTGCGCTTTCTCTCGAAGTTGCTTCTCATCTTTTGCATTTGTGCCAAGAGCGGCGCGAATCAATCCTGATTCAGCGAATCGGTTTGCGCCAATCATTACGTTGTCAGAAACAGTGAGATCAGGAAAAAGACCGACTCCTTGAAGCGTACGCGCAATTCCGCGACGTGCGAGTTGGTGTGGTTTGGGCCAAGCAACTGACTTTCCATACAAACCTAAAGAACCAGCAGCAGGAGTGACGATTCCGCAGAGCGCATTGAAGACTGTGGTTTTTCCAGCTCCGTTAGGCCCGATTAAGCCAAGTACTTCACCTTTGCGAAGTTCAAGATTGACATTGTTCAGCGCTTTTAATCCACCGAAATTTAACGAAAGATTATTAACAGAGAGGACGACGTTATCCGCCATGCTCACTCCTTAATCTCGCGTTGATTAATCGAGGTAAACACGCGCGACACGTGGTCCGATACGTGTGACGATCTCGTAATTGATCGTGCCACATGCAGCTGCCCATGAATCAGCGGTGTAACAGTTGGCGGAAGTGTAACTGTCGTCCTTTGGGCTGCCAATCAAATAAGCCCAATCTCCTGCCCGCGCCTGAGAATCAATACCTACATCGACAACAAACTGGTCCATTGAAACTCGCCCAATTATTGGTGACATTTTGTTACCAATCAGTACGCCAGTATCTGAAGTTGCATTACGTGGAACTCCATCGGCATAACCCATTGCAATTACCGCAAGTTTTGTATCTCCTTTCGTAATCGCAGTTCCGCCATAACCGACCTGTGAGCCGGCTGGGACTTCTTTGACAAGATGAATGCGCGCTCTCAATGACATCGCAGGTATGAGATTTAATGAATCGGAATCACCCATAGTTTTAACATCAGGAGAAAGTCCGTACATAGCAATTCCTAATCGCACTAAATCAAAGTGTGAATCAGGGTCATTAATAGTTGCCGCAGAATTACTCAAGTGGATGATCTCAGGTTTAATTCCCTTTTCTCGTGCGTCAGCAACTCCCTGAAGAAATCTATTGCGTTGTTCGATATTGAATGTGTGGCCGGGTTCGTCGGCGCGCGCGAAATGGGACCACATTCCAATTATTTTGATCTTTCCTGATGATTGAGCGTTTTCGGCATCAACTAATAATTCATTCCAATCCAAAAGCGCACCACCACGAGACATTCCACTATCCATCTCTAGATGGACTCGAGCTACTTTCTTGGATTCATGAGCAGCTGCTACTACTGCATGTAGATGTTCGCGTGATGGGATTGCGAAATCAATTTCTTTTTCGATCGCATCAACAAAATTGTCTGAGACTGGAGTGAGCCAAGCAATGATGGGGGCTTTGATGTGCGCTTCGCGGAGTGCGAGAGCTTCTTCCAAGAGTGCGACGCCGAGCCATGTTGCACCACATTCAATTGCAGCGCGTGCGACTGGAACTAACCCGTGGCCGTACGCATCTGCTTTAACGACTGCTAGCGCCGGTTTCCCAGATTTAGCCATAAGAGAGGTGATGTTGGCCTTGATGGCGCTGAGATCAATGAGCGCTTCGGCGCGATTGTGGGAGCTCATGTGAATGCCTTAGGAGGGTTGTCGTTTCGAAGGGATAAATCTGTCGATTGCCACAACAAGTACAAGTATCGCGCCACCGATGAACATTCCACCAAGAAGATCGGTAAACCAATGGGTATTGCGAATTAAGGATGCAAATCCGACGGCAATAGTCACTACCGCTACTAACCAATAAAGCTTGAAACCTTCAAAAGGGGCGCGATGTGTGTATCGGAAAATAATGTAAGCAAAAAGTCCCCACGTTACAAGAGCGTTAGATATATGGCCGCTCGGGTAGGCCATACCATCTGTGAACATGCAGATATCAAAGTCTTCCCGAGCTTTACAACGTCCAAATCCAATTTTCGCCATACCGACGAAGACATTGAGAAAAACTAAGGAAAGAATCGAAAGGTTAAGTGGACGCCACGATTTAAAGCGTCTACTTACAAGAGCTGCAGTAACCAAAAGAATTGTCGCCGTAAACCAGCGCAAACCTAGATCATCAAGACGTAGAACTACAAAATTAGTGAACCCAGATAATTTTGGTCTTTCAATATCTGCCACAAATTGATCAAATCGATAGAGCAGACCTTGATTGAGGATATCTAGCGTCACTAAAACAAAACCAAATGTAAGGACTGCAGCCCAACGCAGAGCAATGTTCATCTCGTGGCGACGGTGATCAAGATTCTGATCTACGACATCATCAAATCGACCTTCTGAGCGAGTGCTCATTCGACAGTAACCGACTTTGCAAGATTTCGCGGTTGATCAACATCATTGCCCCGAGCGACTGCCATCTCGTATGCAAAAACTTGTAGTGGAACGATAGATAAAACTGGTTGTAGAAGTTCGTGGCTGGAGGGAATTCGAATCATGTGAGGAACATCGAGAGTGGTCGATGAATCTGCAATAGCTATTACTTTTGCACCACGAGCCCGTACTTCTTGGATATTGCTGCGCATCTTCTCCGAGATTTCACTTTCAAATGGGGGAAGTACGGCAATCACGGGAGTACCCTCCTCAATTAAGGCAATCGGGCCATGTTTTAGTTCGCCACCGGCAAATCCTTCTGCGTGCATGTATGCCAACTCTTTTAGTTTAAGAGCGCCTTCTAGAGCTGCGGGATATCCGACATGGCGACCTAGGAACAAGACTGATGTAGCATCTTTGAAGCCGCGTGTCATTGCTCGGAGCGGCTCAACAGTCTCAAGAATTTCCTCAATTTTATTTGGCAGAGCCAACAACTCTTCACTTAAGTCTTTAATTTCTTGTGGAGTTAAAGTCGCGCGGTTCTGGGCTAGTGCTAGTCCAAAGATATTTAGAGCAATGATCTGGGTAAGAAGTGCTTTGGTGGAAGCGACTGCAATTTCAGGTCCAGCATGCGTATAAAGAACCGCATCGGATTCACGTGGAATCGTCGAACCCATAGTGTTGCAAATTGAGAAAGTTTGGGCGCCTAAAGATCGCGCATGGCGTAGCGCCATCAAGGTATCCATTGTTTCGCCTGATTGGGAAATAGTTATGACTAAAGTTTTCTTTGATAACACTGGTTTGCGATAACGAAATTCTGAGGCGAGTTCGACGTCGACGGGAATCTTTGCCCAATCTTCCAACGCATATTTCCCGATTAATCCAGCATGGAAGGCGGTGCCACAAGCCAAAATCAATATTCGATCGATATCGAGATTGAGTGAAGAAACTTCATTGCACTCTATTCGACCATCTGTGGTGAAACGCCCTAGCAAAGTATCGGATACCGCTTTGGGTTGTTCGAAAATCTCTTTCAACATGAAGTGGGTAAATCCACCACGCTCAGCGGCTTGTGCATCCCACGTAATTTCATACTCTTGTGGCGAAATTGTTTTTCCATCGAGGTCGGTTACGGAAACTTTATCTGGGGTTACCTCCACAACTTGGTCTTGCCCTAATTCAAGGGCTTTCTTGGTATGGCTAATAAAAGCTGAGACATCGGAAGCTAGAAAGTTCTCACTTTTTCCTACTCCAACCACTAGCGGAGAATTTCTTCGTGCGCCAATAATGGTGTGAGGCGCATCAGAATGAATCGCTAAAAGCGTGAATGAGCCCCGCAGTTTTTTACATACCGAACGCATGGCTTCGGCAAGATTTCCCGAAATCGCGAATTCATCACTGAGTAGATGGACTACTGATTCTGTGTCAGTCTCCGAAGTAAAGGTATAGCCACGTTTCTGTAGGTCAGTCTTTAACTCCACGTAATTCTCAATAATTCCATTGTGAATCACTGCCAATTTTCCGTCGTTGGAAATATGCGGATGAGCATTTGTGTCGGTTGGGCCACCATGCGTCGCCCAACGGGTATGACCAATTCCGCTCGTAGAATTCTCGTAGCTACTGGTTAAGGCGCTTTCTAAATTTATGAGTTTTCCGGCTTTCTTGGCTACGACGAGTGAATCACCGGTTTTTCCTACTAAAGCAATTCCTGCAGAGTCATAACCACGATATTCAAGACGGCGAAGTCCTTCGATGACACGTGATAACGCAGGATGAGATCCTGTGTATCCGACGATCCCACACATGTGTGAGCTCCTTTAGCGAAGGATGTTTAGAGAGCGAGTTCTGATTTTACTAGCGCAGCGAGTGACTCCGCGAATTGCTGCGCATCATTTGCATCTTCAGCCTCAATCATCACACGAATCAGAGGTTCGGTGCCGGAAGCTCGAAGCAACACACGTCCCCGAGTTCCAAGTGAAGATTCAATACGCGAGACCGCGTCTTTGATTGCTTGGTTATGCGCCAATTTTTCTTTGGAGACTCCAGAAACATTGATAAGAATCTGTGGAAAGCGGACCATGAAAGATGCAAGTTCCTTGAGATTCTTGCGGGTCTTTGCGATATGACTGATGAGATGCAGCGCAGTCAGCAGACCATCTCCCGTATCTGCGTACTTACGCATGATTACATGGCCGGATTGCTCGCCGCCGAGAGTGTGGCCCTCAGTCAACATTCTTTCTAATACGTATCGATCACCGACGGGGGTAGCTATAAATCCAATTCCTCGGCTTTCAAGCGCGCGTATCAATCCGAGATTCGTCATCACAGTTCCAACAATTGCCTTGGTAGGAAGTTCAGTATGTTCGGCCAAAATTCCCAGAATGAAATCGCCGTCAATGAGATTTCCTTCGTGATCCACGGCAAGAACTCGGTCTGCATCGCCATCGTGGGCAATTCCAAGATCGGCTTTTTCTGATTTCACTTTTGCAATCAGGTTCTCTAGATGTGTCGAACCACAATTATCATTGATATTAAGACCATTGGGAGAAGCTGAAATCGCAATCACTTCTGCACCAGCGCGACGCAATACTTCTGGGGCCACAAATGAAGCAGCACCGTTTGCGCAATCCACAACAATCTTTAATCCATCGAACTTAGTTTCGATTGTGCTTAAGAGATAAGAAATGTATTTTTCGCGGGCATCCTCATCGATAATGGTTTTTCCCACTCCCATTTCAGCCGGACGCTGCCATGGTTTACCAAGTAACTTTTCAATTTTCGCTTCTACTGAATCATCGAGTTTGCGACCATTGCGTGAGAAGAATTTGATCCCGTTATCTCGCGCTGGATTATGCGAAGCGCTCACCATAACGCCGAGATCTGCTTGTGATTCTCGAATGAGATACGAGACTGCGGGGGTAGGAAGGACTCCGACATGGCGAACACCTACGCCGCTTTCATTAAGGCCCTTACATATTGCCGCTACTAAATATAATCCTGATTCGCGGGAATCTTCTCCAACGATTGCGATGGGGCGATGTCCAGCAAATTCGCCACTTTCAGTGAGAACTTCAGCAGCAGCGACGGCAAGATCGTGCGCTAAATCTGCGGTGAGATCTACGCCAGCAACACCTCGGACACCATCGGTGCCAAAGAGGGCCATAATTGAAACGTTAAATTAACGCTTGCTGTACTGCGAACGCTTACGAGCCTTCTTCAGGCCGTACTTCTTACGTTCGATAACTCGTGGATCACGAGTGAGGAATTTTGCCTTCTTCAAAGCAGGACGGTTTGCGTCTGTATCAATCTCGTTTAATGCACGAGCAACACCAAGACGGAGCGCACCAGCTTGTCCGGAAATTCCGCCGCCATCGATACGTGCGATGACATCGTATTTACCTTCTGCGCCAACGGTACGAAGTGGCTCAGAAACTGATTGCTGGTGAACTTTGTTTGGGAAATACACTTCAAGATTCTTGTTATTTACAGTCCAACGGCCAGAACCTGGGACAAGGCGAACGCGAGCGACGGCTTCTTTACGGCGACCAACGCCAGCACCTGGTGCAATAACAGCAGCGCGATTAGTGGCGCCAGCAGGAGTGCTTGAGCTGTACGCAGTTGTGGTTTCGTTTTCGGCCATTATTACTTACCAACCTTGGTCTGATCGATTTGTGTGAATGTGTAAGGAACTGGAGCTTGTGATCCATGAGGATGTTCTGCACCGGCATAAACCTTGAGTTTGGAAGCCATCTGCTTTCCGATTGAATTCTTTGGAAGCATTCCCTTGATTGCTTTTTCAACTGCACGAGTTGGGAACTTCTCCATAAGAAGTTCGTAGTTACGCGAAGTAAGACCGCCTGGGAAACCAGAGTGTTGGTGTGCGAACTTGTCTGCCATCTTGGAGCCGGTAAGAACTACCTTGTCCGCGTTGATAACAATGACGAAGTCACCCATGTCCATGTGAGGAGCGAAAGTTGTCTTGTGCTTGCCGCGAAGGAGTGCAGCTGCATGGCTTGCTAGGCGGCCGAGAACAACATCGGTCGCATCGATGACATGCCACTTACGTGCAACATCGTTCGGGGTCGGACTAAAGGTACGCACGACAAACTCGCTTTCTTCTTACTTCTTTATTGGGTCCGCTCCACGATTTTCTACAGAAGACCTGCGGAGGCAGAAGGGGAAGGTTACCCGCATGCGGGAAAGGGGTCAAAATCGGGCTGGAATGTGGGGAATCAATGGGTCCAGACGGGTTCTGGGCTCTCATAAACCTGACCTTCTGCGCCAAAAATCAAGAATCTCGTAAATCCTCGCGCGAACCAACGGTCGTGAGTTACTGCAATAACTGTTCCTTGATAATTCGAGAGCGCACGTTCCAAAGCTTCAGCGCTAGCAAGATCTAAGTTATCTGTGGGCTCATCAAGTAATAACAATGTATCGCCGGCAAGTTCAAGTAGGAGAACTTGAAATCGCGCTTGTTGTCCACCAGAAAGAGATGTGAATTGTTGTTCTGCTTGTTGATCCAATTCATAACGTCCAAGCACGCTCTTTGCTGCGCCAAGTTGTAAAGAGTGCTCATTCCAAAGAATTTCCAGCAAAGTTTTCCCGACAAATTCTGGATGCGCATGAGTTTGAGCGAAGAATCCGGGAACCACTCGAGCTCCAAGTTTGAATGTTCCGGTATACCGCACTGTCTCGTCGCCAGAAAGACGACGTAAGAAGTGAGACTTTCCAGTTCCGTTTTTACCAAGAATGGCGACGCGATCTTGATAGTAAATTTCAAAGGTAAAGGGTTCGGTGAGGTTTTCCAAAGTTAAATCTTCGCAGGTCACAACACGTTCGCCAGTACGACCGCTCTTTAAATTCACTTTTACATCTTGCTCAACAGGCGGTGGTGGAGGTGGACCAATTTCATCAAACTTTCGAAGTCGAGTCTGCATCGCTCGATAGCGCGAAGCCATATCAGGAGAACTTGCCGCCTGCCATTGCAGAGTCAGCACTAATTCTTTGAGCCGCTTATGTTCATCTTCCCAACGCTGAACTAATTGCGCAAATTGTTCATTTCGCGCCTTGCGGGCATCGTGCCATGTATCAAAACCTTCACCGTGAATCCACGCAGTATTGCCATTTACACCTTGTTCTAAAGTCACGATTTTTGTGGCTGTTGCCGCCAATAATTCACGGTCGTGGCTGATGAAGAGGATTGTCTTCTTTGAATCACGAATTTCTTGCTCCAGCCAACGCTTAGCGGGGACATCAAGATAGTTATCCGGCTCATCAAGAATCAGTACTTCTTCCGGGCCTTTGAGTAAAGATTGGAGAACTAACTTTTTCTGTTCACCGCCTGAGAGTGAATTTACTTCGCGATGTGAAACTCGATCATAAGTCTTGCCGAGCGCATGTGAACAAGCGATATCCCAGAGCACTTCTTGTTCGTATCCCCCAGCATCGCCCCAATCAGCGAGCGCTTGGGCATAAGCCATTTGTTCATTTTCAGAATCACTCTGGGCCATCGCAGCTTCAGCAACCTTCAACGTTTCGGCTGCTTTGCGAATTCGAAGTGGCGAAACTGAAACTAATAGATCACGAACTGTTGAATCATCACGGATAGAACCAATGAACTGGCGCATTACTCCAAGTCCGCCAGTTATGATGATTTGACCTGCATCGGGTTGGAGATCGCCCGCAATCATGCGAAAAAGAGTTGTCTTACCCGAACCATTTGGTCCGATCAAAGCTACTTTCGAACCTTCTCCAACGCGAAATGAAACATCATTCAGTAGCACTCGGCCATCTGAAAGTGCGTACTCGATGCCAACTACATTTATTTGGCCCATTTACTCTTCATCTCGTCGGCGGATTGTGACTGTAGCGCGAGATTGGAGTTCTGAGTCAAGTGGATAATCAACGCCGACAAGCGTAAGTCCGCGAGCCGGAAACACCATGCTCTCACTTACCCGAGTTTTGTTTTGAAGCAGCGCACTAATCCACTCCGGTTCAAAACGTCCTTCTCCGACGCATACGACGGCGCCCACTAGATTGCGGACCATCGAATAACAGAATGCATCTGCGGCAACGATTGCTTGCAGAGTTCCATCTGCCATACGTTCCCAGTTGAACTTCTCTAATCTGCGAATAGTGGTGCCTGATCCCCCGGGCTTACAGAATGTCGCAAAATCGTGTTCGCCAAGGAGCCGTGAACTTGCATCATTCATACGAGATAGATCTAAATGTCGATACCACGAGACGATATCAAAGCGCTTTAATGGATCTATGAGGCGTTGTCCGTCAGCGATTTTGTAAATATATGTGCGGCGTAACGCAGAAAAACGGGCATGGAAAAAAGATGGTGCGCGAGAAATAGATTTGATACGAATCTCATCGGTCAACATCCGATTCAGTCGGTACACAAGATCGTGCGTTGTCCACTCTTTTCCATATCTATCTAGATCTGGAAGGTCTACATGTGCAACTTGTGAAGAGGCATGAACGCCGGCATCAGTTCGACCAGCGACAACTAACTCAACTTGTGATCGCGTGAGTCCTGAGATTGCGCTCTCCATCTCACCTTGAACTGTGCGTTGATCAGGTTGGCGTGCCCAACCACTGAAGTGAGTTCCGTCGTAAGAGAAATCAATGCGAAAACGAAGAAACCCACTCTCAGGGTTGAGAGTGGGCTCCATCATTAATGCTGGATTTACGAAAAGAAGTTATTCAGCGATAACTTCAATGACCGCCATCGGAGCGTTGTCGCCCTTGCGTGGTCCAACTTTGGTGATACGTGTGTATCCACCGTTACGCTTTTCAAAACGTGGTGCAATCTCAGTAAAGAGAGTGTGAACGACGTTTTTATTTGCGATCGAAGCCATTACTTGGCGACGTGCTGCAAGATCACCCTTCTTGGCAGTGGTGATGAGCTTTTCAGCAAGTGGACGTAGACGGCGTGCTTTGGCTTCGGTAGTACGAACCTTGCCGTTTTCGAAGAGTTGTTCCGCAAGTGTGCGAAGCAACAACTTCTCGTGAGCAGGACCGCTTCCAAGACGCGGGCCTTTAGATGGACGTGGCATGGTTTATCTCCTTACGCCTGATCGTCGCCGAATTCGACGCCGTAGTTCTGGTGCTTAGTTGGATCAAATCCGATTGGTGAATCCTTGAGTTGAAGGCCCATAGAAACGAGCTTCGCCTTGACTTCATCAATCGATTTCGAACCAAAGTTACGAATATCTAGTAGATCTGCTTCGCTACGAGAAAGAAGTTCGCCCACGGTGTGGATTCCTTCGCGCTTCAAACAGTTGTAGGAGCGGACTGTGAGATCAAGATCTTCGATGGGAAGAGCGAGATCTGCTGCAAGCGCCGCATCTTGGACGGATGGGCCGAGGTCAATTCCTTCAGCCGCATAGTTAAGTTCGTGTGCGAGTCCGAAGAGTTCGACGAGAGTCTTGCCAGCAGATGCAACAGCATCGCGTGGAGTAATCGACTTCTTAGTTTCAACATCAACGATCAAGCGATCAAAGTCGGTACGTTGTTCAACGCGAGTTGCTTCAACTTTATAAGTAACGCGTAGAACAGGTGAGTAGATGGAATCAACCGGAATTCGACCGATTTCTGCTCCGACTTGCTTGTTCTGGACTGCAGTTACATAACCGCGGCCGCGCTCGATCGTGAGTTCGATTTCGAGATTGGCTTTGCTGTTGAGAGTCGCGATGTGAAGATCTGGATTATGGACTTCAACCCCTGCTGGTACTGCAACATCAGCGCCTGTGACTGTGCCTGATCCATTCTTGCGAATGTAAGCAACGGTCGGCTCATCGTTATCGGATGAGAGAACGAGGTTCTTGATATTGAGGACGACATCAGTGAGGTCTTCCTTTACGCCTTCAAGAGTGGTGAACTCATGAAGCGCGCCTGCTACACGGATGCTTGTGACAGCCGCTCCTGGGATGGATGAGAGCAGGGTACGACGCAGTGAATTTCCTAGGGTGTAACCAAAACCTGGCTCCAACGGTTCGATGACGAAACGTGAACGGTTCTCGCTTACTACTTCCTCGGTCAATACGGGGCGTTGTGCGATTAGCACTTCTTTCCTCCATTGTCTTGAGAGATCCGCTATTTGATCCCTCGGTTAGTACTGTGTATGAAGTTGTTTTCTTGCCAAGCAGTCGGAAAAACCGATTACTTGGAGTAAAGCTCAACGATGAGTTGTTCCTGGACCTGTGTGTCGATGACTGCACGGGTTGGTTGGCCGTGAACGATGATGCGCATTTGTGATGCAACAACTTCGAGCCAGGCTGGAACTGACTTCTCACCAAATTCAGCGCTTGCGACGATGAATGGTGTGAGGTCTTGAGATTTAGAGCGAACATCGACAATGTCATATTGGCTTACGCGGAATGACGGGATGTCGACCTTCTTACCATTTACAAGAATGTGTCCGTGGCGAACGATTTGGCGCGCCATATCGCGGCTCTTTGCAAAGCCTGCGCGATAGATGACGTTATCCAAACGGGTCTCGAGAAGGATCAAAAGGTTTTCACCAGTCTTACCTGTGAGACGACTTGCCTCGGTGTAATAGTTACGGAATTGTTTTTCAAGTACACCGTAAATACGTGCGCACTTTTGCTTCTCGCGCATCTGAAGTAGGTACTCAGATTCCTTTGCGCGGCCGCGGCCATGTTGTCCTGGTGGATATGGACGTGACTCAATTGGGCACTTTGGTCCATCGCACTTCGAGCCTTTGAGGAAAAGCTTCACTTTCTCGCGACGGCAGCGCTTGCAATCTGCTCCAAAATAACGGGCCATGTTTCTTCTCCTTTTCTTATACTCGACGTGGTTTTGGTGGACGGCAACCGTTGTGTGCAAGTGGCGTTACATCAGAGATGGCGCCAACTTCCAAACCAGCTGCTTGTAGTGAACGAATTGCAGTTTCGCGACCAGAGCCTGGGCCCTTAACGAAAACATCTACTTTCTTAACGCCGTGCTCTTGGGCTTTCTTCGCAGCAGATTCAGCAGCGAGCTGAGCAGCGAAGGGCGTTGATTTACGTGAACCCTTGAAACCAACTTGTCCGGATGATGCCCATGCGAGAACAGCTCCGGTTGGGTCAGTAATGGAGACGATGGTGTTATTGAAAGTACTCTTGATGTAGGCATGGCCAAAAGCAACGTTTTTCTTCTCTTTCTTACGCGCTTTTACCTTTGCCTTTGGTGCAGCAGCGGCTGCAGCAGCGGGCTTTGCTTTAGGGGCGGCCATTACTTGGTCTCCTTCTTCTTGCCAGCGATTGCAACGCGTGGACCTTTGCGAGTACGTGCGTTGGTGTGAGTGCGCTGACCACGAACTGGAAGTCCCTTGCGATGACGAATTCCTTGGTAGCACTGAATTTCAACTTTACGACGGATGTCGCCTGCGATCTCACGGCGGAGATCACCTTCGATCTTGTAGTTAGCTTCGATGAATTCGCGAAGCTTGATGAGATCGGGTTCTTGTAGATCTTTAACTCGGATATCTGGAGAAACACCAGTCGCAGCAAGTGTTGCTTTTGCGCGGGTTTCGCCAATACCGAAGATGTATTGAAGCGCGACCTCTAGCCGTTTTTCACGCGGCAGATCGACGCCAACGAGACGTGCCATTACATACTTCTTTCCATAATCTGAAAGTCCTCCGCAACGCCTCCGAACAATTTTCTTCGGCTCCCGCTTTCAGTCAGGAGGTCAGTTCTTTTTAAGAACTGTCGCGTCACGCGTTCTCTTATTTAGTTGTGTTACTTAACCTTGACGTTGCTTGTGGCGGAGATTGTCGCAAATGACCATCACGCGACCATTACGACGAATGACTTTGCACTTGTCGCAAATCTTCTTCACGCTTGGTTTTACCTTCACGATCAGACTCCTTTTTTCTTCTTACTTCTTTTTTACAACGTGTCTTACTTGTACCGGTAAATGATTCGGCCTCTGGTGAGGTCGTATGGACTCAGTTCTACGATCACACGATCTTCCGGCAAGATGCGGATGTAGTTCTGTCGCATCTTCCCGCTGATGTGGGCGAGAACTTTGTGTCCATTGGTGAGCTCAACGCGGAACATCGCATTCGGTAAAGCTTCAGCAACAGTGCCTTCGATTTCGATCGCACCGTCTTTTTTAGCCAAGCGTTAACCTCTTTTGTTTATTTCCGTGCAGAGCCCTCATTTGGGCAGAGGGCGAGTTTATGAGAGGGGGTTAGAAAAGGGAAATTCGCGCTAGAGGCCAACGACCTGGATGACCCCGAGGGCAAAGGCCCCGCATATGACCCAGGCAGAAAGGCCCACAAAAAGGGGTTTGGCACCGAGGGCTTTGATGGAGGCCCATTTAACGTCGAGACCCATTCCGAAAAGTCCGAGCGACAGGAAGATCTTGGAGAGTTCTTTTCCGAAAGTGATAGTCCCAGAAGAGAGAGGTAAAGCATTAACCACAATTGCGCAGATTACGAAAGCAATCACAAATGTTGGCGTCGCGCTACGGAGTGATTTCTTCTCAGTATTTTTCGAAGAAAGAATCAGAATGAGCGGAATCAAGAGAACTACGCGGGTTAATTTAACAATGACTGCTGAATCAAGAGCTTCCGGTCCCATGATGGAGGCTGTCGCAATTACTTGGCCGACGTCATGGACAGCTGCGCCGATCCACGCACCCGCGGTCGCATCAGTGAGAGAAAAGAAGTGAGCAAGCAAAGGAATAACAAAAACTGACAAAGTTCCGCATAATGCGACGATTGCAACAGCATATGACACATCTCGTTCTTCGCTTTTTCGAGTCGAACTAATTGCTGCAATTGCGGTGGCGCCACAGATAGCAAACCCACCTGCAATCAGCGTTGAGAGAGATTCTGAAAGTCCGGCTTTCTTCGCAGCAAAGCGCAATCCGAGAAAGACACCAGCAACGATCACAACTACGGCTAACAAGCCGCGTGGACCCACTTCAATAAATTTGTCGATAGAAATCTGGAAGCCCAGCAATACAACTCCGATTCGCAGGCAACGTTTTGCTGCAAAAGTTGCCGCTTCTTTTCCTTTATCGCTCCAACCGCCTGCATTAACAAATATAAGTCCCATAACCATGGACATGAATAGCGGCGAAATAGCGCCTTCGAACTTGCTTACTGCGTAGGCAACAGCAACGTTTAACGCGATGATTGAGAAGTAAAAGAGATTAGTCTTCGTTACCTTCATGCAAAAGTCGCCAATCCGAGTTTCTCACACCAGGTATTGAGATCTTTTAGAACTGCTTCTGCGATCACGATTTCGACATTTCCAAGTTTGTGGGGGTGAATACGTTTGGCGCCCGGTACTCGTCCGCCCGTTTCTGAAATGCTGGCAGCCAGATTATTGAAATCTTCATATGAAGCAGCATCTCCAAGATCATTTGGGTCGATGGTGATCACGGTGTGCGAAATTCCTTGTGGTTTTGTGTCGTCATTCGAATTAAACATGTCAGGAACATTCCGCGATAACGCACCCCCGCTAAGGCCAGCTGAGAGTGATTCCACCATCAACCCCAGCGCAAATCCTTTTGCGCCACCAAGTGGAGCAAGCATTCCCATGAGAGCTTCTTTAGCGTCCGTGATCGGTTCGCCTTTAGCATTTACGGACCAACCTTCAGGAATCGCTCCACCAGATTTTGCAGCCGCAGCAATCTTTCCGCGCGCTACAGCTGACGTTGAAAGATCAATAATCATGGGAGTTTGTGAAGGAATTCCGGCTGCGATTGGACTTGTTGAAAGTAAGGGCGCATTTCCTCCCACAGCGGGCATAACAGCAGGACCGTTCGTGAAAATTAATGAGATTTGTCCCGCATCAAGAGCTGGATATAAGTACACACCAAGCGCGCCGCAATGACTAGAGTTTTTTACTGAGACAAGTGAGATTCCGAATTCTTTTGCTTTGGTTACTCCGAGTTCTGCCGCATCCCAGAGTTGCCAATGGCCGAGTCCATCTTCACCATCGAGGCTTGTGATTGCTGCCCGTTCTGAGATTACTTTTAGTTCTGCTTCTGGATTTACCCCACCTTGTGCGATGCGCTGAAGATAAAAAGGTAAACGCATTAATCCGTGACTGGGATTTCCCCAAACATCGGATGTGATGATGGCTCGCGCTGTCTTTGTGGCGTTCTTTTCTGGGACGCCTGAAGAAATAAGCATTGAGGTCGCATGAGCAAGCGCTTTATCTACAGTAAGTGCCATTATTTCGCCTGCTTTATAGCTCCGACTGCGTAGCGCTGGGGGGTTCCCGTAAGAGCAGCTTTGATTTCACTAACAAGAACTCGGTTTATTGCCGCTTGGCTTTCAGCGGTAATTCCTGCAACGTGAGGCGCAAGTACTACATTTGAAAGATTAGTAAAGCGTTTATCTTGGGGCGGTTCTTGTGCTCGTACATCAAGGCCAGCGCCAGCGATAACGCCGCTTGTGAGCGCAGCCTCCAGATCAGATTCGTTGATGACTTCCCCACGTCCCACACTGATAATCACTGCGCTCTTCTTCATGGTTGCTAGTAATTCAGCATTAATGATGTTCTTGGTTTCGGCTGTGGCGGGTAAATGAATAGAGATGAAATCAGATTGCGATACAACGTCATTGAGAGAGGTCATCGTTGTATTGATGCTTGTGAGATATCCAGCATCAGGTTTCGCAAAAGGATCGTAAGCCATGATTGTGCATTTAAAACCTTGAAGTAATTCTGCCGTTGCTCGGGCGGTCGCGCCGAATCCAAGTAGCCCCCACGTCTTTCCAGATATTTCTACGCCAGCTTTTCGGTTCCATTCCCCGGCTCTTGTGCTTGCATCTAATTCGACGAGTTTGCGTGAGATTGCTAGCGCCATAGCTAACGTTTCTTCGGCGACTGCAACTGCATTTATTCCTAGCGCTGCGGCAACGACAACACCATTCTCGTCAGCTGCTTTCACATCAATATTGTCGAGACCGACTCCTGCTCGGGCGATTACCTTGAGATTGGGCGCTGCTTCAATTAATTCACGAGTGACCTGAGTGCGGTTACGAACGACAAGAGCTGTTGCCGTCGAAATTTTTGCCTTGAGATCTTCTTTTTTATTCCAGAGGTCTGGTTCGCGAACCACGGTGAATTCTTGCGCTAACGCTTCGAAATCAGCGCTCCACACATCTTCACTAACGAGAATCACGAACCAGTCCTTTCTATTCTTTTACTCTGATTGGGTAATCAAGTAATTGTTATGCGCTGATATACAACTTGGTGAAGGTGTATTCGCGATGCCCTAGAGCTTCAGCAGCACAAAGTCGGCCATTGACGGTGCGTTCGATAACTTCCATCATCATGTCGCCGGCTTTAGTGAGGTTGTATTCCTGACGAAGTAACCCAGAAACATCGAGATCGATATGTTCTTTCATCGATGCCGCGGTCTTCTTATTCGCCGTCAACTTCAAGACGGGTTCGATGGGATTACCAATCACATTGCCTTGACCAGTTGGGAACAAGTGAATAACTGCGCCTGCGGCCGCCATTAGCGTTACGCATTCGGCTGCAGCTGAAGAGGTATCCATAAAGTAGAGACCTTGCTTCTTACGATCGGGAGCTTCTGCAGGAGCAAGGACGCCAACTACGGGAACTGAACCAGTCTTGGCGATATTGCCTAGAGCTTTCTCCTCGATTGTGGTGAGACCACCAGCAATATTTCCTTGGGTTGGTTGTGAACCAAGCAAGTTAGCACCAGTTGACTCAATAACTTTGATGTAGTTGTCATATGTCTTCTGGAATAGATTTCGGCACGCATCATCAATGCAACGTTCAGCGATGAGATGTTCTCCACCAGTTAATTCTGAAGTTTCACCAAAGAAAACTGTTCCGCCTGCCGCAACCCAACGATCAACGGCCTCAGAAGTTGTGGGGCAAGAACCTAATCCTGAGGTGGTATCTGATTCGCCGCACTTAATTGACATAATCAAATCGCCCTCAGTTGCAGGTTCACGAGTAATTTCTGATGCATCTTGTAAAAAGATCTGCGCAACGCGCGCTGCGTCTGCGATTACTTGAAGATCGCCTTTTCCTTCAATAGAGAATGACGCGACTGGCTTGCCACATTTGGCGATGCCAGCAGCGACCCGCTCGGTCCATTTTGGTTCGATACCAATCACCACAACTGCAGCGACGTTTCCATTCAATCCAGTACCAATCAAAGTACGGAATGTGAGCTCAAGATCTTCGCCAAATTGGAGACGACCATATCCGTGAGGCAGTGCGAGAGTGCCTGGTACTACTTTTGCGACTGCTTCAGCAGCAGCATTTGAAAGGTCATCTACCGGAAGGATGATGACGTGATTACGGATTCCCATCGACCCATCAGGGCGACGAAATCCAGTTAAGCGCGGCTTGCTTCCCATCGATAGCTCCTCATGTTGTGTGTATGTACGTAATCGCCAGTTTTAATCGGTTGTGATGCGATACCGACCTTAATTCCATATTTAATGATTGCTTCACCTTCGGCATGATCTCTCAACGCAAATTTGTGTCCCAATGGGATTGCGTGGTTGAGAACTGCGGTGTGCTTGGTCTGCTCTTTCACAGATAGTCCTTCGAGCGTGCCTGGCTGCAAATCATCATTTGCAACTGCCACCGAATCGCCATCATGGTGAAGGAGAAAATCCGGCACTTTAGCCATAACTAATTCCTTTCCATATCTCGATTACCCAATATCCCCATCAACTCCGCGCTCCTGCAAGAAATGCAGCTAGCTCTGCTTTGGTAGGAATTCCGCTTTGTCCATCGAGCGCGCGACATGAAAGTCCGGCGACGGTGTTTGCGATTGTGACCGCTTCTTCGATTGGTTTGTTCCAGATTTGAGTCGCGACGAGTGCGCCGTGAAAAACATCTCCAGCGCCGAGCGTACTTACAATCTCAGTTTTAAGTGCTGGAACGACGCCAGTGTTAACTCCATCGGAATAAATGCTTCCATCGCCACCTTGTGAGATCACCACAATATTTTTATCTCGTGCGGCTGTTGAAACATCCGTTGTGATGTTTTCTGATGGTGCGTAAAGATCATAGTCAGCAGCATTTAAGCCTGGAGTGGCATAACCAATATCGATCGAAAGCTTTGAATTACCACCTCGAGTAATTCCCCAATCTTTGATGGCCTTCATGCCGAATTGATCAACGTGAATCCATTGATAATCGTTGAGATTGGCTGGTTTTGCGGGTAATTCACTATGGGGCTGGACCATGATTGCCCGCGTCTTTTCGCTCTTGGAAACAACTATCGTTCCAATAGCGGTATGTATTGATGGATCGACAAACACGTTACGCGTATCGACACCCTCACGCTTCAAAGTTTCAAAGATGAATCGACCATCGTCATCATCGCCAATAACACACGAAAGCGCCACATCGATGCCGAGTCGTGCCATCGTGACTGCAGCAGTTGTGGCAGGTCCACCGACAGCGCGAACAGACTGCAGCGCAACCACGCGTTCATCAGCCTGGGGATATTTGTCAACAAGAACGATGGTGTCGACAGTTGCTATGCCGACTGAAAGGACTTTTGCCATCAATCGTTCTGCTTCCGAAGATATTTGAACCATGAATCACGAGCGTTATGGATGTGTTGAATAATCATCAACCGAGCAGCGATGGGATCGCGTCTCTCAATAGCTTCCAAGATCACACCATGTTCGTGGCCCGACGCTTCAATGCGACCCGGAAGTTTCAGTGTGTTATCCATAGATCGATACATGATGTCTTGCAGAGTTCCAAGAGTCTGGTTTAAGAATTGATTTTGGGCGCTCTTGACGATGGTGAGATGAAACTCCATATCAAGTTTTCGGACTTTGTCGAAATCGATGGGAGATTCTGCAATTACATTATTCAGCGCTTGTGCCGCTATTTTCATTTCTTGTAATTGTTCTTCAGTTCGGCGTTCTGCGGCCCATTCCACGGCAGGAGCTTCGAGAATCTCACGCATTTGAAATAGCTCTTCGATGCGATGCTGCGCTGCTTTAAGTGAATCTCGAAGTTTCTCGCCCTCAATCTCATCGAGCACAAATATCCCGATGCCATGTTTCACTATCAGGCGTCCTTGTACTTGTAGGACTTGAATGGCCTCACGCAATGAAGGTCGGCTGATCCCCAGGATTTTCGCTAGTTCACGCTCAGATTCGAGTCGGTCCCCTGCTTGTAAACCCTCTCGGTCAATGTGATCCAACAACAAACGGACCTGGCTTTGAAGGCGAGGTGGATTGTTGATGATTGGGGTGCTCATTAGCCCTTCACTGCTCCCGCCGTTAAGCCAGCAATAAATGAACGTTGCATCAATAGATACATCGCAACCATCGGGATGGATGCAACCATAACAGCCGTGAAAATCATGCTGTAGTTACTAAAGAACTCTCCACGGAATGAAAGCAAAGATAGGGGCAGTGTTCGCTTATCTGAGTCAGTTATGAGAATCAATGGATAAAGTAATTCATTCCACGTAATTACAAACAAGAATATTGCAGTCGCTCCCATAGATGGACGTGATAATGGCAATGCGATTGATCGATAAACTCTAAATGGAGTTGCCCCGTCCACTTCTGAAGCTTCGAACAAATCTCGTGGAAGCTCTCTGAAGAAAGCTGTCAAAATAAATACTGAGATCGGCAACGTTGTTACAACATTGATAAGGATTATTCCTGATAACTTATTTGTGAGATTCAAGTCGTTGAACAAGATAAAAATTGGAACTATATTCACTTGGCCTGGAATAGCAAGTCCCACAGCAAACAGCATAAATAAGATTTTCCCTGTCACGGTTATCATTCTTGAAATCGCAAAAGCGCAAAAACTTGCTAAAGTCAATGTGATCACGACAGAGAACCCAGTCACAATGACGCTATTCATAAACGACTTTCCGACATTGCTTACTTCAAAGAGATTACGGAAATTGTCTAGATTCCAACGCTCAGGAAGAGCAAGTGGTTTGTTATATACCTCGGCATCTGTTTTTGATGAACCTAATACCACAATTGCGCTAGGAATAATTATCAAAACAGCGAAAACTATGAGTGAAATTATTCGTACTGCTTTGTATATCATGTCAACTCCTCACTTCTCATATCGACTATTGAGGAATTTACGCTGAAGAATCGTGATAAATACGAGAACAATAATGAAAAAGATTGACTGAGCAGCTGCATATCCAATTCGCAATTCACTAAAAATGGTTTGATAGATTAAGACAGCAAAAATATTTGTTGAGTTATTGGGTCCGCCTTGTGTCATAGAAAAAATCAAGTCGAAAGCACGGAAGGATTGAATAGTTGTATATGCCATCACAACGATTGTCGTCGGTATAGACATCGGCCAAGTGACATTTCTGAATTGTTGCCACCTTGTGGCGCCATCCATCTCGGCTGCTTCATACAATTCTTGTGGAATTTGTTGCAGCCCAGCAATATAAATAACCATCATCTGTCCGGTATGGAACCAGACCTGTGTGAATGCGATTGCATAGAGCGCCGAACTTTCGCTACCTAACCAATTAAGAGCGAAACTTTCTAGACCAATTTTTGTGAAGAAAAGATTGACGGCACCAAAGTTCGGGTCATACATGAACAACCAAATCATTCCAACGGACACAGATGAAAGAATTGTTGGAAAAAAGAAAAGAGTTCGTAGCACGATATTTGTTCTTGTATTCTTGATCAAAAATATTGCAAAAATCAATGACAAAGCTGTTTGAAAGATGACGACCAAGAATGTAAATTCCAAGTTATTTCCAAGAACTTTGTAAAATAAATCATCATTAGTGAGTAGGTTGACAAAGTTTCTTAGTCGAACAAATTCAGGAGCTGTTATTTGATCCCATTTTGTAAGTGAATATCTGAGATTTGCTGCAAAAGGAACAAAGTAGAAAAGCGCAAAGAGTAGGGCTGCTGGAAATCCCATGAAGTAATAGATCGCAGCGTCTCTCTTGCGACTCTTTTTGGTTGGCCGAGCACCGCTCCCACCGTTGGTGGGAGCGGTTCCGGTTGAAGTTAGCGAGCTAATTAGCCAGCCAATTTCTGCTTGATCTGCTTCGAGAAGTCAGGAAGCACATCATCTGGGCTCTTGCCACCAACGATCTGAATGAGCGCATTTTGGGTTGCATCTGAAACTGCGCCATTGAGAAGTAAGAAACGCGGAGCAAGCATTGTGTTCTTTGCCTGGAATGATGAAGTTGTTAGGAGATTGACATTTGTATATTCAACATCCAAAACATTTACGTGTTGTAAGGACTCGTTAGCGTAAATCTGTGCCACGGGTCCAGTCACCAAGTATGACAAGAAAGCATTTGCAATTTTTTGATCACGAGAAGATGAGTTTTTATTCACGCTCAGAATGAAGGTATTGTTCATAATTCCTTCTGCGACCACCGGACCATCAGTCAATATCATCGAAACTAGCTGCATCTTTCCACTCAGTGCAGGATTGAGTCCCACAATTGAAGTCATTGCAAAAGTTCCAATTGGTAGTACTGGTGATTTTCCAGTTGCAAATAGATTATAGGCAGCAGCTTCAGTAACACCTGTGGCGTTGTCTGGGAAGCAACCTGCATTGCGGAGCTTGACATAGATATCAGCAACACCTTTGAACCAGGTTGATGTGAGATCAATCTTGCCGCTATTGAGATCTGCAAGATTCTTGGCAAGTTCGTCGTAGCTTCCAGCAGAGTTCATCAATGCAGAGTTTGAAATCTGCGCTGCTTGTCCGATAGGAGTTCCTGGCCAAGCAAGTGGGACGTAGCCCTTTGCCTTAGCATCTTTACACCAGTTGACCCAGCCAGTGAGATTCTTTGGTGTGGTCCACTTCTCTTTAGTCCAGATATCAGTATTGATAATTGGGTTATTGAATAGATATTGATAAGGGACTCCGATTTGCTTACCTTCGTAAACACCAGGAGTCATTCCCTTTGCAATCATGTTTTGCTTGACATATCGCTGATTTGATAAATCAAGCATCATGTCGCTCTTTGCGAAAGCATCAAAAGTTGCTCCGCGAGAAGTAGCGAATAGCGCTGCTTTCGGATTAGCAAGAATCCTTACGCGAGCTGTGTTGTTGAAAGTTGTTGTATCCATAAAGACTTGTTTGATTTTTGTTCCTGGATACTTCGCTTCGAAGTCAGCGATAATCTTTACAAATGCGCGCTGATCTCCTGCTTCTGGACGATAGTGCCAGAATTCAATTTCGCCTTTTGGTGGCGTTAAGTTAGCAACTGGACGGCCATTACCAGCAGCAAGCTTTACACGCTGCCATGTTTGCTTTCCATTTGATCCTTTAACGCAAACCAGAGATGTGGACTTTGTTCCAGTCATCACACCTTCAGTTGGACATGCTTTTCCAAGAGATTCGCCAGCAGCGAAACTCTGGGAAATCGGCACAACTGTCGCGGAGATTGCGAATGTCATCGCAACCAGCGCTTTGAATGCTCGTGCATTCATGTGCTTCATTTATTTCTCCTTATTCGAGGGTTTTGTGGTGAATCGCCTTGATTACCACTCGGTTAGCGGAATGGCTAACAATTCCGCCATCCTGCGGACTTCTGCTCGTATGTCTTTCCAAGCGACAACTGTGTGATGAGGAAATCCGTTATGGATTAACCCATTGATCAATTGTCGTGCTGGTGCAGATGTACGAACTGTTGCTGTATTACCTTGGAACCGATTAGGAGCAGAAAGTGATTCACCACTTGTCATTACTAATCGGAGCTTGCTCGGGTTTGCTGGATCGATATCGGTATCCAGCCTTACCAGAACAACAGGACCGGTCTTCAATGGGAAGTTACCGGCCACACCTAGTTTTCTATTGCAGTGTATGAACTGCGTTGCATTGCTTGGATCAACCGCAAGCGTTGTGGATGCTGAACCACAATGCCAGATCCGGATGATGTTCTTATCTTCTTCGAGATCGACAGTATCGACGAGATAGTTGGTACCTGATCCCAACGCCTCTAAAAGCAGCATGGTTACAGCGCCATATACATCTCTTTCGCACGCTGCTGGGGTTCCACTTGTGGCGGTCCGACCCATTGCTCCGCATGGGCAAGCGCCCAAATCAACGGCAAAGTCGGGCCAGCAGCGCATCGCAATTGCCGACAAATTATTGGCTTTGATCCACTTTTGTAGGGCAACCCGAGTACTTGCATTGATACGCGCTTCTTTTTCCGGAACCTCTTTCAACGATGGTTGGGCAGCGCACGCATCTTTATATTCCGCACTCTCTTCATCAAGCGGAACAGCGGCAATATCAGCGAAGATTTCTGGAATGGATTTATTAATAACGTTTAAACCGAATTTTTCTTTTAATATATCGGCGTCATACGTGCATGGAGTGAATCCTGCAGGAGCATCACCAATGGCGCCGATAGTGTGACCTTTCAATGTATCCAGAGCGGCTCGAACTTTTCCAGAATCCGCCAAGTCGCCATTAATGTACTTTGGTTCTCCTACTTGTGGAAGTGATCCCGCTAAAGCCGATTGCAAGGCCACTTTGACATGAGGTTCATCGGGATTTCCATGAAGATGAGTGATCCGTTTTCCATTTACCCGAAGCGCATGAGCTGCAAGGTTAGAACCGCACATTGAATTAAGGAGTAAGCGATCTCCAACTTCTCCGAATTCACGGACAGACCACAGAAGTACTTCGCCCGGTACTTTTGATAGAAGTGAAACGGCCGCAGATGCATCAGCAAACGAGGCGTTGAAGAGAATGTATAACTTTTCATCATGTTTCAAATTTGCTTCGGCGCTGGCAGTATCTTCGGGTGTCATGACCAATGATGTTGGTCCATTGATGGTGGCACCGACATCTGTTAATACTGCACGCGCACCATCAAAGAATCGTTGCGCAGCAGCAACATCAAAGGTTGGGCGCGCAAGTGGGATCAATGTGCAGCTACTCATTAATTCCACCCCGCAGGCAAGATTTCACTCATCAAAACTGGACGACCTTCGGCGATGCTCTTATGCGCCGCAAGGCCCGTGGCCACGCTTCTGAGGCCATCTTCGAGCGTCACTTCTGGGGCTTTTCCGCTCTGAATGGCGTTAAAAAACTTGACATGCTCGAGGTACGAAGCGCCGTAATGAAAACCGTTGTATTTGATCGAGTCATTCCAGATCTTTCGAGATTCGACTTTGGGCTTGGAAGCATCATGTGTCCACTCTTTGAAATTACCGACTGCGCTTCGTTTTCCGTGTCGTAATTCGAGCGAAGGCAAGAAAGATTCGACTTTTCCTGCGTTGCCAGTCACGGAGATATGCTCTTTATCAATCGTGTTTTCGGCGAACATACAAAGATCCAACATTGCGCGTTTTCCGCTTGCGTATTCCACAATCACATAAGCGCTATCTAGCATGTCAGAACGTTTTCCATCATGGACTTCATCAAGAAAGTTGACTCGCTGTCCACCCGAGGCGAAAACTCGAGTTGGACGTTCGCCAGCAATATGATCCATCAGATTGAAGTAGTGACAGCATTTCTCAACTAGCGTTCCGCCGGTTTTTTCAGTGTAGCGATTCCAGTTTCCAACTTTCGGATAAAAAGGTTCACGATGTTCGCGAATAGTTACTTGTTGAACTTCACCAACTCCACCGCCATGTACGATTGAAATCAGCTCTGCAACTGGTGGCATGTAACGATATTCCAGACCCATCCACACTAAACCACGTCGATTTTGTGACCATTCGATAACTTTCAAGCAATCATCAATCGTGGTGCAGAGTGGTTTTTCGATAAATACGTGGAGTGAGGTAGCTAAGGCATCCTTCAAAACATCAAGGTGGGTGTAATTAGGCGTTGCGATAATTACTGCATCAACGAGCCCAGAATTGAGAAGTTGATTGTGGTCGGTAAAAACTTTTACTTCGCTACCGAGTTGCTTGACGGCAAGATTTCGTGAACCTTCATCAGGATCGGAGATCGCAGTAACAGCGGCGCCATCGATATAACGGAGATTTTCTGCGTGTTCGCGACCCATGGCGCCCACACCGATGATCCCGTAACGCACCATTAAAAGATGACTCCCTTGTCGTCAGTGGTCAGACCACTTGAATAGGGTGAGTCTTATGCGAGATTGAGGCTCGGTCAATGCCTCTCTGACCGTTTTTTGATAACGATTGGATTACCGAGCCGCGATATTTGGGCGGCTTCGACCTGCGATCTCAATGCTGGGCCACTCAGGATCGTGGGTGATTACTTCAAGTCCAGCAGCGGTTGTGATGATGGTGTCTTCGACCTTCAACCCTTCCGCGCTCGGATTCCAAGCAATCGCATTGTTCAATCCGATTAATTGTGGCGTCTTCTCGTGCGCCGTAAAATCTCGAGGCAGATATCCGGTCGGACCACCTTGGTGATGTTTCGTCCATTCATCACGAGCAAATCCTTGCTTCAAGTATTCGCTCTCCCCGGCTTTAAAAGCTTCGGCCAATGTGGCGCCGACTTTTGTTCCGTTCAGGAAGGCTGCTTCAACATTCAAAAGTTTTTGATAGTTGTCATGTGCTTTAGAAGCGATTTCACCGAAGTGAACTAAACGTGTCACGCTAGCAATCAACCCTTTGCGCCGCGCACAGATAACGCCCATCGCAATCGAACCAATTGAATGTGTTGTGGGAAGTGGATGTCGGAATTGTTTAATTCGCGATTCTCCGGCGACGAGGAGCACAACTGGCTCTAAATCGCGCTCCCACATTTCTTCCGCAATCTCACCAGCGACTTCAACTTCACTCATATCTGAATCAATATCGAGCATTGCTTCACCAAGTGCGGCAGCGGCATCCTTGCCTATCTCTCGCAAACGGTTGATTTCATAATCATTGAGTGAACGTCGCAAAGTCTCGATATCTGATTGAAGATTTACTCGATCGTTTTCAGCGCCATCAACGCCGATTCGGTCACCCTTTGGTAATTGTGCTTCCCGACCTTCAAACCAATTAATAACTATAAGTTCTTCATCGCCGGAAAGTTCTTCAGCTTCTAAACGCGGCGCTTCAATCTTGTTTGTTACAACGACAATGCGATCTCTATAAACGACGACATCCATGCAAGAGAGTTCAAGAGTCGTAGGGATGTGCGCTCGACCGCCGATGATCCAGGCAACATTTGCGCCCTTTTTCAAGACCACAGCATCAAGGTTCTTGGCTTCGAGCAAGGCCTTGATTCTGGCTCGCTTTTCGCGCTGTTCAAGGGTTCTGCTCATGGCGCTAACCTACGAGAGAAGGGTCGAAACTTCGATACCAAAGCGAGCTAAATTTGCGCGCCCGCCATCAACTTCAGTAAGAACGAATGGTTTTCCATCAGGAGCGATGCAATAAGAATTTTCGAAGTGAGAACCATGTGATTTATCAGTTGTGACAACTGTCCAGTTATCGGATAGAACTTTAGTTTTATCAGTTCCAAGAGTGATCATTGGCTCAATTGCAAAGACCATTCCAGCTTCAACCGATGGGCCGTGGCCTGGTTTTCCGTAGTTGAAGATGTGTGGCTCCATATGCATCGCAGTTCCGATTCCATGTCCGCCATATTCGCGCAAAATTCCATATTTACCTTGAGAGACGATGTATTTCTCTATCGCATGACCGATATCGGATAGCTTCGCACCCAATTTTCCCGCTGCAATTCCATGCCACATGGATTCTTCGCACACGTCGAGCATCTTTTGTCGCGGTTCATCGACAGGATCAACAATCATTGTGAATGCAGCATCACCATGCCAGCCATCAACGATGGCGCCACAATCAACCGAGACGATATCTCCGGGCATGATCATGCGTTCACCAGGAATTCCATGAACGATTTCATCATTAACGGAGACACAAATTGTCGCTGGAAATCCGTGATATCCCTTGAAATTTGAAGTTCCACCGCCACGTTTAATGTTTGCTTCAGCGATCGCATCAAGAGCGCTTGTGGTGATTCCAGCCTTGATCTGGGTGCGAATTAAATCAAGAGTACTTCGAACAAGAAGACCGGCTTTGCGCATGGTCTGGAGTTGATCCAAGGTCTTGATCTGGATCGCCATGGCTTAGCTAAGTTTCTGGGAAAGTGCGCGAATTGCGCCGGCGGTTATGTCAGCCACATCGCCGACAGCAGGAATTGTTATAAGCAGGCCCTCGTGGCGGTAAAAAGCAATGATTGGAGCGGTTTGTTCAGCATACACCTCAAGACGTCGCGCGATTACTTCTTCTTTATCGTCATCTCGTTGGTACAGCTCTCCACCGCACGCATCACACTTATCGAGATTTCCTGGGAAAACTTTTCCGCAACCACGGCAGGTGCGGCGACCTGAGAGTCTTTTGATTATTTCTGAGTTTTCAATTGAGAGTTCAAGTGCAGCATCAATCGGAGTTTTCTTTTCGGCAAGAATTGCACGCAAGACTTCAGCTTGGGCGACATTGCGGGGAAAACCGTCGAGCAAAAATCCGTTTGAAGTATCGGAATGTGTTAGACGATCTTTCACCATCGCATTCGTTACTGAATCTGGAACAAGTTCACCTTTATCCATGTAGCTCTTAGCCTGGAGGCCAAGTGGAGTTCCTTCTTTTAAATTTGCACGGAAGATATCGCCCGTCGAAATATGAGGAATCGAGTAGTGCGCGGCTAGGTGTACTGCTTGAGTTCCTTTACCTGCACCTGGTGGTCCAACCAGGATGAGACGCATTAGCGGAGGAATCCCTCGTAAGAACGCTGTTGCAACTGGCTCTCAATCTGCTTTGCAGTATCCAGACCAACACCAACGACAATCAGAATCGCGGTACCACCGAATGGGAAGTTCTGAGAGGCGCCGAAGAGAACAAGAGCGATGATTGGGATTATTGCGACAAGCGCTAGATACAACGATCCTGGAGCGGTGATGCGGTTGAGGACATACTGCAAATAATCACTTGTGGGTTTTCCAGCGCGAATACCTGGGATAAATCCGCCGTACTTGCGCATATTTTCTGCAGTCTCTTCTGGGTTGAAAGTAATTGCAACATAGAAGTACGCAAAGAAGATGATGAGGAGCGCATAAGCCGCGATATAAATCGGGTGATCGCCCTTCACGAAGTTAGAAGAGATCCATACTGCCCACGGCGCTGTCGAACCGGTGAAGTTCGCGACTAACGACGGGATGTAGAGCAGAGATGATGCGAAAATGACTGGGATAACGCCAGATTGGTTGACTTTGATTGGGATGTAGGTCGTGGTTCCACCATATTGGCGACGGCCAACTTGGCGCTTCGCATATTGAACTGGAATACGGCGTTGAGCTTGCTCCACAAACACAACTGCAGCAACAATCAGAATTCCAATCGCCATAATAAATAGGAATGTTGGCCAACCGCGAGAAAGCTTGATGGACCAGAGTTGTCCAGGGAAGCTTGCGGCGATTGAGGTGAAGATCAAAATCGACATACCGTTTCCGACGCCACGATCAGTGATTAATTCACCGAGCCACATGATGACCGATGTTCCGGCTGTCATCACGAAAATCATCGTCACGATTCTTTGCCATGAAGTATCAGGAATGATCGCCTCAGTACAACCACTAATCAAACGACCAGGTGTGCGAGCAACTGCGATTAAGCCGGTTGTTTGTAGCACGGCAAGGCCGACGGTGAGATAGCGAGTGTATTGAGTGAGCTTTGCAGTTCCTGATTGTCCTTCTTTCTTCAGCGCATCAAAGCGAGGAATGACAACAGTGAGAAGTTGGATGATGATTGATGAAGTGATGTAAGGCATGATGCCGAGTGCGAAAACAGAGAGCTGTAGCAACGCTCCACCGCTGAAAAGGTTAATGAGTCCAAATAAACCGCCAGTATCAACATTTGCTAAACAGCGTTGGACTGCTGCATATGAAACACCCGGAGTTGGGACGATAGAACCAAAGCGGAAGAGCGCCATGATTGAAAGGGTGAAGAAGATCTTGCGACGCAGATCAGGCGTTTTAAATGCCTTTGCGAAAACTGAGAGCAACACTTTCTTCTCCTATTTCAATTCGGCTTACTAAAGAACCTTGATGCTTCCACCAGCAGCAGAGATTTTCTCTGATGCAGAGGATGAGAAGCTATGGACGGTGACATTTACCTTTACGGAGATATCGCCATTTCCAAGGACTTTGACTGGGTGGCCCTTACGAGCAGCGCCAACTTTGTAAAGATCTTCAACAGAAACTTCGCCACCCTTAGGGAATAACGCGTTAATTGTTGAGACATTGACTGCTTGATATGTGATGGTTTCTGGATTCTTGAAACCACGGAGTTTTGGAAGACGCTGAACGAGCGGCATTGCGCCACCTTCGAAACCAGCGCGAACCACGTTACGTGCACGTGTTCCTTTACCACCGCGACCAGAAGTCTTTCCTTTAGAACCTTCACCGCGACCTTTACGTGTCTTCTCCTTCTTTGCGCCAGGCGCAGGACGGAGATGATGAGCTTTAAGCACCATTGTTACTCGACCTCCTCAACTTTGATGAGATGGCGAACGTTGTAGACCATGCCACGAATTTCGGGACGATCTTCTTTCACCACAACATCACCAATGCGCTTCAAACCGAGTGAGCGAAGTGTTTCGCGTTGGTCAGGAGCATTGCCAACTTTGGAACGGACTTGTGTGACTTTAAGACGTGGCATTACGCACCTGCCGTTGTTGTCATTGCGCGAATAACTGCTGCGGGAGCAACGCGCTCTAGTGGAAGTCCACGACGTGCGGCGATTGCTGCTGGATCTTCGAGCATCTTCAGCGCTTTCGCTGTTGCGTGAACCATGTTGATTGGGTTATTTGAACCAAGAGACTTGGTCAAAACATCTGTGATGCCTGCGCACTCAAGAACTGCACGAACTGGACCACCAGCAATAACACCGGTACCAGGAGCAGCAGGGCGAAGTAGAACAACGCCAGCTGCATCTTCACCTTGGACAGGGTGAGGAATCGTGCCTTGAATACGAGCAACTTTGAAGAATGATTTCTTCGCTTCTTCGACAGCCTTAGCGATCGCTTGTGGAACTTCTTTTGCTTTTCCATAACCAACGCCGACCATTCCATTTCCATCACCAAGCACGACAAGTGCAGTGAAGGAGAAACGACGACCTCCGGATACAACCTTTGCTACGCGGTTGATGAAGACAACGCGCTCGATGTATGGCGACTTCTCGGATGGACGATCATCACGACGTTCGCGCTTATCGCGACCGCGCTTTGGCTTTTCAGCTTCAGTGGTTGTTGTGATTTCTTCGTTGGCCATTAGAAGTCCAATCCATTCTCGCGAGCACCTTCAGCAAGTGCAGCTACGCGTCCGGTGTAGCGATTGCCACCACGGTCGAATACGACTGTGGTAATTCCTTGTGCTTTCGCACGATCTGCGACGAGTTGTCCAACAGTGCGCGCCTTCTTTGTCTTATCTGCTGATGCAGCGCGGAGATCTTTCTCCATCGTTGAGGCAGAAGCCAAAGTGTGGCCCTTGGAATCATCGACGATTTGGGCAACAAGGTGGCGAGCAGAGCGAGTCACAACTAAACGTGGACGTTCGCTCGTACCGGTAATGCGCTTACGTACGCGGAAATGGCGACGTGCGCGGGCGACTTGAGTAGAACCTTTAACAATCTTCTTAGCGATACTCATGCCTTCTTACCTGTCTTTCCAGCCTTGCGACGAATGCGCTGACCTTGAAGATGCAAGCCCTTACCCTTATATGGATCGGCCTTGCGTAACTTCTGAATCTTTGCGACAACTTCGCCGACGAGTTGCTTATCAATTCCAGATACAACGAGATCTGTTGGTGAATCGACGGTGAATGTGATTCCTGCAGGAGCTGCGAAAGGAACTGGGTGTGAGTAACCGAGTGCAAACTCGAGATCCTTACCCTTTGCAGCAACTTTGTAACCAACACCAACGATGGAGATCTTCTTGGAGTATCCAGCGGTAACGCCAGTAATCATGTTCGCAACAAGTGTGCGCGATAGACCGTGGAGTGACTTTGCAGCGCGCTCATCATTGGCGCGAGCAAGAACGAGTGAATTTTCTTCCTTCTTTGGAGTAATCAACTCTGGGAGAACATGAGTCAAAGTGCCTTTAGGACCTTTGACTGAAACGCTCTGACCAGCAACGTTAACTTCAACTCCAGATGGAATTACAACCGGCATCTTTCCAATACGTGACATGGAGATCACCATACGTAGGCGAGAACTTCTCCGCCTACGCCTTGCTTGT
>Ga0208546_1000046_pt1 | contig 58392 bp, 58 predicted proteins | sample DEB19_08_DNA_4_FD_184528 | JGI IMG/M metagenome (GOLD analysis project Ga0208546, IMG submission 184528) | Aqueous microbial communities from the Delaware River and Bay under freshwater to marine salinity gradient to study organic matter... | ecosystem: Environmental > Aquatic > Marine > Coastal...
GCTGACGCGTTGGCGCTGGAGGACCGTGCGGCAGCACAACAAAAGGAGCAAGCGGCAGCTCTTGTGACTACCTTAGCACCCGCATACGCAACGGCGTTCAAAGGTAAGGGGACTAAGGAAGCCATTATGGCGGGGTACAATATTTTGCCGCCGGACGTGCAAGCGACTGTTAAACCGCAAATTGACAGCTTGATGAGTATGCCTTCGGACGATTTACGTTTGGCGGCGCTGGAATCTTCACTGGCTGGCAGCGACCTTGGGCGCACGCTGCTGGACCGCATCCCAACAGAAATCCAGCGTATTAACGCCGATATTCAGCAAGGCCAACTTACCTTGGCGCAACAGAAGTTTGCGGCCGAACAGGCCGCCGGCCCTGAAGCCAACTATACGCATGTTAAGGGTCCTGACGGCAAAGTTTATCTTATGAACACCAAGACCGGCGAAATGAAAATGCCGACGGTAGGTGATGGGACGGACATCAACGCTGGCGCAGCGCTGCCGGAAGGCATGGACGCCAAAACCAAAGCCAAATTTGACCAAGCGCTTCCTAAAGCAAAAGCGGCCTTGCGCACAACTTTTTCTGCATATGCAAACGATATTGCGGACGTACAGGCACTTCTGGCAGATGACGCAGGCATCGCTGCAATTACTGGCGCATTTAACGCATATACGCCCGATGTTTCAAAGGATGCAACACGCGCCGCGGGGCTCTTAAGGAAAATTAGGGCCGGAAATATGTTTTCGGCCCTTCAAGAATTGCGCGTTAATTCTCCGACTGGCGCAGCCGTCGGTAACGTATCCAATGAAGAAGGCCGTAATTTAAGAGATAGTGTGGCGGCCTTAGACCGCGCGCAGTCCCCAGAAGATTTTAAGCGGGCACTGGCAAAACTTGCCGTTGATCTTGAAGTTGCGCGACGCAATGTGGCTGCGGCGTTTGATGATACTTACGGGTATCGCAACGATATTGCATCGACCGATATTGAGACAGAAGCGCGTGCTATACGTGAAGCCGCCGAACGCGAAATAGGTAAAACAACGCCGTTGCCTACGCAACAACCGAACGGCTATCGTATCATAAACCAGAGGCCTCAGAGGTAGACACGCTATGCCCATCTACGAAGTAGAAGGTCCAAACGGTGAAGTCTACGAAATTGAAGGGCCGGAAGGCGCTACAGTTGAGCAGCTTACGCAGTTCATAACTTCGCAATATACACCGCCTGACAATAGCGCGTTGCAATGGATGGGCGTTACTAACCGCGCGCTGTTACCTTATGGTTTGGCGGCGGCGGGTGGCGCGGCGGCGGGGGCGCCATTAGCTGGTATTGGCGCCGTTCCGGGCGCGGCGGCGGGTGTACTGGCGCTGGGCGCGGGTGACATTGGCACAAGCGTGTACAATCTGGCGGCCACGCCGTTCGGCGCACCTCGCGTACCGCTGCCATCCGAAACTATACGTCAAGCATACGAGGCCGCAGGCGGTCCTGGCACACGCGAGCCGCAGACAACGCCGCAACGCATATTCAGTTCGGGTCTTGAAGCCGCTACTGGTGCTGGTGGAACAGCAAGAGCGATTAACGCGCTTGCGCCAACGCTAAGGGCCGGTACAACGGCGCGCGGCATAGCCACTGAACTCGGACGGGGGGTGCGCGCGCAGGCAGTTGGCGGTGCTGGTTCAGGCGCGCTAACGCAGACTGCTATTGAAGGTGGCGAAACTGACCCAACAAAACTATTTTTGATTTCGCTGGCAGGTGGCGTCGGTGGCACATTGGCCGGCGGACGGACGCCACGCCCCACAATAACTGGCGCGGATGTTCGCGAACAAGCAACGCGGTTCTATCAGCAAATGGAACGTGAAGGCGTGTTTTTTTCTGGCCAAGCCGCAGATGATTTGGCGAACCGTTTAGAAAATACGCTTCAGCAACAAGCCGCGCAAATCAATCGACCGGATCGTACTGAAATATTGCAGGTTATCCGCGACTTGCGCGCACGTCCTTATAATAACCTGTCGTTTCAAGAGTTGGAGGCGCTACGCAGCAGGCTAGGCGACGTCGGGCGCAGCCGCGAGACAGGAAAAATTGTTCGGCCGCAAGCAAATCGGCTTGCGGGTATTGTTCAAGATGATTTGGATGACTTTGTAACCAACGCGGGTCCGGCACAAGTTACGGCTGGCGATCCGCAAGTTGCGGCGCGCGCGGTGAGGCAGGCACGCCGTCAATGGCAAAACGCGCGGAAAGGCGAAATTTTAGAACAAGTTTTAAGAAAGACAGAGACGAGTAAAGGTGCGCGGCCTAAGATAGAAGAGTTGCAAGCGCGATTGGCGCCTATTGTTAACGATGATAGACTTATGGTTAAATTTACGCCTGAAGAACAAGAGATTCTTAGAAGTATTCAAAGTGGCAACTTAACGGAGCGCACATTAAGTTTGTTTGGTCAGTTAGCGCCGGATCTAAAAACCGGGCCGGGGCTAGCAAAACTGGCCGCGTATGTTGTTCCGTCCACAGCCGCAGCGTCCGTAGTTGAACCAAAATACGCCGCAACTGTTGGACTTGTAGGCGGCGCGGCGCTTGCATCGCGCGCGCTTGCCAATCGCATGGCCATACGCCGCGCAAGCGATGTAGCCGAAAATGTTCTTGCTGGACGTCCTCCGCCGTCAACGGTTGAAAATGCTATGCGAGCCGCGGGGCGCGGCGCAGCATACGTTCCGCCTGTTGTGCTTGGCTCTCAAGCAGCGAATAACGTTTTCTTAACTGACGCATACGGCAATAGTTATGACTATCCTGCAAGGTGACGGAATGGACTACCAAGTGCTTTTCAACATCGCCTACGGTCTTGCAGGCATTTTCGGAGGGTACGTTTTGAACCGCGTTTACTCTTCCCTGGATCGGCTTGACGACGACGTGCGCAAGTTCCCCACCCACTACGTCCAGAAGGACGACTTCAACATCGCCATGCGCGAGGTGAAGACGGACATCCGCGAGGGGTTTGCTCAGGTGGACCGCACGCTGAACACCATGTTCGAGCGCATCAACCAGATCGCCAACCGGACATGAAGCTCAACAGCGCATCCTACAGCCGGCTGCGCGGCGTCCACCCCGATCTGGTGCGCGTCGTGATGCGCTGCGCCGAGGACTGGAAAGACCCGGACACCGGCTTCATCGTCACCTGCGGCGTCCGCTCGCTGGAGGAGCAGAAGCTGCTCGTCGCCAAGGGCGCCAGCAAGACCCTGCGCTCCAGGCACATCCCGGCCAAGAATGGCTACGGCCATGCGGTTGACCTGGCGTGCTCGGTCAAGGATCAGGTGCGCTGGGATTGGAATTTGTACATTCGTCTGGCAATGCAAATGCGTTTGGCGGCGAAAAAAGAAAAAGTCCTTGTGGAGTGGGGTGGATCATGGACACTGTTGTCTGATTTGCCTTCTACGATAACAGGCGCTAACCTTAGCAAGTCATTTCCTGACGGGCCGCACTATCAACTTCCTTGGGCACAATACCCCGGAACTTAAAAATGAAAAAGCACCCGGTCCTTTCTTTGTGGGCAACCGAAAACGGCGACGTATACGGCCCGCGCGGTTTGCGGTCCCCACATTTTGATAGGTATGGCTATCTGAGACTTAGCTGCGTAAAAAACGGCAAACACATAAAGATGACTGTTCATCGTATTGTTGCCGAGGCATTTTTTGGTTTAAATGACGATTTGACCGTAAACCATAAGAACAACAATAAACTTGATAATCGCGTGGAAAATCTTGAGTATGTAACGGCGAGCGAAAACACATCGCACAGTTTTAAAACAGGCGCACGGAAGTTCTGCCATCCGGTTGTTTCTGAAGGTGTGCTGTATTATAGCCGCCGCGAACTAGAACGGAAAACGGGTATTAAACGTCAATAGCCAACTGCCGTGGGACAAGTACCCCGGCACCAAATAGGAGTATCTGACATGGAAATGACTGCACACAAGGCCGTAGCGGCCTTCATCACCAGCCTGATCGCCCTCATCGGCCTGTTCGGCGTCTCGACCGGCTGGGTGACGCCTAGCCTGGTTGACAGCGTGTCGGTGATCCTCGGCGCCGTTCTGACCGCCGTCGTCACCTACATGGTGCCCAACAAGCCCAAGGCATGAGCTGGCTTGAGATCGTCGCCGTCGTCGTCCTGCTGTTGGGGGTCGGTGCCGGCGGCTATCTGGTGGCGCAGAGGCCCGCCTTCTGGTGGGGCCTCGGCGTCGTGGTGTTCAGAGCCGCCCTACCGCTCCTGGCACAGCGGATGACGCCGGAACAGGAGAAGGCGTTTCAGGCGTGTGTTCGTCGGGGTGGTGAGTGGGACCCATTCCGTAAACGATGTAAGAGTTGAGCCGGGCGATCTCCTGCACGACCAGATTGGCGTAGCCGGCGATGTCCCTCCAGTGGTCTATCTCGGCGCAGTTGCCCGACAAGATCCGCGCGACCTTGCTGGCGATCATCTGCAACGCCTCGCGCTGGACGTCGCCCAGTTCGTCCCAGTTCTTGCCGCCTTGCATGGCGTCCTTCAACTGCTGCGCCTTGGCAGCCGTCGTCAGGAACGGGCCATGGGTCTTCTCACGTTCGGTAAGGATGTTCATGCCTTCTCCTTCAGCGCGCGGATGGCGGCGGCGTAGTCATTGGCCTGAGCGCCATCACCAAGCTCGTTCACGGCGTCAGCCGCCTCCTCCAGCACCTCGGCGCGGATGAGGTCGATGGCGGCGGTGGCTGTGTCGGTATACCAACAGCCACCCTCCGTTCTGCATTCTGAGCATTCCAAATCGACTTGGCTGCAAAACATTTGCGCCACCTTCTCCACCAGCGCGGCGCGGTCAACGGTCATGTGGTCCTCCATATGCCAAAGAGCAAAACGATGGTCATGCAAACGAATAGGGCGAGAACCAGAATGGCGTCTTCACTCATCCTTCTTCTCCTGTGCGAGTGCTGCGCGGATCACTGCACGGGCCTGATCTTTTGCCCCGACAACTATGCAGGCATCAGCCTTGCCCAGCGCCCCCCGCAACCGCTCAATTTCATCCGCCGCCGCCCGCATGTGCAGAACCGTGTGGCGCGGCGCGTCCGCCAGTTCAAACATCTCGGCAGTCGTGCGCAGCCGTTCTACGACGTCAATCATCACGGTCCGCTCCCTTGATGACGTTGTGGATGTGCAGGATGAGCGCCAGCCACCCGGCCAGCGCGCCTCCCGTATAGAAGAAGAACCATATCCACTGCGCGTCAGTTACCGGCATGGACGCGGGGCCCGTCGATGAGCGCCCGCAACGCCTTGTCGCGGGCGACGATCTCGTCCTCGATGGCCACGATCATCCGCAGCAGCTCCTCACCCTGCGCCTCCACCTGCGCCCGCAGGGCGTCGTTGGCGGCAACAAGGGTGTGGACCTTGGCGGTGATCTTGCGACCCAGTTCGGCGTTGTTCACTCGTTCGGCCTCGATGCTGTCGATGACTGCGGCGATGCTCATAAGTCTATGCTCCTATGCTTGTTGATGACCCGTGTGGTGACTGGCGGCTGATAGTGGTCCTCCGTCCAGGTAGAAACCTCACGCCGTTTTCTCCGGCGCGTGGCAAATAGAACAAAAGCAGAACCCGTAAACATGAAGCCCATCAGGAAGCCGACAAGGAAGGCCATCACGGCTTGATCCTCTCCAGCATCTCCTTGCGTTCCCGCTGCGCCCTGAGCGTCGTGTAGCGCTGGTGGATGCGGACGGCGTAGGTCGGCCGCTTGTGGACCTCGACCTCCTCGTCCAGCATCGCCTTCACCTGGTCCTCCGTCCGCATGGACAACAGCACGTTCAGGTCGTGCCAAGCACTCTTCATCCCTTCAACTCCTCTAGGGCCACGTCAGAGATAGCCCGTTTGTCGGCAAGCGCGGCCCAGATGCGCTCGTCGATGGTCTTGTTGGTCAGCAGCACGTAGACCCACACGTCGCGCTCCTGCCCGCTGCGGTGCAGGCGCCCGACGACCTGTTCGTAGAGTTCCAGCGACCACGGCAGCGACAGGAACACCATGTGGCAGCCGCCGTGCTGGAGGTTGAGGCCGTGGCCGGCGGACTTAGGGTGGACCGCCAGCAGCGGGATCTTGCCCGCGTTCCAGCGCTCGATCACGTCCGAGCCGTCGTCCAGCGTCCACAGCCGCCCCGGATAGCGGCGCTTCAGTTCGGCCAGCTCCTCGACGAAGTTGTAGACGATCAGGGTGTTGGCTCGCTGGTTGCCCTCCAGCACCTCGTCCAGCAAATCGAAGCGGTGTGTCGAAAACCAGTGTGGGTACTTGTAGGACTTGAACACGCCAGCCGTATCAGACGCCTCCGACACCGTGTCGTAGACCCACCCGCCCGCCATCTGCTGCAGCTTGGTCGTGACCGCGGCGGCGGACAGGGCGGTGATGTCCTGCCACATGAACTCGCGCTTCATCTTCTCATAGGGCTCACGGTCGGGCATGTCGCAGCGCATCTCGACGACGTGGCACGGCGGCAGCTTGTCCTTGTAGACGCCGGGCTCCAGCACGAATGTCGCCGGGCGGATGCGGGTCATCACCTGTTCGAGGGCACCCTTGCGCGGCATCCACTCGCCGAAGTCGCGGTTGATGCAGACGAAGTACTGCTGCATGAACGCGCCCTTGGCGCGGCCCAGCAGGCGCTCGTCGACCACCTTGCACTGGCCGAAGACGTCCTCAAGGCCGTTCGAGGTGAAGGAGCCGGTCAAACCCCAGCGCACCTTGAAGCGGTCAAGCACCTTGAGGAGCGACTTGAACCGCTTGCCCGACGGGTTCTTGAGCCGGGTCAGCTCATCGAAGACGACGCCGTCGAAGTCGAGTTCCGGCAGCTTGTCGAGGTTGTCGTAGTTGAAGACGACGACCTGCGCGTCCGTCTCGAAGGCCGCGCGGCGCTGGGCGGCCGATCCGATGGCGACCGACATGGTAAGGCTGGGCGACCACTTCTTGACCTCGACCGGCCAGACGTCCGTGCAGACGCGCTTTGGGGCGACCACCAGCCACCGCTCGACCGCGCCGTCGCGCAGCATCTCGGCCATGGCGGTGAGCGTGATCGCGGTCTTGCCGGCACCCACCGGAGCCAGGATCATGGCGCGGTCGCGCTCGTAGAGGAACGTGACCGCGTCGTTCTGGTATGGTCTAAGCGTGAGGCCCAAGCGTCTATCTCCGTTCTTGACCATAGTGTCGTGTAGTTCTGCTTCAGTACTTTCATGCGCGTGGCGAACAGCACCTGGAGCGGCGACAGCCGCCCGCCGGACGCCTTCAACTCGACGAACCAGACGGTCCCGTCGGGCAGGCAGACGACGCGGTCGCTGACGCCGCGATGATTGGGCGACCGGAACTTGTAGGCGGTGCCGCCCATGCGCTCCACCGTCCAGACGAAGTATTTCTCGATTTCACTCTCGCGCGGCATGCCGTCCTGTTATCAAACATCGCTTGACAGGTCAACAAGAAATGTGTAGCGATAGGGCAAATCACAGGAGACGACATGGCAACCCACTCAAATATCGTCGGCGGTTCAACTGCAAAGCGAGTCATCAACTGCCCCGGCAGCGTGGCGTTGGTGCAGAAGGTGCCGCCCAAGCCGTCCAGCAAGTACGCCGACGAAGGCTCGCTGCTGCACCACGTCATCGCGGCGGTGCTGGAGACGGGCAAGGCGCCGCAGGACTTCCTCGGTGCGCTCTATAACGACGTCGAGTTGACCGAGGACCTGCTGGAGCGCAAGCTGCTGCCCGCACTGGGGGCGCTCGACGAGATCGACCCCGACAAGATGATGGAGTACGATGTCGAGAAGGTTGTTGGCTTTGGTCATGTTCTTCCTGACGTGTTCGGGTCCGCTGATCTGGTTGGCCGCATCGGCGACCGCGGCGTTCTGATCGACTGGAAGTTCGGCGACGGCGTTGCGGTCGAGGCGGAGGAGAACCCGCAGGCCATGTTCTACATCGCCGCCGCCATGCACACCACATCAACCCGCTGGGCGTTCGTCGACGCCGAGGCCATCGACGTCTACATCGTTCAACCGCCTTACGTGAAGAAGTGGACGACCGACATCGCCCGCATCAAGCGGTTCGAGGCCGACCTGATCCTGGCCGTGCGGGCTGCCGAGCAGCCGGACGCCCGGCTCCAGACGGGCGACCATTGCCGCTGGTGCGCCGCCAAGTCGATCTGCCCGCTGGTGACGGGTGCCGTCGAGCGCGCCGACCGCGCTGCGCTCAAGACGGTCAACGTCGACGACCTGGCGGCCGCCCTCGACAAGATCGAGGTGCTGGAGGGCTGGATCAAGGACGCCCGCGAGATGGCGCAGACGCTGCTGGAGAACGGCGTGGACGTGCCCGGCTACAAGCTGGTCGCCAAGCGGGCGATGCGGCAGTGGACGGACGAGAAGGCAGCCTTGACAGCCCTCCGCGAAGCAGGCTGTAGTGCAGAGGAATTGACGGAACTGAAGTCGCCGGCGCAGGTCGAGAAGGTGCTGAAGAAGCGCAAGATCGACATGCCGGAGGGGCTCATCACGTCCGTCTCAACGGGTAGTACCCTCGCAAGCGCGGATGACCCGCGACCGGCGGTACTGCAGATCGGCGCAAGATTAACCGCCGCTCTTGGTAAACTAGTCTGAACAGGAGACGACAATGAACGACATCGTGAACTTCGGTAACGCCAAGCTCCCCTCCGTCCAGTCCCTTTCGACCGCCTTGCGCTCGCTTGAGCACGAGGTGGGCGGCAGCGGCATGGCGATCCTCAAGATGGACAAGACCGGCCACTGGGTGTTCGGTGCTGACCAGACGGAGATCGAGGACGACAGCACTTGGGCCGTCAATCCGTTCTCGTTCGTCCACGGCTACATCGCCTGGGGCGAGGGTGACGTGCTTGGCGAGAAGATGGTGCCGGTGGCTGAGCCGCTGCCGGAGATGGACGTGCCGCCTCCGGGCGCCAAGCGCGGCTGGGAGCTGCAGGTGGGCATGAGCCTCAAGTGCATGGCGGGCGACGACAAGGGGCTGGAGGTGATCTACAACGTCACGTCCGTGGGCGGCAAGCGCGCCGTCCAGAAGCTGGCCCTTGACATCGCCGCGCAGGTCGAGAAAGACCAGACCAAGCCCGTGGCTGTCGTGCGCCTGAAGAAGGAGCACTACACCCACAAGTCCTACGGCCGCATCTACACCCCGATCTTCGAGATCGTGTCGTGGGTCGGCCTTGACGGACAGGCTGACGAGCAGTCCGTGAGCGAGGCTCCGGCGGAGACACCCACCCGCCGCCGTCGCAGCGCCTAACGGGCGAGGGGGCCGGTGAGCGTACAGCGTACCGGCCCCCGACCATCACCATGACAACCCTCTGGCTTGACTTCGAAACCCGCAGCCGCTGCGACCTGCCGAGCCGCGGCGTCTACAACTACATGCAAGACCCGAGCACTGAGGTGCTGTGCATGTCCTACGCCTTCGACGACGAGGACGTCGTCACATGGACCCCGGACCAGCCGTTCCCGACGCGTGTGGCCCTGCACCGCGGGCAGATCCGCGCCCACAACGCCGCGTTCGAGCGCCTGCTGCTCTGGTACGTCATCTGTCCCGACTTCGGCGTGCCGGAGCCCAAGCTGGAGCAGTTCTACTGCACTGCAGCACAGGCGCGGGCCAACTGCGCGCCGGGCAGCCTTGAGGACGTCGGCCGTTTCGCGGGCGCCGGCATGCGCAAGGACCATAGGGGTGCGGCCCTGATCCGTGCGCTGTCGGTCCCGCAGGCCGACGGGTCGTTCCGCGAGGACGCCGGGCTCATGGCCGAGATGGTCGCCTACTGCGAGGCGGACGTCCGTGCCATGCGGGCGTTCTCGGGCATCATGCGCGACCTGACCGACGAGGAGCTGGCCGACTACCACGTCAATGAGCGCATCAATGACCGGGGCGTCAAGCTGGACGTGCCGCTGGCCCAAGCAGCCATCACCTACGCGGCGGCCGAGCTGGACGAGATTGAGGCGACGTTCCAGGAGATCACCGGTCTGGCCAGCATCCGCAGCCCGCGCATGCGCGAGTGGGTCTGGGAGCGCGTTGGGCCGGAGGCCCGCAAGCTGATGGTCGTCCACAAGGACGGCGAGGCGAAGGTGAGCATTGACAAGGCCGTGCGGGCAAACCTGCTGGCGATGGAGGACCATGATGAAATACCCCCGGAAGTCCGTGAAGTGGTGCAGTGCGCGGACGATGTGTGGGCATCGTCCGTGGCAAAGTTTAGCCGTGCAGAAGCGCTTAGCGATGATGAAGACGGTCGCGTCAGGGGTGCATTTGTATTTTGTGGCGGGAGCGCTACAGGCCGAGCGTCGAGCTATGGCCTCCAGGTTCACAACTTCCCCCGGAAGTGCGCCGCCGAGCCTGAACTAGTCCGGCAGGCCATGGTGCGCCGCCATGCCATCGTGCCGCAGTTCGGCAAGCGGGTGACGGATGTGTTGAAGTCCATGCTGCGCCCGTCGCTGATCCCGGCGGCTGGCAAGCGGTTCGTCGTGGCCGACTGGTCGTCCATCGAGGCCCGCGTGACGCCATGGTGCTCAGGCCCCGCGGGCGACGCGAAGCTCGACCTGTTCCGCGAAGGCAAGGACGTCTACAAGGTCAACGCGGCCGCGACGTTCCGGTGCCGCGTCGACGAGGTGACGAAGGACCAGCGCCAGGTCGGCAAGGTGCAGGAGCTGGCCTGCGGCTTCGCCGGCGGTGTGGGTGCCTTCAGTGCCATGGGCCGCATCTACGGCCTGTCCATGCCCGAGAGCGAAGCGCGCCAAATGGTGGACGCATGGCGTCGCGCCAACCCGTGGTCGGTGCCGTACTGGCATGATCTGGAGGTTGCCTATACGCGCGCCATCCGCAACCCCAAGACGCGAATGGTAGCGGGTCGTGTTACCTATTATTTCGACGGCGTTCATCTTTGGTACTCGTTGCCGAGCGGTCGCGTTCTCTGTTATCCTTACGCTCTTATCGAAGAGGACGGCGTGTCATACGCGAAAGCATCGTGGAAGCCCGCAGCGGATGCCAAGCAGTGGCCGCGCGCGCGTTTGTGGCGCGGGCTGGCCTGCGAGAACATCACCCAGGCCGTCGCGGCTGACGTGCTGCGCCATGCGCTGCGGCAGTTGCCGGACGTCGTGCTGCACTGCCACGATGAAATTTTGGTGGAGACAGACCAGCCCGAGGCCGTCCTGGAGCAGTTGCAGCGCGTCATGTGCACACCGCCCGCATGGGCCGAGGGGCTGCCGCTGGCAGCGGAGGCGCAGGTGATGGACAGATATGGCAAGTGAATTCCGGCACGGTGCCGGCGTCCGGTGCCACAGCGGGTCTGTGGTAACTCCAGTCTAAACTCACGCAAAGCTCACACACAAGCGCCGACGGCGAGCCCCCAGACCAACTAGCCGTCGGCGCACATAACAAGAGGTAGGGAAACATGGACTTTCTGGAGTATCTAACCAAGCTGGCACCAGCGGGCGAGACGGCTTTGATCGTGCGCCAGAAGCCCGTCATGCACGACGGCCAGCAGACGACGCATCGCGACGGTACCCCTAAGTACACGTGGCCCGCGTCCCTGCCGACGCGCCGGCGCAAGGAGGGCGAGAGCTGGTTCATCAACACCGGGTCGTTCATCATTGACCGCTTCACCGAGGGCAAGCCGTCCGCCAGTGCGGCCAACTGCGAGTACGTCCTGTTCATGATGCTGGACGACATCGGCACCAAGTCCAAGGTGCCTCTAGTCCCTCCTACATGGATCATCGAGACGTCGCCGGGCAACTGCCAGTGGGGTTACGCCTTCAGTGAACAGCCGACCAAGGGCGACTTCGTCGCGGCCATCACGGCCATCGCCGAGGCAGGCTACACGGACCCCGGCGCCACCAACGCGGTGCGCAACTGCCGGCTGCCGGGATCGCCTAACCTTAAGCCGGGCCGCGACCTGTTCGAGGCGCGCCTTGTTGAGTTCCACCCCGGCCGCGAGTACACCCTGCAGGCCATCTGCGAGGGGCTGGGCGTCACGCCGGGCGAGGCGCAGGGTGCGACGCTGCAGGGCATCAGGCTGCGCGACACCGGCTCCGACAGCGTGCTGCGCTGGCTCTCGGACCAAGGGCTGGTGCTCTCACACGTCAACCCCGAGGGCTGGTGCGGCGTCGTCTGCCCTAACCATGCCGAACACACCGACGGCCAGATTGAGGGCCGCTACTCGCCGATCAACCGCGCCTTCTGTTGCTATCACTCGCACTGCGAGCATTTGGATAGCAATGCATTTCTTGCATGGGTCGCAGAGCAGAACGGGCCGAAAGTACAACCGGGGTTCCGTGAGGAGCTAGTCTCTGAGCGCATGGCTAAGGTGGCGGAGGCCATCCAGCCAACGCCGGCGTTTCCCGACGCGGCCGCCGAGGTTATCGCCGAGGTAGACCGCAAGGAGCTGGGTCGTCTGGAGAAGCGCGAGTGGTTCAACCGCTTCGCCTACATCGTCGAGGACGACGCCTACTTCGACATGGTCGACCGGCGCGAGATGACCCGCAGCGCGTTCAACGCCGTATTCCGCCACGTCGACTGCAAGTCGATCCACAACCAACGCAAGGTCGAGGCGTCCGTCTGCTATGACGAGAACCGCCAGGGTGCTGGCGCGCGCGTCCTACGCGGGCTGACCTACGCCGCCGGCGAGAGTGTGCTGGTCGCCAAGGATGGTGAGATTTACGGCAACCGCTGGATCAACGCCCGGCCGAACCTGTCGAGCGTCGCCAGCGGCGCGGACGCGGCGCCGTGGCTCGACCATGCCAAGCTCCTGATCCCCGACGACGTCGAGCGCGAACATGTTTTTGACGTGATGGCCTTCAAGCTCCAGCACCCGGAGGTCAAGATCAACCACGCGGTCCTGCACGGCGGCGACGAGGGCTGTGGCAAGGATACGCTTTGGTATCCGTTCATCTGGTCCGTTTGCGGGCCAGACCTGCGCAATCGCGGCTTGGTGGACGCGGACGGCATCAATTCGCGCTGGGGCTACGCGCTCGAAAGCGAGATCCTCATCCTGAACGAGCTTAAGGAACCTGAAGCCGCGCAACGTCGCGCGCTGTCCAACAAGCTGAAGCCTATTATCGCCGCGCCGCCGGACACGCTCACCATTGAGCGCAAGGGCTTGCACCCTTACGACATGGTCAACCGCATGTTTGTCCTTGCGTTCACCAACGATCCCGTGCCGCTCTCGCTGCCCAGCCAGGATCGGCGCTGGTTCTGCGTCTGGTCGCATGCGCCGCGCATGGACAAGGACGCCGCGCGCGCCTTGTGGACGTGGTACAAGAAGCAGGGCGGCCTTGAGGCCGTGGGCCGCTGGCTCATGGATCGGAACGTTTCAGCGTTCAATCCGGCAGCCATGCCGCCGTGGACGGACTACCGCTCGCGCCTCATCGAGACGGGCCGGAGCATGGCGGAAAGTTACGTTATCGAGCAGGTGCTTCAGCCGTCGCGCGAATTTGCCGCCGGCGTCATTGCGTCGCCGTTCCACAAGCTCTGTAACCAGCTTCAGCAGGGCGCGCCTGGTGGCGTGAAGATCCCGCAGGCGGCACTCCTGCATGGCCTCAAGGAAGCGGGCTGGATCGACCTCGGCGCCGTCAAGTCGGCCGAGTTCCAGACCAAGAAAAATATATGGGTGCGCGAGGACATGGCGCGCACCTACAACAAGTCGGACCTGCGGCGCATGGTCGAGCACGCCGCAGGTCCGGGGCTTACAGTGGTGAAGTCCTAAAGGTCAAGCCATGCCAGCAGCACGGCGGCGATGAGGATAGCGATCACCGCCGCCATTTTTCTGCCAGTTCACGCGCGAACATGATAAGCAGCGTCCAACCGCCAAGGGCGCCTCCGAAAAAGAAGGCGTATTGCAGCCATTGCATGAGGTTGTCAGGCATTGCCATTAACCATCGCATAGAGGGCCTGGTCACGGGCCTCGATCTCGACTTGCAAGGCGTCGATCAGGGCGTCGATTTCTTCGCCGTGGCGCAGTTTCATCTCGCGCAACTGTTCCGAAAGGCTTGTGCCCATCACGCGGTTATGCGCGCGTTCGGTCTCAACGTCCGAAATCATCTTTTGCAGGCTCATAATTCGATAGTCCTTTCTCTGTGGGTTAAACGTGTTGTTACTCTGGGAACTGGTGGGGGCGGGGCTGGCCGCCGTAGCAGCGTGTAGTAGAGGCAGGCGGTGCCCATGAGGGCGCCGGCGGCAAAGCCTATGAAGAAGAGCATAGGTCCTCCGCCAGGATGGCCTCCACACGCGCGCGTTCGGCAGCGTAGCGGCCCTGCGCGACCATAGCGCAGAACGTCGTGTAGCTATGGTGCGCCGTCGTGTGATCCGTCCGGTTCAGGTGCGCCGCGATCTGGCTTAGGCCGAGGTCCTGCCTGCGCCGGCGTAGTTCCCAGGCCGCGTGATGGCGCGCGTGACAGTAGCGCCGTGGGCGGCGGACACTGTGCAGCTCGTCCACCGTCAGCTCGTGGGCCTCCGCCACGGCGGCCACAATCCGCTTGGCCGGGTAGCGCCGGCGTTGCTCTGCCATGTGCGCCTTGTGCGCTTCCCACAAGCGCGCCACGTCCTCTTTAAATTTACTTTCCATCTGTGCCGCTTTCTGTTACAGTTGCCCCTGTTTTCGTCCCCACCGCAGACTTGGGCGGCACCTTGGTGCCGTCCTTTTCTTTTGGGAGCAGGTTCCGGCGCCGGGCCTCTTGTGCGGCCGCTTCTAGTGCGGTCGCGTGATTGTCCAAGCGGATCTTGACGGCCGCCATGAAGCGCAGCAGATCGACGTCATCGAGCCCGGCAACGTTCGCTTGCCAGCGCGCGCTCAACGGTTCCATTCTTTCACCACGCCATTAAGTTGTTCTGCGATGCCTTGCCACTCGTCGCGCGCGTCTAGCGCCTCGTCCAGGTCGATCTGTTTTAAGCGTAATTTTTCTTTAGCTTGGGCATAATGGGCAGCCCATTTATTGCGCGATTTAACAAGCCGTTTAATTTCGAAAACCGCGTCTAAACGGTCTTGAATAATACGGTTCCACCAATCGTCATCATTTACGTTTGGCATTTGAGACGGCATCTCTTCCAGTCTTTTCATCAAATCTCTAGCTTTAGACATTTTGGGTGCCATACTTGTTTGCGTTAAATGCCGCGCGGTCTGCTTCAGCTTGTGTTTTGAAGCCGCCGCGTTTGCCAAGATGCGCCGCGCGTTCAAGGAGGCCATTCTTACGGACAAAAACTACCCACTTTTCAGGTTTTACGGTTTCAGTGTGGTGGATGACTTCAAACAAAAAACTATCCATAGGTGCGATCCATCTGGCGCTGGAGCGCGCGGCATTCTTCCTGCCACTCGTCGCGCGCGTCTATCGCTTCGTCTAGGTCAACCTGCAAGCCCGCGTTCTCGTGGTGCAGTTTTTCGCACAGCTCGTCAGTGTCTCTCAACTGGACCGCCAGCGCTTCCACCAGCGCGATCGAGAGAGTGCCCACTTTGGCGCAATCGAGCGCATGCCGGACTAGTTCCGCCGGCGCCATGTTCATCATGTCCGTATAGTCGCGCATTAGTAAGCCTCCGCGTAGCGGTCAACAATGCCGTCGTCGGCCAGCATATCGGTAAGCCGTTCCTGGAGCCATTCGCGGTCTAGATCGGCGTAAAGGACATGGAACAGCGGCATATGGCGGCCGATTTTGGTATAGATCGGCTTACCGTCTTTCTTGCCGGTGAAATGAAACTCGGTCACGTCCCAATCAATTATGCCGCTCCGGCCGTCTGGCAAATAATACTCGATCCGGCATTCGCAATCCGTTTCGAACAAGCAAACGTCGTCCTTCCAAACGGAAATAGTTGTTTCAATGTAAAGCATTGTATTCCCCTATGGTGTGATGAGCATGAACGTGAAAAGGAAAGCGTAGGATGCGAGCAACAGCGCCGCGACTTTGGCGAGTTGTAGGGTGAGGTTAAGCATGGCGGCGGTCTTTCATTGCGGCGTCAATAGCGGCGTCGGTTGCAGCGTCGCCATAGGCGCGCACCATGCGCAGCATAATAGCGTCGGACCGGCCATAGGTGGGATGGACGTGTTGACCCAAGCCATTGGGCGCGGAATGCAGCGTTTGGACATAGGCGCGGGCTAATTCGTGCAACATGATCACACCGCCTGCAACACAGTGAAGCCGGCGCCCGTCAAGGCGGGGTTCCAATCAAGGCCGCCGTCGGCGCGCATGACGTCAACAAAGCGGCTGTAAGCGTCGGCGGCCGCGTCATAGCCTTCCGGCAGGTGTTCCGGCAGCTTGCGCGCGGCGCTGGCACATGCTGCGGTGCGCTTGTCATAGCCACCACCGCCAGCAAAGCCGCGCACCATAGGTACGCCTAGCCAATGCACATAGCTATAAAGGCGGCCGGCGCCGTCGCGCGGATATTTGATTGCCACAGTGGCGACACGCTCGCCGGCGTGCATGACGACGTAGGCCGATACATTCGAGAAGGCCGCGCGGTGCTGGTCATAGATCATTGTATTTTCCCCTAGTTGCTTGTTAGTGTGGAAAGTATAGGGGGCATTATGCCCCCTTGTCAAGAATTGTTTTAGGCAATCGCGCGCGCGACGTTCCATGGCGTCACGTCGCCCGCCTGGCGCATGGGCATGATGACCGCAAAGCAATCGTCGCGGCCGGCAAACGTCACGCCATGCGGGCTTGTGTTATCCCAGGCATGGATGCGGAAAGCCGTGCCGGTTTTCGATCCAAGCGCGCGCGACATTTGGCCAAGATCATAGATATAATCGGGGTTAAAATGCGCCGGTGTTTGATCCTCGCCAGGCTTGAAGCCGTCCATTGGCGGGATAACAGCTTTCCAATTCGGAAACGTACCATCCACCGGCGTGAACACAATGCCGCCCAATGTATTGCCGTTTAGCTCAATTGTTTCGGCGCGCTTTGGCGCCAATTTGAGCGCGGCCTTGACCGTATCGAGCGGAATGATGACGTCCTGCAATACAGCCTCAGACAGTTTGGCACAAAAGAGGCGGTGCCCGTCGGTCGTCACCATATGGCCTGACGTGCTCAGGTGCACGCCTTTGAGATAGTAACGCGTTTCCTCGGTTGAAGCGCAAAGCAGCGCGGCCTTGAGTAGATCGGTGGCGATAAGCATAGTTTAGTGTCCTTTCGTTTAGGGTTTAGGGTCCAAAGTCTAGTGAACCGGCGCCGCTTGTGCGCCGGTCTAGCTAGGCTCTAGTCCAAGAAATCGGAAAGCGATTGCGCGCCAGTGAAGCCCGCATGACGTGACGGCATATATTCGTCGTCCAGCGCGTCGAACATGCGCTCGACGCGGCGCTCTATCTGGTCCTCCGACAGCTTGCCAGCGGCATATTGTTCGCGCGCCCATGTGTCAATTGCCTTAGCGCGGCGTTCATATTCGGCGTAATCCATCTGCGTCTCTCCTGTGTTGATATGTGGAGAATATCAGAACCGTGAGGCATGTCAACAACTATTTTTTGTTGACAGGTGTTTTTCTGTGGTGTAGATTTGCACATATCAACACAAGAAAGGAAACGACAATGCAAGCTCACAAGTTCTCAACCGGCCATTACGTCGCGCACAGCGTCCGTTTTTGCTGCAGCGCCGGCAAGTTTTCAATCTGGTACAATCCTGATGGTTCCGTCTCGGATATTGAGGCGATTGACAAGCTTGGCCGCGCCGGCCGCCGCGTGCCGGCGTCGGTGCAGCGCAAGGCGCCGCTGATGTTTGCGCGCGTCAAGCTGTGCGCAGATATGGGCTATTGACCGCCGGACTAAAAATGTGCTACACGCTAGCGTGTAGTTCAAAACGCCGCGGGAACCTCCCGCGGCGTTTTTGCGTTTGGGGTGGCCGTGGGGTGGCGTTGGGGTGACGTTTGGGGTAGTGTCGCAGGCGCTGAAAGCCATATTTTATCGGCTTATGGGCAATATGGGTAGTCTGTTTTTTAGAGTCTGATGATAAGTTAGAACTATATAAGGATGTCTTTATGTTGCAGTGCACTGTCGAGCTGTAGCGATAAAAAACCGATTGCCCATATTGCCCATAATGCCCCACATCGGCGCTAAGTGCCTGAAATCATTGGCTAGTCAACTATAGCTAGAATTGCCCATGATTGCCCCATCCATTAAGTTGTGTTTCGAGCCCCCTCGAGCCCCCTCGAGCAGCGCCCCCTCGAGCCCCCTCGAGCAGCGCCGCAAGCTGGCAACCGGCGCGCCAGGTCATTGCCCATATTGCCCATATTGCCCATGCAAAAGAATGTTTGACAGCCCCTCGGCCATGTGCTAGTGTCTAGTCATCGGAAGCAAAAAGGGCCACGAGCACATGACACGCAACCACTAGCTGCATACCACAATCCCCGCTAGCATAGAACTATATTCCTACATGCTGGGTGCTGCCAGGCTGGCTGATTTTGGCCGGCGGCCTCGAAGGAGGGGGGGGACAGGGCCAGCGGCCCGCTGCTGTTGCTGTGGCCAGGGGTCACAAAAACTTTTTATTTTTTGCTTGCTGACAACACCCAACAATCTTTGACGCTTGAAATGCACGCCGCCTGTGCTAGATTGCACGGCATGACCTTCCACTCCCTGCCATACGAGCCACGTCCGCTGACCGCCACCGAGGCGCGTCTGGAGGCGATCTACAACGCGGCGCGGATGGGCCTGAAGGGCGACAGCCTGGCCCTTGCGTCGGGGATGACGCCGACCGAGTACCGCAGGCTCTGCCAGATGGACCCCATCGCGGAGTATGCCGAGCAGAAGGGCCGCGCTGACGGCGAGATGGCCATGGCAACCGTCCTGAACGACGCCGCGCTGCAGGGCGACGCCAAGGCGGCCCTTGAGGTGCTCAAGTATGCGCACAAGTGGTCGGCCCCGCAGTCCATCCAGGTGCAGGTCGAGCAGAAGATCTCGATTATTGCCGCGCTTGAGCAGGCGCAGCAGCGCGTGCTAGAGCTGACGGCCACGGATGCTATTGACTGTAGTACAAATAGTATGCATACTCCGTCTACAAAGGAGTACGCAGATGACAATTCAAGTTAGCCGCTTGCGCGAACTGCTACATTACGACCCGGATACAGGGGTGTTTACCTGGATAAAAACTGCGGCGCACCGCGTTCCTGCGGGAACTGTTGCAGGCGCTTTGTCAAACAAAGGTTATTTAAGAATTCAGATAGACCGCAAAATATACCCTGCGCACCGATTGGCTTGGCTTTACGTTCATGGGACTTGGCCCCGCGGGTTTGTCGACCACATAAACCGTAACCGCGTTGACAACCGCATATCTAATTTGCGGGACGTAAACGCTAGCCAGAACGTGCGGAATTGTGGTTTGCGTGCTACAAACACGTCTGGTTATAAAGGCGTAAGCTATTGGACCGAGCGTAAGAAATGGGCCGCGCAAATTAGACTGAACGGCAAAAACAAGCTGTTAGGTATGTTTGCCACACCTGAAGAAGCTTCTGCCGCGTACAAAAAAGCCGCTGAAACAGCGAATTTGGAGCACTGATTTGCAGGTTCCGGTATACTCCGCTGACGAGGAGCAGACGCTCATGGCGACCTTGTGGTCGCCAACTATCAAGGACGATCCGTACAAGTTCGTACTGTATATGTTCCCGTGGGGTCAGCCCGGCACGCCGCTGGAGAACTTCAGCGGCCCCCGGCGCTGGCAGCGCGAGGTGCTGCAGGACCTCGCGGCCCACATCAAGGAGAACGGCGGCAAGATCGACTACGACGTGTTCAGGATGGCGGTCAGTTCGGGCCGCGGCATCGGCAAGTCGGCACTGGTCAGTTGGCTAGTGATCTGGATGCTGACGACACGGATCGGGTCCACCACCATCGTGTCGGCCAACTCGGAGACGCAGCTCAGATCGGTGACGTGGGCTGAGATCACCAAGTGGCTGGCCCTGTCCCTTAACTCGCACTGGTTCGAGGTGAGCGCCACCCGCGTCGCACCCGCCAAGTGGCTGGCCGAGCTGGTCGAGCGCGACCTCAGGAAGGGCACGCGCTACTGGGGCGTCGAGGGCCGGCTGTGGTCGGAGGAGAACCCGGACGCCTACGCGGGCGTGCACAACTTCGACGGCGTCATGCTGATCTTCGACGAAGCCTCGGGCATCTCCGACGCCATCTGGCAGGTGGCGGCCGGCTTCTTCACGGAGAACACGCCGCACCGCTTCTGGATGGCGTTCTCCAACCCACGCCGCAACCAGGGCTACTTCTACGAGGCGTTCCACGCCAAGCGGGACTTCTGGCGCAACAAGACCGTGGACGCCCGCACGGTCGAGGGTACGGACAAGGCAGTCTATGAGCAAATCATCCACGAGTACGGGCCTGACAGCGTTCAGGCGCATGTTGAGGTCTACGGTGAGTTTCCCTCGGCTGGCGATGACCAGTTCATCCCCGTCCATCTCGTTGACGACGCCTTCCTCCGGCCGAAGTACAAGGACACGTCTGCCCCCATCGTTCTCGGCGTGGACCCGGCGCGCTTCGGGGCGGACGCCACGGTCATAGCCATCCGGCAGGGGCGCGACCTGGTCGCCATCAGGCGGTACAGGGGCGACGACACCATGGAGGTAGTGGGGCGCGTGATCGACGCCATCGAGGAGTACAAGCCTGCCTTGGTCGTCATCGACGAGGGCGGGCTGGGGGCCGGCGTCGTGGACCGGCTCAAGGAGCAGCGGTACAAGGTGAGAGGGGTGAACTTTGGCAGCAGGTCGTCGAAGCCGATCATGTACGGCAACAAGAGGGCCGAGATCTGGGCGGCAATGCGGGAATGGCTGAAAAGCGCGTCGATCAGCCCGGACAAGACGCTGAAGAGCGACCTGACCTCGCCCATGATGAAGCCGGACAGCAAGGGCACGATCTTCCTCGAAGGCAAGAAGGAGATGAAAGCCCGTGGGCTCGCAAGCCCCGACGCCGCGGACGCGATAGCCGTTACGTTCGCGTTCCCTGTCGGCTCACGAACCGAGCGCGTTGACAAGACGCCGCGCAAGGCATATGGTCAGTCCAGCGTTTCAACCTCTTGGCTAGGATCTTAAGCTATGGGCAACACAAAACCGATTGGCGTAGCGTACTCCGATCAGGACATTTCCGGCGCGGACACCATCACCGGCGCCGACATCTACGCCACCGAAGAAATCGGTTACGCTGCTGCGGCGCAAGGCACCGTCACGCAGCTCACCAGCAAATCGACGGGCGTTACGCTTAACAAGTCGGCGGGTCAGATCACGATGAACAACGCCTCGCTCGGCGCCACCACCAACGTCGCGTTTACGCTGACAAACAGCACCATCAGCGCCAAGGACGTCATCATCGTCAACGTCGCAGGCGGCGTGGCCTCCAACGCCACTTACAACTGCTGGGTGTCGGGACACACGGCGGGGGCGTGCGACATTGTGTTGCGCAACATTTCTGCCGGCTCTCTGTCCGAAGCAGTGGTCCTCAACTTCGCGATCATCCACTGCACGTAACATGGTCAGCCTGTCGGTCAAGCGCGGCGAGAAGCTGCCGGTCAGCAAGGGCGCTGGCTTGACCGCCAAGGGCCGTGCCAAGTACAACGCGGCTACAGGCAGCAAGCTGAAGCCGCCACAACCCGAGGGCGGGCCGCGCAAGAAGTCGTTCTGTGCCCGCATGGGCGGTGTTGTGGCCAAGTCGGAGAACGCCGAGCGGGCCAAGGCGTCCATGCGAAGGTGGAAGTGCTGACATGGCCCGCGCGCGCTATACAGACGACAAATCAGGGCCTATCAGCACCCAACTGCCATCAAGAGAAAAGACGCTCATGGCCTCAAAACCCGGTCTTTACGCTGCAATTCACGCAAAAAGAGCCCGAATTGCCGCCGGATCGGGCGAAAAGATGCGCAAACCGGGCACCAAAGGTGCGCCGACCGCTGCAGCCTTCCGCAAATCAGCCAAAACACGGAAAAAGTGACATGCCTCCCAAAGGAACGTCTAAATCGCCTTATGCGCCGTCAACCACACGCGTATCAACAAGCTATAAGTCGCCCGCCCCTAAAGGCAAAGGTTGGCGGTCTGAGAAAATCACCGCGCAGCAGTATACACGCAAGCCTAAGGACGGCAGCGCTACGTCTGGCGTTATTTGGGGTGCGTTGCAGGCCGCCGAAGCCATGCCCGAAGGCCTTAAGAAACAAAAAGCCATCAGTATGTTAGTTAAAGCATACGGGGCGCAAAACAACATTGAAAGAAAAGCGCGTGAAAAGAGCGCAGATGCATACCTAAAGCGCGAAAAAGAGCGTAAAATTAAAACTTATAACCGCGATAGGTTAAAGTGACATGCCGCTGGTAAAATCGGCCTCAAAAGGGGCATTTCGCAAGAATATCGCTGCCGAAATCAGGGCTGGAAAGCCCCCGAAGCAGGCCGTCGCAATTGCCTACAGCGTCAAGCGCAAGGCGCAGGGGAAGAAGGGTAAGTAACATGGCAAGTAACATCATGGGCGGCTCCCGCACCCGTATGAGCGGCGTTGTATCCGGTGACAAGCCGCGCGGCAGGTCGATTGTCAGCACGGCCAGCGGTGCTGGAAGCCCCGACATGCCGACTGCAGGTTTGGGTTCATATGTTAAGGCTGCGAAAGACCAGACGCGCGTCGCCCCGACGCGAAACACGCCCCGTACCTACGCCCAGCCCGCAACAAAGAATGTCCCCCGTTCTTATGTTTCGCCGGCACCCAAGACGCTGAAAAACATCCTCGGCGGAAGGGGCGTTATGGCCCTGTCGGGGATCAAGCGTTTTGCGTCAAAAAACGCCCCGAAGGCAACAGTCACTGCACAACCCGCAGTTGCCATGGCACCCGTCCCCGTCAAGAAGACGGTCGTCAAGCCCACAGCGCAAGTCATCAGCACGACGACGAACGAGAAGCTGTCTCCCACACCCGCCCGCATGGCCGTCAACGCCCGCACGGGCAATACGACAGGCTTCACGACGGGCAAGACCACCGGCACCACGGCCAGCAAGCCCGGCGTGGCTGGCAAGACCGCTCAGTCGTCCTACAGCCGCCAGATGGCCAACGCCATGAACCGCACCAACCAGCCTGCAGGCCCCATGGGCGGCGGTGGCGGGCGCATCGGCGGCGGCACTGGCCCCAGCCGTTCAAGCGGCGGCGGTAGCCTGGGCGGCGCCCGCGGGCGCATCGGTGAGCCTGCTGGCTCGAAGAGGTAGAGATATTGGCTGACGACAGCGGCATCAAGGGCGCAGAGCGCGTCGCAAACGGCGGGTCGGACAAGTCCGATCTGCTCGCCACCATGCGCTCGCGCTTCACCATGGCCATCTCGGCCTATGGCGACAGCCGCGAAGACGAGCTGGACGACCTGCGCTTCATGGCCGGTTCGCCCGACAACCAGTGGCAGTGGCCGGCCGACGTGCTCGCGACCCGCGGGTCGGTGCAGGGCCAGACGATCAACGCGCGCCCCTGCCTGACCATCAACAAGCTGCCGCAGCACGTCCGGCAGGTGACCAACCAGCAGCGCCAGAACAGGCCGTCCGGCAAGGTGATCCCGGCCGACGATCAGGCCGACGTGGCGGTCGCCGAGGTGTTCGACGGCATCATCCGACACATCGAGTACATGTCGGATGCAGACGTGGCCTACGACACCGCCTGCGACAACCAGGTGACCTACGGCGAGGGCTACGTCCGCATCCTGACCGAGTACGCCCGCGAGGACAGTTTCGATCAGGATTTGCGCATCGGGCGCATCCGCAACGCCTTCAGCGTTTACATGGATCCGACGATCCAGGACCCCTGCGGGTCCGACGCCCAGTGGTGCTTCATCACCGAGGACATCGTCAAGGCCGACTACGAGAGGATGTTCCCGGACGCGGCCCCCATCTCGTCCATCCTGACGCGCGGCATCGGCGACCAGTCGCTGTCCATGTGGCTGTCGGAGAACACGATCCGCATCGCGGAATACTTCTACATCGACCACAAGAAGGCGACGCTGCACCTCTATCCGGGCAACGTGACGGCCTTCAAGAATACGCCGCAGGACCAGAACTTGTCGGCCATGTTCGGCAAGCCGCTGCGCACCCGCGAGGTGGACCGCCGCCGGGTCATGTGGCTCAAGACCAACGGCTACGAGGTGCTGGAGGAGCGCGAGTGGGCGGGCAAGTACATCCCGGTCGTCCGCGTCGTCGGCAACGAGTTCGAGGTGGACGGCAGGCTCTACGTGTCGGGCCTCGTGCGCAACGCCAAGGACGCACAGCGCATGTACAACTACTGGGTCAGCCAGGAGGCCGAGATGCTGGCCTTGGCGCCCAAGGCACCCTTCATTGGCTACGGTGGCCAGTTTGAAGGCTACGAGATGCAGTGGAAGACGGCCAACACGAACAACTGGCCGTATCTGGAGGTCAACCCGGACGTTCAGGACGGCGCCGGCAACATCCTGCCGCTGCCGCAGCGCGCCCAGCCGCCGCTGGCCCAGACGGGCCTCATACAGGCCAAGATGGGTGCTGCCGAGGACATCAAGGCGACCACGGGCCAGTACAACGCCTCGCTGGGCCAGCAGGGCAACGAGCGGTCGGGCAAGGCCATCCTCGCCCGCGTGCAGGAGGGCGACACCGGCACGTACCACTTCGTCGACAACCTCGGCCGGGCCATCCGTCACATCACCCGCCAGCTCGTCGACATGATCCCGAAGATCTACGACACCGAGCGCATCGCCCGCATCATCGGCGTAGACGGTGAGGTCGGCATGGCCAAGATCAACCCGCAGCAGCCCGAGCCCGTCAAGAAGATCTACGACCAGATGGGCAACGTCATCGAGAAGATCTACAACCCAACGGTCGGTCAGTACGACGTCGTCATCACGACCGGCCCAAGCTACCTGACCAAGCGCCAGGAAGCCGTCGAGGCCATGGCCAACATCCTTCAGACCAGCCCGCAGTTGTGGCAGGTGGCAGGCGACCTGTTCATCAAGAACATGGACTGGCCGGGCGCGCAGGAGATGTCGGCCCGCTTCAAGAAGATCATCGACCCGAAAGTGCTGGCGGAAGACGACAAGTCGCCCGAACTGCAGTCGGCCGAGCAGATGATCGAGGCGCTCACGCAACAGCTCAACCAGTCGATGCAACTGATCGAAAACGTCCAGACGTCCATGGAGGCGCAGGAATTGCGGATCAAGGCGTATGACGCCGAGACCAAGCGCATCAGTGCCGTGCAACAGGCGATGTCGCCGGACCAGATCCAGGACATCGTCATGGGAACCATCGCCGCGGCCATCGAGACGGGCGACATCTCGACCGGCAAGCCGATGATGCCGCAGCCATCCGAAGAGCCACGAGAGATGCCTATGGCGCCCGAGATGCCTATGGCACCTGAAGGAGCCCCCGTATGACGTGTGACAAATTTCTAGGCATGATGTTTCTGGCCCGTGATGTGGCGCACTCCGCGCACCTGAACACGCGGTCCTACGCCAAGCATCAGGCGTTGGGCGGGTTCTACGACGAGATCATTGATCTGGCGGACAAATTTGCCGAAATGTATCAGGGCAAGTACGGCCTGATCGGCCCGGTCGCGCTCATGTCGGCCGACAAGTCCAACAACGTGCTGGAGTTCTTGGAGCGCCAGGCGGAACAGATTGAGAAGACCCGCTACGACATCGTGGACAAGGACTGCACCCCGCTGCAGAACGTCATCGACGAAATCGTGGGTCTGTACTATACCACTGTCTACAAGTTGAAATTCCTCGCGTAAGGATACTCACATGGAACTTCTGAACCCTACTGCTGACGCAACGTTTCCTGCTTACAGCGCGGCATACACTGGCACCGCAGGCAGCACGACGGCTTGGCCAGCGGGACCGCAGGGCGTCGTCGTGTGGTCTACGACTCCGGCCTACGTGATTGTAGGTGAAGGTGTTACGGCCACCGCGTCCAATGGTATGCCGATCCCGGCCAACACGCCGATCCCGTTCAAGGTGCCGCTGACTACCAGCGGATCGTGGCGCGTAAGTGCCATTCAGATTTCTGGTGGTGGCACGATTTACGCCAAGCCTATCAACATTACGTGAGGCATCATGCCGTTTTTTGGTGTACCACGTCGTAACGGTGTTCCGATTGGCCTTGGTTCTGTAGCCGGGTTTGGTATTTCGCCGTTCGACCCTTCGCAACTTTTTGCATCCGGCGAGCAGGGCGCGTGGTACGACCCGTCTGACTTCAGCACGATGTTTCAGGACAGTGCTGGCACCACGCCCGTGACGGCGGTTGAGCAGCCTGTTGGGCTGATCCTTGATAAGAGCAAGGGGCTGTTGGAAACGCAGTTATACGAAACTGATTTCTCTAATCAGTTGGGTTGGGCGCTCACTAATGCAACCATTTCTGGAGGAGTTCTAAATCTTTCAACCTCCGCATCTGCGTCTCAAACTAACAGTCCTCCTGTCTTGGGTGGGCTATATCGCGTTACTTATACGATTTCCGCAATAAATCCGGGTGGTGGAAACGTACGTTGCTATGTTGGCTCTACTGGCAGCGGTGTAGCACGCACCACTACAGGAACATTCACAGAATATATTTTTGCATCTGGCGCGACCGCAATTTATTTCTTTACAGGCGGTACTTTTGTAAGCGCGACGATTGATAACCTTACCGTTACGCGCATCGCAGGCAACCACGCCAGCCAAGCCACGACCACCTCCCGGCCCGTGCTGAGTGCTAGGGTGAACCTGCTGACGTATACGGAGCAGTTCGATAATGCGGCTTGGGCGAAGACACGTTCCACCATCACCGCAAACGCTGTAACCGCTCCAGATGGCTCGTTGACGGCTGATAAACTTGTTGAAGATACGTCAGCCAGTGCTAGTCATTTTATTAGCCAGCAAGCCACCTATGTCAATGCAACGACATATGTCTATAGCGTGTATGCGCGTGCTGGGGAACGCAATTGGCTTTGCTTCAATCTGCCATCTGCACTAATGACAACCTCAAAAGTAGCCTATTTCGACTTGACTAATGGCGTTACCGGAACAGTTGACAGTGGTTTGACTGCATCAATATCTGCTGTTGGAAATAATTGGTATCGGTGTTCTATTTCGTTTACGGCTACCGCATCGGTTACCGCGTCTATCTTGCTTGTCTTGGCTACAGCAAACGGTACCCTTAACTACACCGGAGACGGCACAAGCGGCATCTACATCTGGGGCGCAGATCTCCGCGTCACCAACGACGGCGTTGGCCTCCCCGTCTACCAGCGCGTAGCCGCTTCCACGGACTACGACACCTCTGGCTTTCCGTACTACCTCCGCTTTGACGGCACGGATGACTCCCTCGCCACGGCAAGCATCGACTTCAGCGCGGGCGATAAGATGTCTGTGTTTGCGGGTTTGCGGAGGATGAGTGATGCGCTTTCTGGAGTTATGTATGAACTTAGCGCAAGCGCGACTGCGAACAACGGCACATTCTATTTCTTTACGCCATCGACTAACGCAACGCCAACAATTCAAATTGGTTCTCGCGGGACTGCTACAGCAACAAGCACATATAACAATGCTTTGATTACAGCCCCAATCACAATTCTGGGTACTACCTTGATGGATATTTTCGGTGACCGCGCTACTCTTCGCGTAAACGCATCTCAAGTCGCTCAAAGTATTGCAGACCAAGGAACAGGCAACTACGGCAACTACCCGCTATTTATTGGCCGTCGCAACAATGCGTCGCTTCCGTTAAACGCAAGGCTTTATAGTTTTATCGTCCGTGGCGCCGCCTCAACTGACGATCAGATCGCCTCCACCGAAGCGTGGGTCAACGGAAAGACGGGAGCTTACTGATGGCTGACGTTTTCCGTTCACTCATTGTCACAGCCGCAGACGCTCCAACCTCACGTTCCATTGCCGAGTGCTTCGGCCCCGGTGGTGTCGGCATGTGGACAACTGGCCTTTCCGCATCCGGCCTAGAACCCGCCACGCACTACATCTCGACGGGCTACGTTCCCCCTCAATACGCCGCAATGTCTCCCTGCACCGCATGGACGCAGGACGAGAATGGCGATTGGGTTGAGGGTGACACCTATCCCGGCGATGCGGCTATGGTTGCAGCCTACGCGACTGAGGTTGGCCTGACGCTTACGACAGCACAGGTGCAGGGCATTTTTGACCGCTCTGATGTGTCTGAGCAGGCGCCGTTTGTAGCGATGGGTCGGATGGGACTTCAGCTCATCAACCCACCAATTGACATATAAGGTGTAAGTAGTAAACTTACAGTTTAACCCGCACTGGTCCGGTAGGCCAGGATGCCGAAAGGTGACGTGAATGCAGATCGAAAACGAACTAGCGGGTGCGCCCGCGCCGGAACCGGAGGCCACGGCCGCCCCCGCGCCCGAAGCAGACAATTCTTCGCCGGAACCGAAGCCTGCGGAGGCATCCAAGACCTTCTCTCAAGAAGAGCTGGACGCCATCGTGAGCAAGCGTCTCGCAAGAGAACAACGGAAATGGGAACGCGAGCAAAGGACCAAGGCCCCTGTCGCTCCGGCTGCTCCGCCGCCGGAACCTCTGAGGCCCGACGACTTTACCAACGCCCCGGCTTATGCCGACGCGATGGCCGAACGCAAGGCGCAGGAACTCCTCGCCAAGCGCGAAGCCGAAGCGGAACAGGTGGCGGTGCTCGAAGCGTATCAGGACCGTGAAGAGGACGCCCGGAACAAGTACGACGACTTTGAACAGGTCGCCTACAATCCGAAGCTCCCCGTCACGGAAACGATGGCGCAGACCATTCAGTCTTCCGAGATCGGTCCCGATGTCATCTACTGGCTGGGATCGAACCCCAAGGAAGCCGAACGGATCGCGCGTCTCTCTCCACTCTTGCAGGCACGGGAAATCGGAAAGGTCGAGGCCAGACTGGCCGCGAACCCTCCGGCCAAAAAGACCTCAACCGCCCCGGCGCCGATTGCTCCGGTCACAGCCCGCACCACTAACGGTGCGACTGCCTACGACACCACCGACCCGCGCTCGGTCAAGGCCATGAGCACGTCGGAATGGATTGAGGCAGAACGGCTGCGCCAGATCAAGAAGTACGAGGCACAACGTCGCAGATAACTTAACCAACGAAAGGACCATTTAGGTCATGGCCAATTCACTTCTTACGATTGACATGATCACCCGGAAAGCTCTGGAGATTAACTTTTAGGTCTCCCTTGGGGGTAACCCCTCGAAAAATAACTGTGTGAATTCGGTGAACCTCATGTTACGATTGTTACATGAAAACACCGAGCCAAGACAAAGACGAGAACAATTCCGACCTGACACCGGAAGAACTTCTCCGAAAGAAGAACAGAGAAGCCGCCCAACGTTATCGGGCTCGCGATCCTGAAAGGCACCGTCGCCGCATGCAAGAGTGGCGCGAGGCTAACCGGGAGCGAGCCCGAGAACTTTCTAGGGGTTGGCGTAACCGCAAGCTGGCTGAAGGCACGCCTGAAGAGGTTGAGCGCATCCGCCAGATGGAGCGCGACAAGACCAAGCGCAATCAGGTCAAGCTGCGGGATGACGTGTTTGGCGCCTATGGCGGCTATGTCTGCGCCTGTTGCGGCGAGACGGAACCCAAGTTCCTGTCCATAGACCACATCAACAACGATGGCGGCAAAGAGCGCCGGTCCGGGCTGTACCATAGCAGCGGCGCCGCGTTCTATCTGTGGCTGCGAAAAAGTGCTTTTCCTCCGGGCTATCAGGTGCTATGTATGAACTGTCAGGTCGGGAAGCATCGCAACGGCGGTGTTTGTCCTCATCAATGTAAGGCGTAACGACTATCCCGAAAGGGAGTAGGGTCAAGCGACCCGAAGCGCACAGCCCCTCGATGGAGGGTGAAGAGATAGTCTGCTCTGCATGGTGACATGCAGCGGTTCCGAAAGGAACGGATTAGGTTTAGCGAACCTGATTGAACATGTGGCCTCGAGAACAACCTGGTGATCACCCGCAACGTCAACCGCCAGTACGACGACAGCTTCGCCGTCGAAGGCGCCAAGATCGGCTCCACCCTCCGCATCCGTCTGCCGGATCGCGCGCTGGTCACCGACGGTGCTGCCCTTCAGGTGCAGGACGACAACGAGCAGTTCACAACCCTGACGGTTGCTTCGCAGAAGCACATCGGTGTGAACTTCACGTCTGCCGAACTCACCATGCAGCTCGACGACTTCGCCGACCGTGTGCTCAAGCCGCGTATCTCGCAGCTTGCGTCCTCCATCGACGCTGACGTCGCCAACGCCTACAAGGGCATCTACTCGTCCGTCGGCACCCCCGGCACGACCCCGGCCACTTCGCTCGTCCTGCTCCAGGGCCAGCAGAAGCTGAACGAGTTCGCCGCCATGATGCCGAACCGCTACGCGACCGTGAACCCGGCCGCCAACGCCGGTCTGGTCGAGGGCATGAAGGGCCTCTTCAACCCCGTCGACACCGTCTCCCGCCAGTTCAAGAACGGCATGATGGGCGAAGGTGTTCTCGGTTACGAAGAGATCAACATGTCGCAGTCGATCCAGCAGTTCACCACGGGCAGCCGTACCGGCGCGCACTCGGTCACGACCACTGTCTCGACGCAGGGTCAGGCAACGCTGAACATCACCGGCACCGGCACCCAGACGCTGGCCGTCGGCGACGTCTTCACGATTGGCAGCGTGTACGCTGTCAACCCGCAGACCCGCCAGTCCACTGGCTCGCTCCAGCAGTTCGTCGTCACCGAGGCCGCTACGGCTGTCGCTGGCGCGTACACTGGCGTGAAGATCAGCCCGGCGATCTACACCCCCGCCAACGCTCTGGCCACGGTGGACAGCTTCCCGCAGGCATCCGCCACCATCACGTTCCTCGGCTCGGCTTCGACGGCCTACCCGCAGAACCTGATCTACCACAAGGACGCCATCTCGTTCGCCACCGCGGACCTGCTGCTCCCGAACGGTGTGGATATGGCCTCGCGGCAGGTTCACAACGGCATCTCGATGCGCGTTGTGCGCCAGTACGACATCAACAACGACCGCCTGCCTTGCCGTATCGACGTTCTGTACGGCTACTCGGTCATCCGCGCCCCGATGGCTTGCCGTCTCTGGGGCTAACAGGTAAAAATAGGAGCACACGACAATGGCAATTCCTAGCGTAGGCAATGGCTACCAGTTCAACGATGGTAACCTGAACGAGGTCAAGATCAACGTTGCACCGGTCCCCACGACGGCCGCTGACACCGCGACCTTAACCGCTGCACAGTTGACCAACGGAATTATCCTTGGTTCCCCGACGACCACGGCGTCTTACACGTTGCCGACCGTGGCTAACCTGGAACTCATCCTTGACAATGCGAAAGCGGGCGTCACGTTTGATTTCCGCGTCATCAACGTCACGGGTTCCGGCGTTATCACTGTGCTCACCAACACCGGTTGGACAATTGGCTCCAGTGGCTCGCAGGGTCTGATGACCATCGCGGCTACGGCTGGCACGGTCCGCACGTTCCGTGCCCGCAAGACTGGCGATGCCGCTTGGGCGTTGTACGCCATCTCGTAAACAACCTGGCGGGCGGCTTTGGCCGCCCGTCTCCTTCTGGAGGGGCTATGATCTACCTGATGCATTACCGTCATGGCGTTAAAATTGCCACGATGGAGATGGAAGCGCAGTACGACGAGATGAACGGCTGGGTGCGGTTCGACCCGGAAGAACTCGCAGCCCCGATGGCCGAAGAGGCCGTCGAACAGCCCGCCTACGACTTGCCAGAACCGGCACTTGAGGCTAATGTGCTGGCCGAGGCCCCGCGCCGCCGCGGGCGCCCGCGCGTGACGAAGGACGAGTAGCATGACAACGGCCGGCGACATCATTAATGGTTCCCTGCGACTAATTGGTGTGCTGGCCGAAGGCGAAACGCCGTCCTCCGAGACGGCGCAGGACGCCCTGAACGCCATGAACCAGATGATCCAGTCGTGGAACATCGAGCGGCTGTCCGTCTTCTCTACCCTTGATCAGGTCATCAACTGGCTGCCCGGCACTATCAGCGGTACGCTTGGGCCTAGCGGCACCCTTGGGGCCAAAACGGCTGCCGTTACGTCTGCCAGCGGCAACGGTACAGTCGTTACGATGGGTTACACCAGCGTCTACACGTTCTTGGTCGGCGAAATCATCACCATTTCGGGCATGACGCCCAGCACGTACAACGGCACGTACACCATCACGGCGACGGGCGTGGGCACGTTCTCCTTCGCCAGTACCGTGACGGCGACGGCCACCGTGTTCGGAACAATTACCCACTCAACCATTCAGCGGCCCGTACAGATAGACGACAGCAGTTACTTCCGCGACCCGGCCAGCGGCATCTCCTACGGCATCAAGCTCATCAACCAGCAGCAGTACGACGGCATCGCCGTCAAGACAGTCACCAGCACGTATCCGCAGGTCATGTTCGTCAACATGACCTACCCTAACCTGGACCTGTATGTGTACCCTGTGCCGACCAAGCTGCTGGAGTTTCACTTTATCTCGGTCCAGCAGTTAGACGAACCCGCCAATCTGGCGACCGATTTGGCCTTCCCGCCCGGCTACCTGCGCTGTTTCCGCTACAATCTGGCCTGCGAGCTGGCGCCTGAGTTCGGCGTCGAGCCGTCGCGGCAGGTGCAGCGCATCGCCATGACGTCCAAGCGCAACCTGAAGCGCATCAACAACCCCGACGACATCATGGCGCTGCCCTACAGCATCGTCGGTACTCGTCAACGGTTCAATATTTTCGCTGGGAACTACTAATGGCTGACACTAAAATCTCCCAACTTCCGGCGGCTACGACACCCCTGACGGGGCTTGAAGCCATTCCTATGGTGCAAACTGGGGCCACCGTACAGGCGCCGGTTTCTCAGATCACCAATGTTGTTGCGGCTACTCTCAATCCGCCTAACAACCGCATCATCAACGGTGATATGCGGATCGACCAGCGGAATGCGGGTGCGAGCGTAACTCCGACTGTCACTGGCACCTACACGTTGGATCGCTGGTTCGCTAACTTGAGTGTCACGTCTAAGTATTCCGTTCAGCAGCAGACCTCTATCGTCCCGGCTGATTTTACCCATGCACTCAAAGTTACTTCCCTTTCTGCCTATAGCGTTGCAGTTGGTGAGCAGTTTGCCATTTTGCAGGGCATTGAAGGCTTCAACTTTGGTGACTTTGGTTTCGGCACGGCAAGCGCAAAATCAGTCACGCTGTCGTTTTTGGTTTATTCCAGCTTAACGGGTACATTTGGCGGCTCGCTGCAAAACGGCGCTGCAAACCGCTCCTACCCGTTCACTTATTCCATCATTTCCGCAAATACGTGGACGCAGATCAGCATCACTATCCCCGGCGACACTACCGGAACATGGACGAGCAACAACTCGGCTGGGGCTTATATTTCCTTTGGCCTTGGCGTTGGCACGACCCTTAGCGGCACTGCTAACACATGGGCCGCCGCTAACTACCGCTCTGCTACGGGCGCTGTCTCCGTAGTCGGCACCAACGCCGCCACTTGGTACATCACTGGCGTCCAGCTTGAACCTGGCACCGTCGCCACGCCATTCGAGCGCCGCCAGTATCAGCAGGAGTTGGCGCTATGTCAGCGGTATTATCAGAAGAGTTACGCTATGGAGTTGGTTCCCGGTACAGTTACCGCGCAGGGCGCACTTATGATAACCGCTGCTGACAGCTCTGTTTTGACACGCATGTCGTTTGGTACGCACAGATTTGTAGTCCCCATGCGTGCAACGCCTACTGTTACGCTGTATGGGACAAACGGGACAAGCGGAGTGATAAGCCTATACAACGCCGCCAGCACGACACTGACATTCTCTTCGTTCTCTAACCAGTCACCAAACGGTATTGCGGATTTTGCCACGTTCACAACGGCATCCACGGCTGGACAGAGCTACCTTGCACATTACACCGCCAACATAGAGCTATAAAATGTACACCAACGCACAATACACTCTCAATGTTTATGGTGATGTTTCAGGTATTCGTGTGGATATCAACGGCGTGACAAGCTCCGTACCGCTTGACCCCGCGAACACAGATTACCAGAACATCATGGCACTGGTAGACGCTGGCGAACTCACCATCGCCCCGGCGGACGCTCCCTGATGCTCTGCCCGCTCCCTCGGTACTGGATGTGTCATGCGGTGATTGCGCTGTTAATCGCCGCATCCATCTGGCCGGTGTTTGGCCTTTTCGCAGGACTAACGGCGGGCGTCGCGTTCTACGCAGGCCGCGAATACACACAGTGGGAGAGCGGCTTGGCTTTTGACTGGAAAGGCGTTGCGGCGCCGCTTGTTGCGTGCGTCTTGGTTCTCGGGGTCTATCTTTATGCGCGGTAACAAGTAATATGCAAACGCCAATCCTCGGTTCGTCCTATGTGGCCCGCAGCGTTAACGCTGCGGACAGCCGCATGGTGAATCTGTTTCCCGAGGTCGTGCCGGAGGGTGGCAAGCAGGCCGCGTTTCTTAACCGTGCGCCAGGACTGCGGTATCTTGCAACGGTCGGCCCCGGTCCCATCCGCGGGCTGTGGTCGCCGCAAATTACCGGATCGGACGCCTACGTTGTATCCGGCCCCAACTTCTATCGTATCAGCTCCACTTACGCCGTTACGTTGATCGGCACGGTTGGCGGTACAGGCCCAGTGTCCATCGCCGACAACGGCACGCAGATCTTCATCGCCACCAATCCCAACGGCTACATCTACAACATGAGCACGTTGGCTTTTGCCCAGATCACCGACCCGGACTTCCCAGGTGCGGCTACGGTGGGCTATCTTGACGGCTATTTCGTCTTCAATGAGCCCAACAGCCAGAAAGTATGGGTGACTGCGCTGCTGGACGGCACCAGCGTTGATCCGCTGGATTTTGCCAGCGCAGAAGGCTCGCCTGACCAGCTCATCAGCGTGAACGTCGATCACCGCGAGGCGTGGCTGTTCGGTACATCTACAGTTGAGGTGTGGTACAACGCAGGCACTGCCGATTTCCCACTGCAACGTATTCAAGGCGCTTTTAACGAGTTGGGCTGCGCGGCCGTCTATTCGGTCGCCAAACTTGACAACACGTTGTTCTGGCTCGGTTCGGACGCGCGCGGGCGCGGTGTCGTCTACCGCGCCGAAGGTTATCGCGGCACACGTGTTTCGACTCATGCAATTGAGCACGCCATCCAGAACTACAGCACGATTTCCGACGCCATTGGCTACTCCTACCAGCAGGAAGGCCACAAGTTCTACGTCCTCACGTTCCCTACGGCTGACGCCACTTGGGTCTATGACACTTCTACGGGTGCGTGGCATGAACGCGCCGGGTGGCGGAACGGACGCCTGACCCGGCACAGGTCCAACTGCCAGATGAACTTCAACAACGAAGTCATCGTCGGAGACTACGAAAACGGGTTTATATACGCTTTCGATCTTAACGTGTACCGCGATCACATCTACGTGCAGAAGTGGCTACGATCTTGGCGCGCCCTTCCTACGGGAACTAACACGCTCCGGCGCACGGTGCACCACACGCTCCAGCTTGATTGTGAGAGCGGCGTTGGCCTTGATGGCAGCCCCGACGCAGTGGGGTCGCAAAACCTTTTGACGGAAGCGGGCGCGTCTCTTATCACCGAAGCCGGCATTTACATCGTCACCGATGACGAGTTACTTGTCGGCGCCGCTACGGACCCGCAGGTTATGATGCGCTGGTCAGACGACGGCGGACACACATGGTCCCGCGAGCACTGGACGTCGATGGGTCCTATTGGCCGCTATGGCCATCGCGTGTTCTGGCGCCGGTTGGGCATGACGCTCAAGTTGCGCGACCGCGTGTATGAGATTTCGGGGACTGACCCTGTCAAGGTAACAATCATGGGCGCGGAGCTTCTTCTCGATGGCACTGCTTCCTAGCATCACGCAAATACCGGCGCAGCGCGTGCCGATCAACGAGCGGCCCCGAGAGCCTGACTATCTGGCGCGAGAGTGGTATCGCTTTTTTGATAGCCTGCACACATACATTCCGACGCCCGTCACGTTCGTGCCGACCCTGACGTCGGTCACAAACGTAACGTCGCTAACTGCGGGCACATGTTTTTACAACCAGATGGGTACAACCATCACGGTAACGGGCAGCATTACGCTTGATCCTGCGACTACCGGCAACACGGTATTCCAGATGGACCCCCCGGTGCTTGATGGGCTTACGGTAGACCAAGCGGCGGGCATGTTCATCACCACGGCGGCGGGGGCCGCCGACGTGGGGTCCGTCACCGTTGCGTCCAACAAACTCCAGTTTCGCCTTAACGCTGTAAGCGCAGCGTCCGCCATCTACGTCTTCAATGTCAACTACCAGATACGTTAGGTTTGCCACATGAGCGTGACCCTTTCTCCCCTTGCTGGCGCTGCGGCCCAGTTCTTTGACGATAACGGCGACCCCCTTACGGGTGGCAAGCTATACACCTACGCTGCTGGCACGACGACGGCCAAGGCGACGTACACCGATTACACGGGCGCGCAGGCGCACAGCAACCCGATCATTCTGGACGCTGCCGGGCGGACGCCAAGCGAAATTTGGCTGACTTTTGGCGACGCCTACAAGTTCATCCTGAAAGACAGCAACGACACGCTGATCGGCACTTTCGACAACATCGACGGTATTCCGCCCTTCTATACGGCGCGCGCCTGGGTGGTGTTCAACGGCTCGTCGGCGTCTATATCCGCCAGTTTGAACGTCACCAGCGTGGTCAAGAACGCTACGGGCAACTACACCATCACCTTCACGACGGGCATCCTTGCCAATGCCAACTACGCCGTGAGCGGGTCGGCGCTGGGAACGACCAGCCTCGCTCCCTTCGTCTTTACCGACACCACGACGGCTCCCACCGCCGTGACCCTGCGCGTGCAGGTGCTGTCCCTCACCTGGCCTTCGGCCTCGCCGGCCACCGCGGCCTACGACAGCACACGGATCAGCGTCGCGGTGTTCGGGTGATTGAGGTTCTGCAGCATCATTTTGGCGAGACGCTTGACCTGCCGCCGCCTGCGGTTGACTGGCTGCTGGACGTCTGGCGGATGATCCAGATGCTGGACGACATGGCGGACGGCGATCCGGTCAGCCGCGACGACCTCAACGGTGCCATCTGGGCGTCGCTCGTCACCATGCCGGGCAACCCGTTCTATCTCGCCAACGCCGCCGCCCTCCAGTCCGGGCTGGCCCTAGCCACCCTGAAATGGCAGGCGTCGGACGATGCCGAGCGGGCTGGCGAGGCCGACGCCCGGTCGTTCATGTGGCGGGCCGGGTATTACGATCTGGTTCTGTTGGTTGTCCTTTTGACGAAAGGCCACGCAAGTGCTATGTCTCAGGCCAAGGCGGTGATGCACCTCTATGGCGAGACGCTTCACGAATATTTGAAGGAGTTTTCCTAATGCCAGCACCCGTTATGGCTGTCGCCGCAGGCATTGGTGCCGCAGGGGCCATCGGCTCCTCCATCATCGGCTCCAAGGCGTCCAAGGACGCAGCCAGCTCCCAGAAGAAGGCTGCCAAGAAGGCGGCTAAAATTCAACAAAACACGCTTAATAAACAGTTGGCGCTGGCAAAACCTTACGCTGAAGCGGGCACAAACGCGCTGGCAGAATACCAGAAGCTGGCCCCGTACCAGCCGTTTGGTACCCCGCAACTTGCAATTGATCCCGGCTACCAACCCGGTGCCGGTGCCGGCGCTGCACCCCAAGCCGGCATTAGTTCTAACTTTCAAACCGACCCCGGTTACCAGTTCCGCATGTCAGAGGGCGTCAAGGCGCTGGAGCGGTCGGCCGCTGCTCGCGGTCTGCTCCAGTCCGGCACGGCGCTGAAGGGCATTACGGAGTACGGCCAGAACGTGGCCAGCGACGAGTACCAGAACGCCTTCCAGCGGTATCTGGCGCAGCGCGAGGCGTCGATGGAGCCCTACCGCTTCCTGACAGGTGTTGGCCAGGCGGCGGCTGCAGGACAGGCTTCCAACATTGGTGCGGCCGGAAGCAACCTAGCGGAGCTTGCCGCCACACGCGGCAACATCAACGCCCAGTCGGCGATTGGTTCGGCCAACGCCTACGGCGGTGCGCTGAACACGCTGGCGCAGGGCGCGGCTAGTTACGCCGCAAACCAGCCCTACATGAACTATCTGAGTTCCATCACGCCGAGCGCGCCTTCGGCGGTCTACAATCCGACGAACGTCGGCGGCGTCTATTGAGGTGAACCATGCCACTCGACCCTAGCATTATCTCCTCATACAACCCCACCCCCGGCGTTGACGTCAACGCGCTGATGAACCAGCGCATGCAGGGCATGGCGAACATCAACGCCATGGAGCGGCAGCGTCAGGCTGACGCGTTGGCGCTGGAGGACCGTGCGGCAGCACAACAAAAGGAGCAAGCGGCAGCTCTTGTGACTACCTTAGCACCCGCATACGCAACGGCGTTCAAAGGTAAGGGAACTAAAGAAGCCATTATGGCGGGGTACAATATTTTGCCGCCGGAGGTGCAAGCAACTGTCAAGCCGCAAATTGACAGCTTGATGAGTATGCCCTCGGACGATCTGCGCTTGGCGGCGCTGGAATCTTCACTGGCTGGTAGCGACCTTGGGCGCACGCTGCTGGATCGCATCCCAACAGAAATCCAACGTATTAACGCCGAGATTCAGCAGGGTCAACTTACCTTGGCCCAGCAAAAGTTTGAGGCCGAACAGGCGGCAGGACCTGAAGCCAGCTATACGCCCGTCAAGGGTCCTGACGGCAAAGTCTATCTTATGAACTCCAAGACCGGCGAAATGAAATCGCCGATAGTAGAGGGCGGGGCGGACATTAACGCTGGCGCAGCGTTGCCGGAAGGCATGGACGCCAAAACCAAAGCTAAATTTGACCAATCACTACCCAAAGCAAAAGCGGCATTGCGTACGACTTTTTCTGCGTACGCAAACGATATTGCGGACGTACAGGCGCTTCTGGCGGATGAGGCAGGCATCAATGCAATTACTGGCGCAGTCAATGCATACACGCCCGATATTACAAAAGACGCAACACGCGCTGCGGGGCTCTTAAGAAAAATTAGGGCGGGGAACATGTTCTCCGCACTTCAAGAATTGCGCATTAACTCTCCCACTGGCGCAGCCGTTGGTAACGTATCCAATGAAGAAGGCCGTAACTTAAGGGATAGTGTGGCGGCCTTAGACCGCGCGCAGTCCGCAGACGATTTTAAGCGGGCGCTGCAAAAACTGGCCGTTGATTTGGAAGTCGCGCAGCGCAATGTGGCCGCGGCGTTTGATGATACTTACGGGTACCGCAACGATATTGCATCGACCGATATTGAGACAGAAGCGCGTGCTATACGTGAAGCCGCCGAACGCGAAATAGGTAAAACAACGCCGTTGCCTACGCAACAACCGAACGGCTATCGTATCATAAACCAGAGGCCTCAGAGGTAGACACGCTATGCCCATCTACGAAGTAGAAGGTCCAAACGGTGAAGTCTACGAAATTGAAGGGCCGGAAGGCGCTACAGTTGAGCAGCTTACGCAGTTCATAACTTCGCAATATACACCGCCTGACAATAGCGCGTTGCAATGGATGGGCGTTACTAACCGCGCGCTGTTACCTTATGGTTTGGCGGCGGCGGGTGGCGCGGCGGCGGGGGCGCCATTAGCTGGTATTGGCGCCGTTCCGGGCGCGGCGGCGGGTGTACTGGCGCTGGGCGCGGGTGACATTGGCACAAGCGTGTACAATCTGGCGGCCACGCCGTTCGGCGCACCTCGCGTACCGCTGCCATCCGAAACTATACGTCAAGCATACGAGGCCGCAGGCGGTCCTGGCACACGCGAGCCGCAGACAACGCCGCAACGCATATTCAGTTCGGGTCTTGAAGCCGCTACTGGTGCTGGTGGAACAGCAAGAGCGATTAACGCGCTTGCGCCAACGCTAAGGGCCGGTACAACGGCGCGCGGCATAGCCACTGAACTCGGACGGGGGGTGCGCGCGCAGGCAGTTGGCGGTGCTGGTTCAGGCGCGCTAACGCAGACTGCTATTGAAGGTGGCGAAACTGACCCAACAAAACTATTTTTGATTTCGCTGGCAGGTGGCGTCGGTGGCACATTGGCCGGCGGACGGACGCCACGCCCCACAATAACTGGCGCGGATGTTCGCGAACAAGCAACGCGGTTCTATCAGCAAATGGAACGTGAAGGCGTGTTTTTTTCTGGCCAAGCCGCAGATGATTTGGCGAACCGTTTAGAAAATACGCTTCAGCAACAAGCCGCGCAAATCAATCGACCGGATCGTACTGAAATATTGCAGGTTATCCGCGACTTGCGCGCACGTCCTTATAATAACCTGTCGTTTCAAGAGTTGGAGGCGCTACGCAGCAGGCTAGGCGACGTCGGGCGCAGCCGCGAGACAGGAAAAATTGTTCGGCCGCAAGCAAATCGGCTTGCGGGTATTGTTCAAGATGATTTGGATGACTTTGTAACCAACGCGGGTCCGGCACAAGTTACGGCTGGCGATCCGCAAGTTGCGGCGCGCGCGGTGAGGCAGGCACGCCGTCAATGGCAAAACGCGCGGAAAGGCGAAATTTTAGAACAAGTTTTAAGAAAGACAGAGACGAGTAAAGGTGCGCGGCCTAAGATAGAAGAGTTGCAAGCGCGATTGGCGCCTATTGTTAACGATGATAGACTTATGGTTAAATTTACGCCTGAAGAACAAGAGATTCTTAGAAGTATTCAAAGTGGCAACTTAACGGAGCGCACATTAAGTTTGTTTGGTCAGTTAGCGCCGGATCTAAAAACCGGGCCGGGGCTAGCAAAACTGGCCGCGTATGTTGTTCCGTCCACAGCCGCAGCGTCCGTAGTTGAACCAAAATACGCCGCAACTGTTGGACTTGTAGGCGGCGCGGCGCTTGCATCGCGCGCGCTTGCCAATCGCATGGCCATACGCCGCGCAAGCGATGTAGCCGAAAATGTTCTTGCTGGACGTCCTCCGCCGTCAACGGTTGAAAATGCTATGCGAGCCGCGGGGCGCGGCGCAGCATACGTTCCGCCTGTTGTGCTTGGCTCTCAAGCAGCGAATAACGTTTTCTTAACTGACGCATACGGCAATAGTTATGACTATCCTGCAAGGTGACGGAATGGACTACCAAGTGCTTTTCAACATCGCCTACGGTCTTGCAGGCATTTTCGGAGGGTACGTTTTGAACCGCGTTTACTCTTCCCTGGATCGGCTTGACGACGACGTGCGCAAGTTCCCCACCCACTACGTCCAGAAGGACGACTTCAACATCGCCATGCGCGAGGTGAAGACGGACATCCGCGAGGGGTTTGCTCAGGTGGACCGCACGCTGAACACCATGTTCGAGCGCATCAACCAGATCGCCAACCGGACATGAAGCTCAACAGCGCATCCTACAGCCGGCTGCGCGGCGTCCACCCCGATCTGGTGCGCGTCGTGATGCGCTGCGCCGAGGACTGGAAAGACCCGGACACCGGCTTCATCGTCACCTGCGGCGTCCGCTCGCTGGAGGAGCAGAAGCTGCTCGTCGCCAAGGGCGCCAGCAAGACCCTGCGCTCCAGGCACATCCCGGCCAAGAATGGCTACGGCCATGCGGTTGACCTGGCGTGCTCGGTCAAGGATCAGGTGCGCTGGGATTGGAATTTGTACATTCGTCTGGCAATGCAAATGCGTTTGGCGGCGAAAAAAGAAAAAGTCCTTGTGGAGTGGGGTGGATCATGGACACTGTTGTCTGATTTGCCTTCTACGATAACAGGCGCTAACCTTAGCAAGTCATTTCCTGACGGGCCGCACTATCAACTTCCTTGGGCACAATACCCCGGAACTTAAAAATGAAAAAGCACCCGGTCCTTTCTTTGTGGGCAACCGAAAACGGCGACGTATACGGCCCGCGCGGTTTGCGGTCCCCACATTTTGATAGGTATGGCTATCTGAGACTTAGCTGCGTAAAAAACGGCAAACACATAAAGATGACTGTTCATCGTATTGTTGCCGAGGCATTTTTTGGTTTAAATGACGATTTGACCGTAAACCATAAGAACAACAATAAACTTGATAATCGCGTGGAAAATCTTGAGTATGTAACGGCGAGCGAAAACACATCGCACAGTTTTAAAACAGGCGCACGGAAGTTCTGCCATCCGGTTGTTTCTGAAGGTGTGCTGTATTATAGCCGCCGCGAACTAGAACGGAAAACGGGTATTAAACGTCAATAGCCAACTGCCGTGGGACAAGTACCCCGGCACCAAATAGGAGTATCTGACATGGAAATGACTGCACACAAGGCCGTAGCGGCCTTCATCACCAGCCTGATCGCCCTCATCGGCCTGTTCGGCGTCTCGACCGGCTGGGTGACGCCTAGCCTGGTTGACAGCGTGTCGGTGATCCTCGGCGCCGTTCTGACCGCCGTCGTCACCTACATGGTGCCCAACAAGCCCAAGGCATGAGCTGGCTTGAGATCGTCGCCGTCGTCGTCCTGCTGTTGGGGGTCGGTGCCGGCGGCTATCTGGTGGCGCAGAGGCCCGCCTTCTGGTGGGGCCTCGGCGTCGTGGTGTTCAGAGCCGCCCTACCGCTCCTGGCACAGCGGATGACGCCGGAACAGGAGAAGGCGTTTCAGGCGTGTGTTCGTCGGGGTGGTGAGTGGGACCCATTCCGTAAACGATGTAAGAGTTGAGCCGGGCGATCTCCTGCACGACCAGATTGGCGTAGCCGGCGATGTCCCTCCAGTGGTCTATCTCGGCGCAGTTGCCCGACAAGATCCGCGCGACCTTGCTGGCGATCATCTGCAACGCCTCGCGCTGGACGTCGCCCAGTTCGTCCCAGTTCTTGCCGCCTTGCATGGCGTCCTTCAACTGCTGCGCCTTGGCAGCCGTCGTCAGGAACGGGCCATGGGTCTTCTCACGTTCGGTAAGGATGTTCATGCCTTCTCCTTCAGCGCGCGGATGGCGGCGGCGTAGTCATTGGCCTGAGCGCCATCACCAAGCTCGTTCACGGCGTCAGCCGCCTCCTCCAGCACCTCGGCGCGGATGAGGTCGATGGCGGCGGTGGCTGTGTCGGTATACCAACAGCCACCCTCCGTTCTGCATTCTGAGCATTCCAAATCGACTTGGCTGCAAAACATTTGCGCCACCTTCTCCACCAGCGCGGCGCGGTCAACGGTCATGTGGTCCTCCATATGCCAAAGAGCAAAACGATGGTCATGCAAACGAATAGGGCGAGAACCAGAATGGCGTCTTCACTCATCCTTCTTCTCCTGTGCGAGTGCTGCGCGGATCACTGCACGGGCCTGATCTTTTGCCCCGACAACTATGCAGGCATCAGCCTTGCCCAGCGCCCCCCGCAACCGCTCAATTTCATCCGCCGCCGCCCGCATGTGCAGAACCGTGTGGCGCGGCGCGTCCGCCAGTTCAAACATCTCGGCAGTCGTGCGCAGCCGTTCTACGACGTCAATCATCACGGTCCGCTCCCTTGATGACGTTGTGGATGTGCAGGATGAGCGCCAGCCACCCGGCCAGCGCGCCTCCCGTATAGAAGAAGAACCATATCCACTGCGCGTCAGTTACCGGCATGGACGCGGGGCCCGTCGATGAGCGCCCGCAACGCCTTGTCGCGGGCGACGATCTCGTCCTCGATGGCCACGATCATCCGCAGCAGCTCCTCACCCTGCGCCTCCACCTGCGCCCGCAGGGCGTCGTTGGCGGCAACAAGGGTGTGGACCTTGGCGGTGATCTTGCGACCCAGTTCGGCGTTGTTCACTCGTTCGGCCTCGATGCTGTCGATGACTGCGGCGATGCTCATAAGTCTATGCTCCTATGCTTGTTGATGACCCGTGTGGTGACTGGCGGCTGATAGTGGTCCTCCGTCCAGGTAGAAACCTCACGCCGTTTTCTCCGGCGCGTGGCAAATAGAACAAAAGCAGAACCCGTAAACATGAAGCCCATCAGGAAGCCGACAAGGAAGGCCATCACGGCTTGATCCTCTCCAGCATCTCCTTGCGTTCCCGCTGCGCCCTGAGCGTCGTGTAGCGCTGGTGGATGCGGACGGCGTAGGTCGGCCGCTTGTGGACCTCGACCTCCTCGTCCAGCATCGCCTTCACCTGGTCCTCCGTCCGCATGGACAACAGCACGTTCAGGTCGTGCCAAGCACTCTTCATCCCTTCAACTCCTCTAGGGCCACGTCAGAGATAGCCCGTTTGTCGGCAAGCGCGGCCCAGATGCGCTCGTCGATGGTCTTGTTGGTCAGCAGCACGTAGACCCACACGTCGCGCTCCTGCCCGCTGCGGTGCAGGCGCCCGACGACCTGTTCGTAGAGTTCCAGCGACCACGGCAGCGACAGGAACACCATGTGGCAGCCGCCGTGCTGGAGGTTGAGGCCGTGGCCGGCGGACTTAGGGTGGACCGCCAGCAGCGGGATCTTGCCCGCGTTCCAGCGCTCGATCACGTCCGAGCCGTCGTCCAGCGTCCACAGCCGCCCCGGATAGCGGCGCTTCAGTTCGGCCAGCTCCTCGACGAAGTTGTAGACGATCAGGGTGTTGGCTCGCTGGTTGCCCTCCAGCACCTCGTCCAGCAAATCGAAGCGGTGTGTCGAAAACCAGTGTGGGTACTTGTAGGACTTGAACACGCCAGCCGTATCAGACGCCTCCGACACCGTGTCGTAGACCCACCCGCCCGCCATCTGCTGCAGCTTGGTCGTGACCGCGGCGGCGGACAGGGCGGTGATGTCCTGCCACATGAACTCGCGCTTCATCTTCTCATAGGGCTCACGGTCGGGCATGTCGCAGCGCATCTCGACGACGTGGCACGGCGGCAGCTTGTCCTTGTAGACGCCGGGCTCCAGCACGAATGTCGCCGGGCGGATGCGGGTCATCACCTGTTCGAGGGCACCCTTGCGCGGCATCCACTCGCCGAAGTCGCGGTTGATGCAGACGAAGTACTGCTGCATGAACGCGCCCTTGGCGCGGCCCAGCAGGCGCTCGTCGACCACCTTGCACTGGCCGAAGACGTCCTCAAGGCCGTTCGAGGTGAAGGAGCCGGTCAAACCCCAGCGCACCTTGAAGCGGTCAAGCACCTTGAGGAGCGACTTGAACCGCTTGCCCGACGGGTTCTTGAGCCGGGTCAGCTCATCGAAGACGACGCCGTCGAAGTCGAGTTCCGGCAGCTTGTCGAGGTTGTCGTAGTTGAAGACGACGACCTGCGCGTCCGTCTCGAAGGCCGCGCGGCGCTGGGCGGCCGATCCGATGGCGACCGACATGGTAAGGCTGGGCGACCACTTCTTGACCTCGACCGGCCAGACGTCCGTGCAGACGCGCTTTGGGGCGACCACCAGCCACCGCTCGACCGCGCCGTCGCGCAGCATCTCGGCCATGGCGGTGAGCGTGATCGCGGTCTTGCCGGCACCCACCGGAGCCAGGATCATGGCGCGGTCGCGCTCGTAGAGGAACGTGACCGCGTCGTTCTGGTATGGTCTAAGCGTGAGGCCCAAGCGTCTATCTCCGTTCTTGACCATAGTGTCGTGTAGTTCTGCTTCAGTACTTTCATGCGCGTGGCGAACAGCACCTGGAGCGGCGACAGCCGCCCGCCGGACGCCTTCAACTCGACGAACCAGACGGTCCCGTCGGGCAGGCAGACGACGCGGTCGCTGACGCCGCGATGATTGGGCGACCGGAACTTGTAGGCGGTGCCGCCCATGCGCTCCACCGTCCAGACGAAGTATTTCTCGATTTCACTCTCGCGCGGCATGCCGTCCTGTTATCAAACATCGCTTGACAGGTCAACAAGAAATGTGTAGCGATAGGGCAAATCACAGGAGACGACATGGCAACCCACTCAAATATCGTCGGCGGTTCAACTGCAAAGCGAGTCATCAACTGCCCCGGCAGCGTGGCGTTGGTGCAGAAGGTGCCGCCCAAGCCGTCCAGCAAGTACGCCGACGAAGGCTCGCTGCTGCACCACGTCATCGCGGCGGTGCTGGAGACGGGCAAGGCGCCGCAGGACTTCCTCGGTGCGCTCTATAACGACGTCGAGTTGACCGAGGACCTGCTGGAGCGCAAGCTGCTGCCCGCACTGGGGGCGCTCGACGAGATCGACCCCGACAAGATGATGGAGTACGATGTCGAGAAGGTTGTTGGCTTTGGTCATGTTCTTCCTGACGTGTTCGGGTCCGCTGATCTGGTTGGCCGCATCGGCGACCGCGGCGTTCTGATCGACTGGAAGTTCGGCGACGGCGTTGCGGTCGAGGCGGAGGAGAACCCGCAGGCCATGTTCTACATCGCCGCCGCCATGCACACCACATCAACCCGCTGGGCGTTCGTCGACGCCGAGGCCATCGACGTCTACATCGTTCAACCGCCTTACGTGAAGAAGTGGACGACCGACATCGCCCGCATCAAGCGGTTCGAGGCCGACCTGATCCTGGCCGTGCGGGCTGCCGAGCAGCCGGACGCCCGGCTCCAGACGGGCGACCATTGCCGCTGGTGCGCCGCCAAGTCGATCTGCCCGCTGGTGACGGGTGCCGTCGAGCGCGCCGACCGCGCTGCGCTCAAGACGGTCAACGTCGACGACCTGGCGGCCGCCCTCGACAAGATCGAGGTGCTGGAGGGCTGGATCAAGGACGCCCGCGAGATGGCGCAGACGCTGCTGGAGAACGGCGTGGACGTGCCCGGCTACAAGCTGGTCGCCAAGCGGGCGATGCGGCAGTGGACGGACGAGAAGGCAGCCTTGACAGCCCTCCGCGAAGCAGGCTGTAGTGCAGAGGAATTGACGGAACTGAAGTCGCCGGCGCAGGTCGAGAAGGTGCTGAAGAAGCGCAAGATCGACATGCCGGAGGGGCTCATCACGTCCGTCTCAACGGGTAGTACCCTCGCAAGCGCGGATGACCCGCGACCGGCGGTACTGCAGATCGGCGCAAGATTAACCGCCGCTCTTGGTAAACTAGTCTGAACAGGAGACGACAATGAACGACATCGTGAACTTCGGTAACGCCAAGCTCCCCTCCGTCCAGTCCCTTTCGACCGCCTTGCGCTCGCTTGAGCACGAGGTGGGCGGCAGCGGCATGGCGATCCTCAAGATGGACAAGACCGGCCACTGGGTGTTCGGTGCTGACCAGACGGAGATCGAGGACGACAGCACTTGGGCCGTCAATCCGTTCTCGTTCGTCCACGGCTACATCGCCTGGGGCGAGGGTGACGTGCTTGGCGAGAAGATGGTGCCGGTGGCTGAGCCGCTGCCGGAGATGGACGTGCCGCCTCCGGGCGCCAAGCGCGGCTGGGAGCTGCAGGTGGGCATGAGCCTCAAGTGCATGGCGGGCGACGACAAGGGGCTGGAGGTGATCTACAACGTCACGTCCGTGGGCGGCAAGCGCGCCGTCCAGAAGCTGGCCCTTGACATCGCCGCGCAGGTCGAGAAAGACCAGACCAAGCCCGTGGCTGTCGTGCGCCTGAAGAAGGAGCACTACACCCACAAGTCCTACGGCCGCATCTACACCCCGATCTTCGAGATCGTGTCGTGGGTCGGCCTTGACGGACAGGCTGACGAGCAGTCCGTGAGCGAGGCTCCGGCGGAGACACCCACCCGCCGCCGTCGCAGCGCCTAACGGGCGAGGGGGCCGGTGAGCGTACAGCGTACCGGCCCCCGACCATCACCATGACAACCCTCTGGCTTGACTTCGAAACCCGCAGCCGCTGCGACCTGCCGAGCCGCGGCGTCTACAACTACATGCAAGACCCGAGCACTGAGGTGCTGTGCATGTCCTACGCCTTCGACGACGAGGACGTCGTCACATGGACCCCGGACCAGCCGTTCCCGACGCGTGTGGCCCTGCACCGCGGGCAGATCCGCGCCCACAACGCCGCGTTCGAGCGCCTGCTGCTCTGGTACGTCATCTGTCCCGACTTCGGCGTGCCGGAGCCCAAGCTGGAGCAGTTCTACTGCACTGCAGCACAGGCGCGGGCCAACTGCGCGCCGGGCAGCCTTGAGGACGTCGGCCGTTTCGCGGGCGCCGGCATGCGCAAGGACCATAGGGGTGCGGCCCTGATCCGTGCGCTGTCGGTCCCGCAGGCCGACGGGTCGTTCCGCGAGGACGCCGGGCTCATGGCCGAGATGGTCGCCTACTGCGAGGCGGACGTCCGTGCCATGCGGGCGTTCTCGGGCATCATGCGCGACCTGACCGACGAGGAGCTGGCCGACTACCACGTCAATGAGCGCATCAATGACCGGGGCGTCAAGCTGGACGTGCCGCTGGCCCAAGCAGCCATCACCTACGCGGCGGCCGAGCTGGACGAGATTGAGGCGACGTTCCAGGAGATCACCGGTCTGGCCAGCATCCGCAGCCCGCGCATGCGCGAGTGGGTCTGGGAGCGCGTTGGGCCGGAGGCCCGCAAGCTGATGGTCGTCCACAAGGACGGCGAGGCGAAGGTGAGCATTGACAAGGCCGTGCGGGCAAACCTGCTGGCGATGGAGGACCATGATGAAATACCCCCGGAAGTCCGTGAAGTGGTGCAGTGCGCGGACGATGTGTGGGCATCGTCCGTGGCAAAGTTTAGCCGTGCAGAAGCGCTTAGCGATGATGAAGACGGTCGCGTCAGGGGTGCATTTGTATTTTGTGGCGGGAGCGCTACAGGCCGAGCGTCGAGCTATGGCCTCCAGGTTCACAACTTCCCCCGGAAGTGCGCCGCCGAGCCTGAACTAGTCCGGCAGGCCATGGTGCGCCGCCATGCCATCGTGCCGCAGTTCGGCAAGCGGGTGACGGATGTGTTGAAGTCCATGCTGCGCCCGTCGCTGATCCCGGCGGCTGGCAAGCGGTTCGTCGTGGCCGACTGGTCGTCCATCGAGGCCCGCGTGACGCCATGGTGCTCAGGCCCCGCGGGCGACGCGAAGCTCGACCTGTTCCGCGAAGGCAAGGACGTCTACAAGGTCAACGCGGCCGCGACGTTCCGGTGCCGCGTCGACGAGGTGACGAAGGACCAGCGCCAGGTCGGCAAGGTGCAGGAGCTGGCCTGCGGCTTCGCCGGCGGTGTGGGTGCCTTCAGTGCCATGGGCCGCATCTACGGCCTGTCCATGCCCGAGAGCGAAGCGCGCCAAATGGTGGACGCATGGCGTCGCGCCAACCCGTGGTCGGTGCCGTACTGGCATGATCTGGAGGTTGCCTATACGCGCGCCATCCGCAACCCCAAGACGCGAATGGTAGCGGGTCGTGTTACCTATTATTTCGACGGCGTTCATCTTTGGTACTCGTTGCCGAGCGGTCGCGTTCTCTGTTATCCTTACGCTCTTATCGAAGAGGACGGCGTGTCATACGCGAAAGCATCGTGGAAGCCCGCAGCGGATGCCAAGCAGTGGCCGCGCGCGCGTTTGTGGCGCGGGCTGGCCTGCGAGAACATCACCCAGGCCGTCGCGGCTGACGTGCTGCGCCATGCGCTGCGGCAGTTGCCGGACGTCGTGCTGCACTGCCACGATGAAATTTTGGTGGAGACAGACCAGCCCGAGGCCGTCCTGGAGCAGTTGCAGCGCGTCATGTGCACACCGCCCGCATGGGCCGAGGGGCTGCCGCTGGCAGCGGAGGCGCAGGTGATGGACAGATATGGCAAGTGAATTCCGGCACGGTGCCGGCGTCCGGTGCCACAGCGGGTCTGTGGTAACTCCAGTCTAAACTCACGCAAAGCTCACACACAAGCGCCGACGGCGAGCCCCCAGACCAACTAGCCGTCGGCGCACATAACAAGAGGTAGGGAAACATGGACTTTCTGGAGTATCTAACCAAGCTGGCACCAGCGGGCGAGACGGCTTTGATCGTGCGCCAGAAGCCCGTCATGCACGACGGCCAGCAGACGACGCATCGCGACGGTACCCCTAAGTACACGTGGCCCGCGTCCCTGCCGACGCGCCGGCGCAAGGAGGGCGAGAGCTGGTTCATCAACACCGGGTCGTTCATCATTGACCGCTTCACCGAGGGCAAGCCGTCCGCCAGTGCGGCCAACTGCGAGTACGTCCTGTTCATGATGCTGGACGACATCGGCACCAAGTCCAAGGTGCCTCTAGTCCCTCCTACATGGATCATCGAGACGTCGCCGGGCAACTGCCAGTGGGGTTACGCCTTCAGTGAACAGCCGACCAAGGGCGACTTCGTCGCGGCCATCACGGCCATCGCCGAGGCAGGCTACACGGACCCCGGCGCCACCAACGCGGTGCGCAACTGCCGGCTGCCGGGATCGCCTAACCTTAAGCCGGGCCGCGACCTGTTCGAGGCGCGCCTTGTTGAGTTCCACCCCGGCCGCGAGTACACCCTGCAGGCCATCTGCGAGGGGCTGGGCGTCACGCCGGGCGAGGCGCAGGGTGCGACGCTGCAGGGCATCAGGCTGCGCGACACCGGCTCCGACAGCGTGCTGCGCTGGCTCTCGGACCAAGGGCTGGTGCTCTCACACGTCAACCCCGAGGGCTGGTGCGGCGTCGTCTGCCCTAACCATGCCGAACACACCGACGGCCAGATTGAGGGCCGCTACTCGCCGATCAACCGCGCCTTCTGTTGCTATCACTCGCACTGCGAGCATTTGGATAGCAATGCATTTCTTGCATGGGTCGCAGAGCAGAACGGGCCGAAAGTACAACCGGGGTTCCGTGAGGAGCTAGTCTCTGAGCGCATGGCTAAGGTGGCGGAGGCCATCCAGCCAACGCCGGCGTTTCCCGACGCGGCCGCCGAGGTTATCGCCGAGGTAGACCGCAAGGAGCTGGGTCGTCTGGAGAAGCGCGAGTGGTTCAACCGCTTCGCCTACATCGTCGAGGACGACGCCTACTTCGACATGGTCGACCGGCGCGAGATGACCCGCAGCGCGTTCAACGCCGTATTCCGCCACGTCGACTGCAAGTCGATCCACAACCAACGCAAGGTCGAGGCGTCCGTCTGCTATGACGAGAACCGCCAGGGTGCTGGCGCGCGCGTCCTACGCGGGCTGACCTACGCCGCCGGCGAGAGTGTGCTGGTCGCCAAGGATGGTGAGATTTACGGCAACCGCTGGATCAACGCCCGGCCGAACCTGTCGAGCGTCGCCAGCGGCGCGGACGCGGCGCCGTGGCTCGACCATGCCAAGCTCCTGATCCCCGACGACGTCGAGCGCGAACATGTTTTTGACGTGATGGCCTTCAAGCTCCAGCACCCGGAGGTCAAGATCAACCACGCGGTCCTGCACGGCGGCGACGAGGGCTGTGGCAAGGATACGCTTTGGTATCCGTTCATCTGGTCCGTTTGCGGGCCAGACCTGCGCAATCGCGGCTTGGTGGACGCGGACGGCATCAATTCGCGCTGGGGCTACGCGCTCGAAAGCGAGATCCTCATCCTGAACGAGCTTAAGGAACCTGAAGCCGCGCAACGTCGCGCGCTGTCCAACAAGCTGAAGCCTATTATCGCCGCGCCGCCGGACACGCTCACCATTGAGCGCAAGGGCTTGCACCCTTACGACATGGTCAACCGCATGTTTGTCCTTGCGTTCACCAACGATCCCGTGCCGCTCTCGCTGCCCAGCCAGGATCGGCGCTGGTTCTGCGTCTGGTCGCATGCGCCGCGCATGGACAAGGACGCCGCGCGCGCCTTGTGGACGTGGTACAAGAAGCAGGGCGGCCTTGAGGCCGTGGGCCGCTGGCTCATGGATCGGAACGTTTCAGCGTTCAATCCGGCAGCCATGCCGCCGTGGACGGACTACCGCTCGCGCCTCATCGAGACGGGCCGGAGCATGGCGGAAAGTTACGTTATCGAGCAGGTGCTTCAGCCGTCGCGCGAATTTGCCGCCGGCGTCATTGCGTCGCCGTTCCACAAGCTCTGTAACCAGCTTCAGCAGGGCGCGCCTGGTGGCGTGAAGATCCCGCAGGCGGCACTCCTGCATGGCCTCAAGGAAGCGGGCTGGATCGACCTCGGCGCCGTCAAGTCGGCCGAGTTCCAGACCAAGAAAAATATATGGGTGCGCGAGGACATGGCGCGCACCTACAACAAGTCGGACCTGCGGCGCATGGTCGAGCACGCCGCAGGTCCGGGGCTTACAGTGGTGAAGTCCTAAAGGTCAAGCCATGCCAGCAGCACGGCGGCGATGAGGATAGCGATCACCGCCGCCATTTTTCTGCCAGTTCACGCGCGAACATGATAAGCAGCGTCCAACCGCCAAGGGCGCCTCCGAAAAAGAAGGCGTATTGCAGCCATTGCATGAGGTTGTCAGGCATTGCCATTAACCATCGCATAGAGGGCCTGGTCACGGGCCTCGATCTCGACTTGCAAGGCGTCGATCAGGGCGTCGATTTCTTCGCCGTGGCGCAGTTTCATCTCGCGCAACTGTTCCGAAAGGCTTGTGCCCATCACGCGGTTATGCGCGCGTTCGGTCTCAACGTCCGAAATCATCTTTTGCAGGCTCATAATTCGATAGTCCTTTCTCTGTGGGTTAAACGTGTTGTTACTCTGGGAACTGGTGGGGGCGGGGCTGGCCGCCGTAGCAGCGTGTAGTAGAGGCAGGCGGTGCCCATGAGGGCGCCGGCGGCAAAGCCTATGAAGAAGAGCATAGGTCCTCCGCCAGGATGGCCTCCACACGCGCGCGTTCGGCAGCGTAGCGGCCCTGCGCGACCATAGCGCAGAACGTCGTGTAGCTATGGTGCGCCGTCGTGTGATCCGTCCGGTTCAGGTGCGCCGCGATCTGGCTTAGGCCGAGGTCCTGCCTGCGCCGGCGTAGTTCCCAGGCCGCGTGATGGCGCGCGTGACAGTAGCGCCGTGGGCGGCGGACACTGTGCAGCTCGTCCACCGTCAGCTCGTGGGCCTCCGCCACGGCGGCCACAATCCGCTTGGCCGGGTAGCGCCGGCGTTGCTCTGCCATGTGCGCCTTGTGCGCTTCCCACAAGCGCGCCACGTCCTCTTTAAATTTACTTTCCATCTGTGCCGCTTTCTGTTACAGTTGCCCCTGTTTTCGTCCCCACCGCAGACTTGGGCGGCACCTTGGTGCCGTCCTTTTCTTTTGGGAGCAGGTTCCGGCGCCGGGCCTCTTGTGCGGCCGCTTCTAGTGCGGTCGCGTGATTGTCCAAGCGGATCTTGACGGCCGCCATGAAGCGCAGCAGATCGACGTCATCGAGCCCGGCAACGTTCGCTTGCCAGCGCGCGCTCAACGGTTCCATTCTTTCACCACGCCATTAAGTTGTTCTGCGATGCCTTGCCACTCGTCGCGCGCGTCTAGCGCCTCGTCCAGGTCGATCTGTTTTAAGCGTAATTTTTCTTTAGCTTGGGCATAATGGGCAGCCCATTTATTGCGCGATTTAACAAGCCGTTTAATTTCGAAAACCGCGTCTAAACGGTCTTGAATAATACGGTTCCACCAATCGTCATCATTTACGTTTGGCATTTGAGACGGCATCTCTTCCAGTCTTTTCATCAAATCTCTAGCTTTAGACATTTTGGGTGCCATACTTGTTTGCGTTAAATGCCGCGCGGTCTGCTTCAGCTTGTGTTTTGAAGCCGCCGCGTTTGCCAAGATGCGCCGCGCGTTCAAGGAGGCCATTCTTACGGACAAAAACTACCCACTTTTCAGGTTTTACGGTTTCAGTGTGGTGGATGACTTCAAACAAAAAACTATCCATAGGTGCGATCCATCTGGCGCTGGAGCGCGCGGCATTCTTCCTGCCACTCGTCGCGCGCGTCTATCGCTTCGTCTAGGTCAACCTGCAAGCCCGCGTTCTCGTGGTGCAGTTTTTCGCACAGCTCGTCAGTGTCTCTCAACTGGACCGCCAGCGCTTCCACCAGCGCGATCGAGAGAGTGCCCACTTTGGCGCAATCGAGCGCATGCCGGACTAGTTCCGCCGGCGCCATGTTCATCATGTCCGTATAGTCGCGCATTAGTAAGCCTCCGCGTAGCGGTCAACAATGCCGTCGTCGGCCAGCATATCGGTAAGCCGTTCCTGGAGCCATTCGCGGTCTAGATCGGCGTAAAGGACATGGAACAGCGGCATATGGCGGCCGATTTTGGTATAGATCGGCTTACCGTCTTTCTTGCCGGTGAAATGAAACTCGGTCACGTCCCAATCAATTATGCCGCTCCGGCCGTCTGGCAAATAATACTCGATCCGGCATTCGCAATCCGTTTCGAACAAGCAAACGTCGTCCTTCCAAACGGAAATAGTTGTTTCAATGTAAAGCATTGTATTCCCCTATGGTGTGATGAGCATGAACGTGAAAAGGAAAGCGTAGGATGCGAGCAACAGCGCCGCGACTTTGGCGAGTTGTAGGGTGAGGTTAAGCATGGCGGCGGTCTTTCATTGCGGCGTCAATAGCGGCGTCGGTTGCAGCGTCGCCATAGGCGCGCACCATGCGCAGCATAATAGCGTCGGACCGGCCATAGGTGGGATGGACGTGTTGACCCAAGCCATTGGGCGCGGAATGCAGCGTTTGGACATAGGCGCGGGCTAATTCGTGCAACATGATCACACCGCCTGCAACACAGTGAAGCCGGCGCCCGTCAAGGCGGGGTTCCAATCAAGGCCGCCGTCGGCGCGCATGACGTCAACAAAGCGGCTGTAAGCGTCGGCGGCCGCGTCATAGCCTTCCGGCAGGTGTTCCGGCAGCTTGCGCGCGGCGCTGGCACATGCTGCGGTGCGCTTGTCATAGCCACCACCGCCAGCAAAGCCGCGCACCATAGGTACGCCTAGCCAATGCACATAGCTATAAAGGCGGCCGGCGCCGTCGCGCGGATATTTGATTGCCACAGTGGCGACACGCTCGCCGGCGTGCATGACGACGTAGGCCGATACATTCGAGAAGGCCGCGCGGTGCTGGTCATAGATCATTGTATTTTCCCCTAGTTGCTTGTTAGTGTGGAAAGTATAGGGGGCATTATGCCCCCTTGTCAAGAATTGTTTTAGGCAATCGCGCGCGCGACGTTCCATGGCGTCACGTCGCCCGCCTGGCGCATGGGCATGATGACCGCAAAGCAATCGTCGCGGCCGGCAAACGTCACGCCATGCGGGCTTGTGTTATCCCAGGCATGGATGCGGAAAGCCGTGCCGGTTTTCGATCCAAGCGCGCGCGACATTTGGCCAAGATCATAGATATAATCGGGGTTAAAATGCGCCGGTGTTTGATCCTCGCCAGGCTTGAAGCCGTCCATTGGCGGGATAACAGCTTTCCAATTCGGAAACGTACCATCCACCGGCGTGAACACAATGCCGCCCAATGTATTGCCGTTTAGCTCAATTGTTTCGGCGCGCTTTGGCGCCAATTTGAGCGCGGCCTTGACCGTATCGAGCGGAATGATGACGTCCTGCAATACAGCCTCAGACAGTTTGGCACAAAAGAGGCGGTGCCCGTCGGTCGTCACCATATGGCCTGACGTGCTCAGGTGCACGCCTTTGAGATAGTAACGCGTTTCCTCGGTTGAAGCGCAAAGCAGCGCGGCCTTGAGTAGATCGGTGGCGATAAGCATAGTTTAGTGTCCTTTCGTTTAGGGTTTAGGGTCCAAAGTCTAGTGAACCGGCGCCGCTTGTGCGCCGGTCTAGCTAGGCTCTAGTCCAAGAAATCGGAAAGCGATTGCGCGCCAGTGAAGCCCGCATGACGTGACGGCATATATTCGTCGTCCAGCGCGTCGAACATGCGCTCGACGCGGCGCTCTATCTGGTCCTCCGACAGCTTGCCAGCGGCATATTGTTCGCGCGCCCATGTGTCAATTGCCTTAGCGCGGCGTTCATATTCGGCGTAATCCATCTGCGTCTCTCCTGTGTTGATATGTGGAGAATATCAGAACCGTGAGGCATGTCAACAACTATTTTTTGTTGACAGGTGTTTTTCTGTGGTGTAGATTTGCACATATCAACACAAGAAAGGAAACGACAATGCAAGCTCACAAGTTCTCAACCGGCCATTACGTCGCGCACAGCGTCCGTTTTTGCTGCAGCGCCGGCAAGTTTTCAATCTGGTACAATCCTGATGGTTCCGTCTCGGATATTGAGGCGATTGACAAGCTTGGCCGCGCCGGCCGCCGCGTGCCGGCGTCGGTGCAGCGCAAGGCGCCGCTGATGTTTGCGCGCGTCAAGCTGTGCGCAGATATGGGCTATTGACCGCCGGACTAAAAATGTGCTACACGCTAGCGTGTAGTTCAAAACGCCGCGGGAACCTCCCGCGGCGTTTTTGCGTTTGGGGTGGCCGTGGGGTGGCGTTGGGGTGACGTTTGGGGTAGTGTCGCAGGCGCTGAAAGCCATATTTTATCGGCTTATGGGCAATATGGGTAGTCTGTTTTTTAGAGTCTGATGATAAGTTAGAACTATATAAGGATGTCTTTATGTTGCAGTGCACTGTCGAGCTGTAGCGATAAAAAACCGATTGCCCATATTGCCCATAATGCCCCACATCGGCGCTAAGTGCCTGAAATCATTGGCTAGTCAACTATAGCTAGAATTGCCCATGATTGCCCCATCCATTAAGTTGTGTTTCGAGCCCCCTCGAGCCCCCTCGAGCAGCGCCCCCTCGAGCCCCCTCGAGCAGCGCCGCAAGCTGGCAACCGGCGCGCCAGGTCATTGCCCATATTGCCCATATTGCCCATGCAAAAGAATGTTTGACAGCCCCTCGGCCATGTGCTAGTGTCTAGTCATCGGAAGCAAAAAGGGCCACGAGCACATGACACGCAACCACTAGCTGCATACCACAATCCCCGCTAGCATAGAACTATATTCCTACATGCTGGGTGCTGCCAGGCTGGCTGATTTTGGCCGGCGGCCTCGAAGGAGGGGGGGGACAGGGCCAGCGGCCCGCTGCTGTTGCTGTGGCCAGGGGTCACAAAAACTTTTTATTTTTTGCTTGCTGACAACACCCAACAATCTTTGACGCTTGAAATGCACGCCGCCTGTGCTAGATTGCACGGCATGACCTTCCACTCCCTGCCATACGAGCCACGTCCGCTGACCGCCACCGAGGCGCGTCTGGAGGCGATCTACAACGCGGCGCGGATGGGCCTGAAGGGCGACAGCCTGGCCCTTGCGTCGGGGATGACGCCGACCGAGTACCGCAGGCTCTGCCAGATGGACCCCATCGCGGAGTATGCCGAGCAGAAGGGCCGCGCTGACGGCGAGATGGCCATGGCAACCGTCCTGAACGACGCCGCGCTGCAGGGCGACGCCAAGGCGGCCCTTGAGGTGCTCAAGTATGCGCACAAGTGGTCGGCCCCGCAGTCCATCCAGGTGCAGGTCGAGCAGAAGATCTCGATTATTGCCGCGCTTGAGCAGGCGCAGCAGCGCGTGCTAGAGCTGACGGCCACGGATGCTATTGACTGTAGTACAAATAGTATGCATACTCCGTCTACAAAGGAGTACGCAGATGACAATTCAAGTTAGCCGCTTGCGCGAACTGCTACATTACGACCCGGATACAGGGGTGTTTACCTGGATAAAAACTGCGGCGCACCGCGTTCCTGCGGGAACTGTTGCAGGCGCTTTGTCAAACAAAGGTTATTTAAGAATTCAGATAGACCGCAAAATATACCCTGCGCACCGATTGGCTTGGCTTTACGTTCATGGGACTTGGCCCCGCGGGTTTGTCGACCACATAAACCGTAACCGCGTTGACAACCGCATATCTAATTTGCGGGACGTAAACGCTAGCCAGAACGTGCGGAATTGTGGTTTGCGTGCTACAAACACGTCTGGTTATAAAGGCGTAAGCTATTGGACCGAGCGTAAGAAATGGGCCGCGCAAATTAGACTGAACGGCAAAAACAAGCTGTTAGGTATGTTTGCCACACCTGAAGAAGCTTCTGCCGCGTACAAAAAAGCCGCTGAAACAGCGAATTTGGAGCACTGATTTGCAGGTTCCGGTATACTCCGCTGACGAGGAGCAGACGCTCATGGCGACCTTGTGGTCGCCAACTATCAAGGACGATCCGTACAAGTTCGTACTGTATATGTTCCCGTGGGGTCAGCCCGGCACGCCGCTGGAGAACTTCAGCGGCCCCCGGCGCTGGCAGCGCGAGGTGCTGCAGGACCTCGCGGCCCACATCAAGGAGAACGGCGGCAAGATCGACTACGACGTGTTCAGGATGGCGGTCAGTTCGGGCCGCGGCATCGGCAAGTCGGCACTGGTCAGTTGGCTAGTGATCTGGATGCTGACGACACGGATCGGGTCCACCACCATCGTGTCGGCCAACTCGGAGACGCAGCTCAGATCGGTGACGTGGGCTGAGATCACCAAGTGGTTGGCCCTGTCCCTCAACTCGCACTGGTTCGAGGTCTCGGCCACCCGTGTGGCGCCCGCCAAGTGGCTGTCCGAGCTGGTCGAGCGCGACCTGCGCAAGGGCACGCGCTACTGGGGCGTCGAGGGGCGGCTGTGGTCTGAGGAGAACCCGGACGCCTACGCGGGCGTGCACAACTTCGACGGCGTCATGCTGATCTTCGACGAAGCTAGCGGCATCTCCGACGCCATCTGGCAGGTGGCGGCCGGCTTCTTCACGGAGAACACGCCGCACCGTTTCTGGTT